>Ga0209515_10000694_pt1 | contig 59634 bp, 68 predicted proteins | sample Subgroupgradi54m_FD_187454 | JGI IMG/M metagenome (GOLD analysis project Ga0209515, IMG submission 187454) | Subsurface groundwater microbial communities from S. Glens Falls, New York, USA - GMW60B uncontaminated upgradient, 5.4 m (SPAdes)... ... | reverse complement strand
CGGACTTCGCTCTCCCGCTGGTCTGAACAAAATCTCCAAGGAGGCGGGAACCTTGCCCGCTCCGGCCTCGCGACGTGCGCTGGCGGCCATCCCCGGAGCGGGGCTTGGCCCGGCCTCGCGGCGTCCTTAGCCCCGATCGGGGGGAGGGGAGAGCGAGCATAGATGGACTCGGCGGTGGCCTTTAGGCCAGGGGTGCGCAGGCACGAGCGTCGTGGAAACGGAGCCGAGCTCCTTCTTCTTTCCATCCAGCGTTGCGAGAGCTCCGAGGTTCCACAGCGAGTGCCGAGCACCCCAGACGAGGACTTCGAGCGAGTGATCCCCTTCCCCCGGGCGGGGCAAGAGCGGCCGAAGCGAGGTAGCAGGGGCTAACCCTTTCGGCTATAATCGTTAAGCGATGCCACTACCGACGAAGGGACGGATCCCGTCCAACCTTGAGATCTCCCAGATGGCCCGGCCGCTTCAGATCACCGAGATCGCCCGGCGGGCCGGCCTGCGCATGGAGGAAATAGAGACCTACGGTTCCACCAAGGCCAAGGTTTCCCTCAAGACGCTGGAGCGGATCAAGAGCAGGCCTTACGGCAAGCTGATCTTGGTCACGGCGATCACGCCGACCCAGGCCGGTGAGGGGAAGACCTCCACGGCGATCGGGCTCACGCAGGCATTCGGCCGGATGCGCAAGAAAGTGATTCTGACCCTCCGGGAACCCTCCATCGGGCCGATCTTCGGCGCCAAGGGGGGCGCCTGCGGCTCAGGATACTCGCAGATCCTTCCGATGGAGGAGATCAACCTGCACTTCACCGGTGACATCCATGCCGTCGGCACGGCGCACAACCTGCTGGCGGCCATGGTGGAGAACCGTGTGATTCAGGACAACGACATTGGGATCGACCCTCAGCGGATCAGCTGGCGGCGGGTCAGCGAGATCCCGGACCGGAACCTGCGTCACGTGGAGGTGGGGCTCGGTGGAATCGGGCATCTCAAGCGGGAGACCGGTTTCGACATCACGGTGGCCAGCGAGATCATGGCGATCCTCTCCCTCGCCTCCGGCATGGCGGACCTCAAAGAGCGGCTGGGCCGGGTGGTGGTGGCTTCGACCCGGGAGGGCCGGCCGGTGACCGCCCGGGAGATCCGCGCCGTCGGGGCGATGGCCCTGCTCCTGCGGGAGGCGATCCAGCCGAACCTTGTTCAGACGCTGGAGGGCCAACCAGTCTTTATCCACACCGGGCCGTTCGCGAACTTGGCCGCCGGCACCAACTCGATCCTGGCCACCGAGATGGCGATGCGATTGGCCGATTACTGCGTGACCGAATGCGGGTTCGGCTCCGACTTAGGATTGGAGAAGTTCTGCGACGTGGTGGCGCGTGGGGCCGGGTTCAAGCCGGAGGTGGCGGTGCTCGTGGTGACCGTCCGGGCGCTCAAGGTGCACGGCGGGCTGACGCTCGAGGAGACCTCGAAGGGGGAGGATATCCGGTCGATCCAGCGGGGTTTCGAGAACATGGAGCGGCATCTGGCGATCATCCGGCGGTTGGGGCTGACGCCGGTGGTGACCATCAACCGGTTCCAGAACGACACCGAGACGGAGCTGAAGATCATCCAGGAGCACTGCTTGGGGCTGAAAGTCCGCTGTTCCGTCTCCACGGTCTCGGAGCAGGGAGGAGAGGGCGGCTTGAAGCTCGCCCAGGAGGTGATGGGGGCGATCCAGGAGAAGGCGGCCCATTACGAGCCGCTGTACCCGCTCGATCTGCCGGTGAAGGAAAAGATCGAACGGATCGCCCGGGAGATCTACGGGGCCGACGGCGTCGAGTACACCGACTCGGCCCCGAAAGACCTCGAGGAGATCGAGCGGAACGGTTTCTCCGGACTGCCGATCAACATGGCGAAGAGCCAGCTCTCCCTGACCGACGATCCCAATCGGAAGGGGGCGCCGTCGGGCTGGAAACTGCGCGTCCGTGAGATCCGGGTCGCCGCCGGCGCCGGGTTCCTCGTGGCGCTCACGGGCAAGATCCTGACGATGCCGGGGCTCCCGAAGAGGCCGCTGGCCGAGCAGTTGGACGTGGACGACCAGGGCCGGGCCTCGGGGCTCTTCTGATGAAGCACCCGGATCCTTCCTGGCCGATCCGCCGTTTCCTGGAACGGCTCGCTTCCACCGATCCCGCGCCGGGCGGCGGGTCGGCGGCGGCGCTGGCCGGGTGCCTCGGGTGCGCGCTCGGAAGCATGGTCAGCCGGATCCTGATCTCCCGCGCTGGGATCCGGAGTGCCGAGAAGAAGAAACTGCAAATCGGATTGAGAGAGCTGGAGCAGGCCCGCGTGAAACTCGCCGGGCTGATCCGCCGGGACGCTGAAGCGTACGCGGGGCTGGTCGCGGCGCAGAGGCGGGGCGGCCGCTCCCTGCAGGCGGCCCGCGTGAGAGCTGTCGAATGCCCGCTGGAGATCTGCCGCCAAACCGCGCGCGCGATGCATCCGCTCCGGGCCCTCTTGAAAAATACCGGGCCTTATCTGGGATCGGATGTGCGGGCGGGCCAAGACCTCCTGCGCGGGGCGTTCAGCTCCGCCCGGGAGATGGCTTCCATCAATTTACGGGGGAGCGGTTTCGGACCGGAGGGCCGCAAACTGCAGGCCGAGCTGGAGCGGTTGGAGCGGATCGCGCGGAGGTGGAATGGACGGGCATAAGCCCAAAGTGTTGGGCCAAGTGCTGGACGGGCGGGTGATCGCCGCCAAGATCCAAGCCCAAATCAAGCAAGAGGTGGAGCGGCTGAAAGCGCAGAGCGGCTGCGCTCCGTTTTTATTGTGTGTCCAGGTCGGCATGCATTCAGCGGCCGATCTGTTCGTTCGCTCCCAGATGCGCGCCGCCGAGGCGCTCGGGATCGGGTACCGCCTCGAGCGGCTCCCGCAGGAGATCACACCGCCGGAGCTGATCCGGAAGATCCAGGGGTGGAACGCCGATCCGAAGGTCACCGGCGTCACGATCCAATTCCCCCTGCCCAACGGCATCGACGGGCGGGAGATGTCCGCCCTGCTGGACCCCCGCAAAGACGTGGAGGGGATCCATCCCCAGCACATCGGCCAGGCGATGTTCGGCTGGTCCCGCATCGGGACCTGCACGTCGCTGGCGATCATGGAGCTGATCGCGGCCACCGGCGCCAACCTGTACGGCAAGGAGGCGGTCATCGTCGGGCACAGCGAGCTCATTGGCAAGCCGGTCAGCTTGCTCCTGCTGGACAAGTTCTGCACCACGACGGTCTGCCACGTCGCCACCTCGGAGCGGGGCCGCTTGAGCGAGCATGTGAAGCGGGCCGAGATCCTGGTGGTGGCGGTCGGCAAGCCGCATCTGGTCAAGGGTTCCTGGATCCGTCCCGGCGCCATCGTGATCGACGTCGGCACCAGCCTAGTGGACGGCAAGGTGACCGGCGACGTCGAGTTCGAGGAGGCGGTCAAGGTGGCGGACTTCATCACGCCGGTGCCGGGCGGTGTCGGGCCGGTGGTGGTGGCGACCTTGATGCGCAACACCGTCGAGGCCTTCAAGCTCCAGCTGAAAGATGGCAAAGTCTCTTAAGGTCACCGTTCCCGATTTGATCCGCCGGGCCGGGCGGGGCGAGAAGCTCACGATGCTGACCGCCTATGACCTGCCGGTGGCCCGCCTGCTGGATGAGGCCGGCATCGACGCCGTGCTGGTGGGGGATTCCCTCGGCATGGTGGCGCTCGGCTACTCCGCCACCGTCCCGGTGACGATGGAGGAGATGCTCCATCACGCGAAGGCGGTCCGCAAAGGGGTTTCCCGGGCGCTGGTCATCGGCGACATGCCCTTCATGTCGTTCAATATCGCCAAGAAGGAGACGGTGCGCAACGCCGGCCGGTTCCTCAAGGAGGCCGGCTGCGACGCCGTGAAGGTGGAGGGCGGCCAGGGATCGGCCGAGTCGATCGAAGCGGTCCGGGCGATCCTTCAGGCCGGCATCCCGGTGCTGGGCCATCTGGGGCTGACGCCGCAGACCGCGGGCCGGCTCGGCGGGTTCCGCGTGCAGGGAAAGGAGGCGGCCCCGGCGGTGAAATTGCTGGAGGCGGCGCTCGAGCTCGAATTGGCCGGCTGTTTTGGCATCGTGCTGGAGTGCGTGCCGACCCTCGTCGCGCGGGAGATCTCCCGGCGGCTTAAGATCCCGACATTCGGTATTGGCGCTGGCCCCCACTGCGACGGGCAGGTACTGGTGACGCACGATCTGCTGAACCTGACCGGCCCCTTCCACCCGAAGTTCGCGCGGGCCTTCGCGCGGTTGGACCGGGAAATCCTCGCCGCGTTTTCCAAATTCCGCCGGGCGGTCCGGCAGGGGAGCTTCCCCTCCGCCGCCGAGAGCTACGCGATGGACCCCCAGCAGGCCCGACTGTTCCTGGAAACGGTGCGAGGAGAGGAAGAATGAAAGAGAAGGTGGTGGTGGCGATGAGCGGCGGCGTGGACTCCTCGGCGGCGGCCTATCTCTTGAAGCAGGAGGGCTACGACGTGATCGGCATGACCCTCAAGACCTGGCCCAAGGAGCTCTGCGACACCGTCCCGAAAAGCCAGACCTGCTGTTCCACGATGGACATCGAGGACGCGCGGGCCGTCGCGTCCCGGCTGGGAATCCCGTTCTACGTCGTGGAGGCCTCCGTCCCGTTCAAATCGAACGTGATGGACTACTTCGTGGAAAGCTATTCCAAAGGCCGGACGCCGAACCCTTGCGTGGTCTGCAACCGGAAGGTGAAGAGCGGCATCCTGCTGGAAAAGGCACGGGCCCTCGGCGTCGAGCGGTTGGCGACGGGGCATTACGCCAGCGTGGTCTGGGACGAAACACGCCGGCGGTACGCCGTCCGGCAGGCGGCCGATCCCAACAAGGACCAGTCGTACGTGCTGTACCAGCTCACCCAGGACCAGCTTTCCCGGCTGATCCTTCCGATGGGGAAACTTTCCAAGCCGCGGGTGCGGCAGATCGCGCAGGAGGCCGGCCTGGCTGTCGCCGACAAGCCGGAATCGATGGAGCTCTGTTTCATCCCGGACGGGGATACCCAGGGGTTCCTGCGCCAGCGGGCGCCCCAGGCCTTCACACCGGGAGAGATCGTGGACCGCCTGGGTCGGGTGCTGGGGAAGCACCAGGGGATTGCCGCCTACACCGTCGGCCAGCGCAAGGGGCTGGGGATCGCCCATCCGACTCCGTTGTACGTTTTGGAGTTGGATCCCGGTGCCAACCGGGTTGTAGTCGGGGAAGAGTCGGATCTGGCGGTCCGTTCCTGCCGCGTGGAGGAGATCCACTGGATGGCGATCGCCGGCCTGGCGGAGCCGGTGGCAGCCCAGGTCAAGGTGCGGTATCGGAGCGCAAAACTGCCGGCCCGTCTTTTTCCGGATGGGGAAGGGGTCCGCGTGGAGTTTGATCAGCCGGTGCAGGGCGGGGTCAGCCCCGGCCAGGCGGCGGTCTTCTACGACGGCGAGGTCGTGCTGGGCGGCGGCTGGATCGCCTAATGAAAACTTCCTTCGGAGAGGGGGGTGTGTTGGGGGGAGTGGGAAACTCCCCCCAACGGCACCGCATTGTTTTTGCCGGATGGGGGAGAACCGAGGGGGAAACCAGGCAGTGGTTTCCCCCTCGGGGAGGACGCGACGGCTGAACGTCAGTCGTAAGCGTTAATTCTTGAAATAACCTTTGTCAGACGTGATTTCGTGTAATCTTGTGATTCAGCGTCCGACGACGGCGTAGCTCAGTTGGTAGAGCAAGGGACTCATAAGCCCTAGGTCGGTGGTTCGATTCCACTCGCCGTCATGTTTTCTTCCTTCTATGATTGACCTCTTAGGTATCGCGCGTTCTTCCATTGCCCGGCACCGGATGCTGAAAACCGGCGACCGGGTGCTCGTCGCCGTCTCGGGCGGGCCGGACTCGCTGGCTCTGTTGTCGGTCCTGGTCGCTCTCCGTGGAGAGCTCAAACTCACTCTGCGCGCCGGCTACGTGGACCACGGTCTTCGGCCGGCTGCTGCGAAGAAGGAAGCGGCCCTGGTGAAGCGGCTTGGGCTGGAATGGGGCGTCCCGGTGACGGTGCTTCGGCGGGCGGTCCGCAAGGGAAAGAAAGATTCGCTGGAATCCTCCGCCCGCGCCGCCCGCTATGAGGCGCTCGCCGGGTTGGCCTCGAAACTCCGGGCCCAAGTGATTGCCACGGGCCACACGGCCGACGACCAGGCGGAGACGGTGCTGATGCGGGTGCTCCGCGGCGCCGGCATGACCGGTCTGGCCGGGATCCCGCCGGTGCGGGCCATGGGCAAACTCCGGATCATCCGCCCGCTGATTCACTGCACCCGCGAACAGGTGATGGAGCACCTGCGGGCGCGCGGACTCCACCCGAAGTTGGACCGCAGTAATCTCTCCCCCCGGTTCGTCCGCAACAGGATCCGCAACGACTTGCTGATCCGGCTGGAGAAAGAGTTTAACCCTCAAGTCAGGAAACACCTCTGCCAGCTGGCGGACCTTGCGCGGGAGGATCAAGCATGGTTGGCAGGTGAAGCCGGCCGCCGGTTCCGGCAGACGGCCCGGGTCCGAGGAGAGAAGGTCCGGCTGGACCGGGCCAAGCTAAGGAAGGACCCGCCGGCCTTGCGCCGGGCGGTGCTCCGGCTGGCGGCCCAGCGGCTCCAGGGGAGCGTCCAGGGATTTTCGCTGAAGCATTGGGAGATGCTGGATGTTTTGCTGGCCGGGCAGGGGACCGGCGCCGCCGATTTGCCGCACCGGTTCCGGGCCGTCGCCCGAAACGGCGCGCTGGTCCTCTCCCGCCTGGCTTGTTCCTCCTCTGGGAATCTGCTAGACTAACAACATGCCCACGACGATGGAAGGCGGGAGCAAGAAACCCCCTCTGCCGCTCAGACCCAACGGCAGGACCCCGGACGGCCGCTGGTTCCGGTGGATGATTTGGTTCATCCTCGCTCTGACTTTCATCTACCTTTATCGGCTGGGCTCCCTCGCCACCCCTGGAATCCGGCAGGAGATTTCCTACAGCGAGCTTTATCAGTGGCTCTCAGACCCCTCTGGGAAAAATAAAATCCAGAGTGCTGTCCGTACAGAGAATGTGCTCGAGGGCGAGACAGAGGACGGCCGCCGCTTCAAAGTATACCTTCCTGAGAATGATCCGGATATGACCCGATTGCTTCGAGAAAAAATTCCGAATTTCAAGCTGGAACCCCTGCGCACCTTTTGGCTCAGCTTCTTCTTCAATCTCGCCGGCCCGCTGCTGTTGCTGGGTGCTTTCTGGATGCTGATGTACCGCGGGGCGGCGCAGGGAGGGGGGCGGATCCTTTCCTTCGGAAAGAGCCGGGCCCGGCAGTCGAATAACGAAGACGGCCAGCGGGTGACCTTCGCCGATGTGGCCGGTGTCAAGGAGGCCAAGGAGGAGCTCCAGGAGGTCATCGAGTTCCTCAAGGACCCGAAGAAATTCCAGCGCCTCGGCGGCAAGATCCCCAAGGGGGTCCTCCTGCTCGGCCCGCCCGGCTGCGGCAAGACACTCTTGGCGAAGGCGGTGGCCGGCGAGGCCGGCGTGCCGTTCTTCTCGATCAGCGGTTCCGACTTCGTGGAGATGTTCGTCGGCGTGGGAGCCAGCCGCGTGCGGGACCTATTCGAGCAGGCCAAGAAGTCGGCCAAGGCCTCCGGCCGCGGATGCATCATCTTCATTGACGAGATCGACGCGGTCGGCCGCCAGCGGTTCGCCGGCATCGGCGGCGGCCACGACGAGCGGGAGCAGACACTGAACGCCCTGCTGGTGGAGATGGACGGCTTCAACACGCAGGAAGGGGTGATCCTGGTCGCCGCCACGAACCGGCCCGACGTGCTGGACCCGGCCCTCCTGCGGCCCGGCCGGTTCGACCGGCAGATCGTGGTGGACCGGCCCGACCTGGTCGGACGGGAGGAGATCCTCCGGGTCCACGTGCGCAGAGTGAAGCTGGCGAAAGAGGTGGATCTGCGCGCGATTGCCCGGCAGACGCCCGGCTTCTCCGGCGCGGACCTGGCCAACCTCTGCAATGAAGCGGCCCTGTTGGCCGCCCGCAACGACAAGGAATCGGTCGGCATGAAGGAGATGGAGGCGGCGATCGAGCGGGTGATGGCCGGCCCGGAGCGGAAGTCCCGCGTGATCTCTCCTTACGAGAAGTCCATCGTCGCCTGTCACGAGGCGGGCCACGCGCTGGTCTCCATGATGGTGCCGGGCGCTGATCCCCTGCACAAGGTCTCGATCATCCCGCGGGGCACCGCCGCGCTCGGCTATACCATGCAGACGCCGCTCGAGGACCGCTACCTGATGACCCGGCAGGAATTGCTCGGCAAGCTGACGGTGCTGATGGGAGGCCGGTCCGCCGAGGAACTCACTTTCAACGAGATCACCACTGGCGCGCAGAACGACATCGAAGTGGCCACCGACATCGCCCGCCGCATGGTCTGCGAGTACGGCATGAGCGAGCGGCTCGGCAGTTTGACCTACGGCAAGCGGGAATCGTTGGTCTTCCTGGGCCGTGACATGGGGGGGGACAGCAACTACTCCGGCCAGACGGCGGTGGCGATTGATGAAGAGATCCGGCGGATTGTCCAGGAAGCGCACGACCGTGCCCGGAGCATCCTCACCCAGCACAAGGACCGCCTGAAGCGGCTCGCCGACACCCTGCTTGAAAAGGAAGTCCTCGACGGCGACGAGGCAAAGCGGATCGTGATGGCCGACGAACCGGCCTCCTCCGTGCCGCCGGCCGGCGAGCAGGCCGAGCCCGGCATCACAGGCTAAGACAACGATTCTGAAAGAGTTGACCTGCAGGCGGTTCCGTCTTCCCTTGGGCCGGCGCACGCTGGTGATGGGGATCCTCAACGTTACTCCCGATTCCTTCAGCGACGGCGGCCGTTTCCTCTCCGTTCAGCGAGCGGTCTCTCATGCCCTGCGCATGCAGAGGGAAGGGGCCGACCTGATCGACGTCGGAGGGGAATCCACCCGGCCGGGCGCGCGCCCGGTCCCGGCGCGCGAAGAACTGCGAAGGATCCTTCCGGTGATCGAGAAACTCTCCGCGCGTCTGTGCATTCCCATCTCGGTCGACACCTCCAAAGCGGCGGTGGCGGAGGCGGCCCTTGAGGCGGGTGCCTCTCTGGTGAACGACGTGACCGCGCTGGCGGACCCCGCGATGGCCGGCGTGGTGGCCCGTTCCGGCGTCCCGGTGATCCTCATGCACCTGCGCGGCACTCCCCGCACCATGAAGTCGAAAGCCCGCTACCGGCGCTTGGTCCCCGAGGTGATTTCCGAGCTGAAGCGCTCGGTCAAGAAGGCGCTTGCCAGCGGCATCTCCCGGAAGAACCTCCTCATTGACCCCGGCATTGGGTTCGCCAAGACAGCCGAACAGAGTTTGGCCTTGATCCGCCGCCTGCCGGAGTTCAAACGGCTCGGCTTCCCGCTGGTGGTCGGCCCCTCCCGGAAATCGTTCATCGGCAAACTGCTGGGCGATGAATCGGAAGACCGGCTGATCGGGACCGCGGCGGCGGTCGCCCTCTGCGCCGCCGGCGGGGCGGACATCGTCCGGGTGCACGACGTCGCCGCGATGCGCCAGGCGGCCGACGTGGCCCGCGCGATCACGCTGAGCTCCTAGATGCCGAAACTCGGTGTCAACGTGGACCATGTGGCGACCGTGCGCCAGGCCCGGGGCGGCGAGACCCCCCGTCCGGCTTGGGCCGCGGCCGAAGCGGAAGCCGCCGGCGCGGACAGCATCGTCTGCCATCTGCGGGAAGACCGCCGGCACATTCAGGATAAAGATCTCCCCGAGATCCGTCGGGCGGTCCGGATCCCACTCAACTTGGAAATGGCGGCCGACCCGCAGATCGTCCGGATCGCTTGCCGCTTCAAGCCCGACCAGGCGACGCTGGTGCCGGAGCGCAGGCGGGAATTGACGACCGAAGGGGGTCTGGACCTCCGGGGAGGCAGACGGCGCTTGTCCGACGCGGTCCGGCGCTTGTCCGGCGCCGGCATCCGGGTGAGTTTGTTCGTTGATCCAACCCCGGATTCCATCCGGCGGTCGGTGGACTTGGGCGTCCCCATGATTGAGCTTCACACCGGCCGGTATGCGGAGGCCGAAGGTCCCGGCCGCGCGAGGGAATTGGACAAACTTCGCCGGGCGGTCCGGCTGGGCCGTGAAGAAGGGCTGATCGTGGCGGTCGGGCACGGCCTCGATTACCGGAACATCCGCCCGGTCACTACGATCCCGGAGGTGGAGGAACTGAACATCGGCTACTCGATCGTCGCCCGCGCTCTCGTGGTTGGTTTCCGGCGCGCGGTGCAGGAGATGGCGGCATGGGCCCATCGGGGGAGAAGGGAATGAAGATCATCGGCACCGGGGTGGATCTGGTGGAGGTGCCCCGCTTTCGGAAATCGGTCAAGCGCTGGGGCGGCCGGATGCTTTCCCGGCTGTTCACTCCCGCTGAGCTTTCCTATTGCCGGAGCTACCGGGATCCCCACGAGCACTTAGCGGTCCGGTTCGCCGCGAAGGAGGCGGTGGTCAAGGCGATCGGCGCCCCGAAAGGGTTGGCGCTGGAGTGGAAAGATTTGGAAATCGTCCGGGCCGCTTCCGGAGCACCGGGCGTCCGGTTCAAGGGTTCCATGGCCCGCTGGAAGAAGCTCACCGTGCACCTTTCTCTCAGCCACACGAAAGCTTACGCGGTGGCCAGCGCGGTCGTCACTTCGGGATGAAAGGTTCGGTCCCTTCCTTTATAGTGCATCGCCGCCCGGACAGCCATAAAGGGGACTACGGGCACGTTCTGGTCATCGGGGGCGCCGTGGGCATGACGGGGGCCCCGATCCTTTGCGCCCAGGCGGCCCTGCGTTCCGGGGCCGGTCTGGTGTCGCTGGCCGTGCCGAAGCCCGTCTACCCGGTCGTGGACCGCAAGGCCCCGCCCGAGATCATGGTCCACCCCCTGTCTCAAGCCCTGCCGGCCCTGCTGGAACGGGTGAACGTCATCGCGCTGGGGCCGGGGCTGGGCAGGGGACCGGCGCAGAAAATCCTGGTCCGGCGCCTGCTGGCGCGCGCTCGACAGCCGGTGGTGGTCGATGCCGACGGCATCGTCGCGCTCAAAGGTCTCAAGAAACTCCCGCGTCCCTCCCGGGCCGGGGAGACGGTGATCACGCCTCACCCGGGCGAGATGGCCCTGCTGTTGGGGACCACCGTTCCGCGGGTCCAGTCGGATCGAAAGGGAATCGCCGCTAGGACGGCGAAACGGCTCGGCGCGGTCGTCGTATTGAAGGGCCACCGCACCGTGGTCGCTTCTCCGTTGGGCCGCGTCACCGTCAACTCCACCGGCAATCCCGGCATGGCGACCGCCGGCATGGGGGATGTGCTGACCGGCATCATCGCCGCGTTGATCGGCCAGGGGGCCGACGCTTTCCACGCGGCGGTCGCCGGGGTGTACCTGCACGGATTGGCCGGCGACCTCGCGGCCAAGAAGGTGGGGCAGATTTCGCTCACCGCCGGGGACGTGCTGGCCGAATTACCTGCCGCTTTTCAGGAAACTCTTTGATATAATACAGACGTTTGTCTGTTTATCGCCGGCGTAGCTCAATGGCAGAGCAGGTGTTTTGTAAACACCGGGCTGGGGGTTCGATTCCTCTCGCCGGCTCCAGCTTAAATATGCATAAGAAGACTAAGGGTGCTATAGCCGAGCTCCATGTTTGTGCCGACCTCATGAAAGAGGGGTGGCATATCCTGCTGCCTTATGGAGAGAACAACCGCTACGATGTGGTCGCCGAGAAAGATGGCCGGTTCCTAAGGGTTCAAGTGAAGTATGTCACTCCCAGAAACGGAAAACTGTATGTCAATTGCCAGAGCAGCAACAATTGGTCGGTAGATCCGTACACCTCTGCTCAGATTGATGTGATCGCTGCTTTTAATCCGCAGGACCATTGTGTTTACTATGTACCCGTCGATCAGATATGCAAGAGCGCGATGGCCTTGAGATTGGAACCTACAAAAAACGGCCAGAAGAAGAAAATTCGTTACGCAAAGGATTTCGATAAATTCCCTGGTTTCGTTAAAGAAGATAGTTTGTATCTGCTAGCTTTTCCGGGAATGCGAGAATCAATCCGGCGAGGGTTGAAAATTCCGTTTAGCAAGTGCAGTGAAAAACTGAGCTGGTAATGGACAGAATTTCCGCATGTGGACTCATTACGAATAAGCTGCGCTATAATGTCGAATTCCTGGGGCAGGTACCCAAGCGGCCAAAGGGGACAGACTGTAAATCTGTTGGTGCAAGCCTTCAGAGGTTCGAATCCTCTCCTGCCCATATCCTCTATTCATCTTGATGAATGACAAAGCCCATGAGTGATTTGTTTTTCTGGATTGGTGTTGTACTGATAGGCCTTGGGACCTTGTCTGTCAGATACAGTGAACAGAGAGCAGGAAAAGAGCAGCGCAAAGATCTGCAACAGAGATTAGAAACATACAGAAAAGAAGATATTTCCCACCGAAATGAAGCTAACGAAGAACAGCTAGCCGTATGGAAGAGGACCATGGAGAAGGTTATAAGCGGTGAAATTCCTCCGCCTCCAGACTTTGTTAGAAAGCAGGAGGAAAGCATCCTCGCTTCTGCCAAAGATAATGAGGAATGGGCTCAAAGACTCACGGGTCTAAGGGGAGAAGAGCGGAACCGGTTAGAAGCACAGCATCTGGCCTTGGAAGCTAGAGCAGTATTACTCAATGCGAAATTAAGACCGCTCTTTGACAATCTGGTCCTTTCTTTTAGGCAGCAAATCGATGTGCTTAATAAAAACAATACCTTCGGCGGTCAGATTAAGTGCGAAACATTTGAGGTAAAGGGATTACTGACAGTTACTCATAGTGAGCTTCACCCTGCAAACATGGAACGAGTTCCGGTAATGCAGGTTTTGTTCCCGACCGGGGTAAAATGGGACATTGTCCTTCCGCATAGGGTCATTATTGCTTCCCCGAACACTGAGGATACAAGGCTCGAGATGCGAATTATTGGGGATAATGTTGAAGCGCAAATTGAAATCGTGGGGGATCGGTATCTCTTCCGTTCTGATAGGCCAATACCAAGCTGGTTTCCGACTGAAATAAGAGAAATGCAAGATGTTGGTGGGGCAGATTATCTGGCTAGAGTAGTAAAAGCTTTATTCGAGCGTGAAATGAAATTAGCACCCTCCAGTTAGAAGTTTAAGGGGCTTTATCAGTTTGCGGGCGTAGTTCAATGGTAGAACGGGAGTTTTCCAAACTCCTCACGGCGGTTCGATTCCGCCCGTCCGCTCATTCTTCTGCGGAATCGAACGAGAGCCCCGACTGATTTTGTTTAGGGAGGCCCGACCTATGGAAGGGCCGACTTCCTCGGGAGGGGCGAATGGCCGACCGGGAGCGAGCGAAGCGAGCGGACGGCGCTCGATTCCGCCCGTCCGCTCTTCCTCTATAGTTATGTATTTAGATCTCGCCTCGACCGGGGGGAGGGGTGAACGAGCATTGACGGACTCGGCGGTGGCCGAAGGCCAGGGGCGCGCAGGCACGAGCGTCGTGGAAACGGAGCCGAGCTCCTTCTTCTTTCCATCCAGTCTTGCGAGAGCTCCGAGGCTCCACAGCGAGGGCCGAGCACCCCAGACGAGGCCGGACAGCGAGAGAATCCCTCCCCCCGGGCGGGGCGAAAGATGGCCAAGCTGTAACCTACCCGTAATATTCCAGAAATAACCTTGACATCTCACCCTATCCCCTTATAATTAAGTCTTTTGCACGGCTAGTACTGGTTTCTACTGCTGATTAGTGAGCCCATCGGCTTCGCTGGAGTAGCTCAGTTGGTAGAGCACGTCCTTGGTAAGGACGGGGTCACGGGTTCAAATCCCGTCTCCAGCTGAAAGAGCGGTGGACTATTTTCATTTTTTCCCTGCGAAAAAAATGAGGAGAGGGCGCCATGGCGGTCAAGGAAAAGTTTGAGCGGAAGAAGCCCCACGTCAACGTGGGTACCATCGGGCACGTCGACCACGGCAAGACGTCGTTGACGGCGGCTCTCACGAAGGTGCTGGCTAAGAAGGGCCAGTCGACGGAAAAGTCCTATGCCGAGATCGCCAAGGGCGGCGTGGTCCGCGGCGAGAGCAAGATCCTCACCGTCAGCATCGCGCACGTGGAATATGAGACGGACAACCGCCACTACGCCCACGTGGATTGTCCCGGCCACGCGGACTACATCAAGAACATGATCACCGGCGCCGCCCAGATGGACGGCGCCATTTTGGTTGTGAGCGCGCCCGACGGCCCGATGCCGCAGACGCGCGAACACATCCTGCTGGCCCGCCAGGTGAACGTGCCGGCGATCGTGGTTTTCCTAAACAAGTGCGACCTGGTCACCGACAAGGAACTGCTGGACTTGGTGGAGCTGGAAGTCCGGGAGCTGTTGACCAAGTACGGTTTCCCCGGCGACAAGACCCCGATCATCAAGGGAAGCGCCATGAAGGCGCTGGCCGGAGACGCGGAAGGGGAGAAGGCGATCTTCGAACTGCTGAAGGCCGTCGACGAGTTCATTCCCACGCCGAAGCGTGAGATTGAGAAGCCGTTCCTGATGGCGGTGGAGGACGTCTTCTCCATCACCGGGCGCGGCACCGTCGGCACCGGCCGGATCGACCGCGGCATCGTTCACGTGAACGATGAGGTGGAGGTGGTCGGTCTTCGCCCGCAGACGAGCAAGACCGTCGTGACCGGCGTCGAGATGTTCCGCAAGACGCTGGACGAGGGACAGGCGGGCGACAACGTCGGCCTCCTCCTGCGCGGCACCGACAAGAACACGCTGGAGCGCGGCATGGTGCTGGCCAAGCCGGGTTCGATCATGCCCCATACGAAATTCAAGGCCGAGGTGTACGCGCTGACCAAGGAAGAGGGAGGGCGCCACACGCCGTTTTTCACCGGCTACCGGCCCCAGTTCTACTTCCGGACGACGGACGTCACCGGCGTGGCGACGCTTCCGAAGGGGACCGAGATGGTCATGCCGGGCGACAACGCGAATGTGGACGTGGAGTTGATCACCCCGGTGGCCATGGACAAGGGCCTCCGGTTCGCGATCCGCGAGGGCGGCCGGACCGTCGGCGCCGGCGTGGTGACCGAGATCATCGCCTAGGAGCTAAGCCGTGCGGGAACTGATTACATTGGCGTGTGACAAGTGCCGCCGGCGAAACTACGCTTCTACCCGGAATACCAAAGAGAATCCGGATCGGCTGGAGCTGAAGAAGTACTGCAAGTTCTGTCGGGCCCACACGCCGCACCGTCAGACCAAATAGGCCAGTAGCTCTAATTGGTAGAGCGACGGACTCCAAATCCGATGGTTGGGGGTTCGAATCCCTCCTGGCCTGGGAAGTCATCACCCAGTGATTGCAAAGACGATTGCTTTTATTAAAGACGTTCAGAGCGAGTTGAGCCAGGTGTCATGGCCGACCCTAGAACAATTATTGGACTCGACGAAAGTGGTGCTGGTGACCATGCTCCTGCTGGCGACGGTGATCGGTTTCTTCGACCTGATCTTCGCCCGCGTGATCAGCTGGGTCATCCGCTGACCATGTCGAAGCAGTGGTTTGTGATCCACACGCTGACCGGGCAGGAGGATAAGGTCAAGACCTCCCTGCAGAAGGCGATCGAGGCCGGCAAGTACGGAGACACGATCTCCCAGGTGCTGGTTCCGATGGAGAAGGTTTCCGAGGTGAAGGCCGGCAAGAAGAAGATCACCGAGCGGCGCGTCTTCCCGGGCTACGTGATGGTGGAGATGGACCTGAGCGACGAGACCTGGTACCTGATCAAGACGACGCCCGGCGTTGCCGGGTTCGTCGGGTCGGGGGCCCGGCCGGTGCCTCTGCGCGAGGAGGAGGTTTCCCAGATCCTCCAAGCGACTCAGGAGAAGATGGAGAGGCCGATCCCGAAGGTGAGCTTTGAAAAGGGAGAGGCGGTGCGGATCAACGAAGGGCCCTTCGCCAACTTCAATGGGACCGTCGAAGAGATCCACCCGGAGAAAGGCAAGTTGAAGGTGATGGTGACCATCTTCGGGCGGTCCACCCCCGTCGAGCTCGAGTACTGGCAGGTCGAGAAGGTCTAACCGATGGCTAAAAAAGTGATCGCATCCATCAAGCTGTATTGTCCCGCGGGGGCGGCCAACCCGGCCCCGCCGGTGGGGCCTGCGCTGGGTTCGCACGGGCTCAACATCATGGAGTTCTGCAAGGCCTTCAACGAGAAGACCAAGGGCCAGGAAGGCCTGACTCTGCCGGTGGTGATCACGGCGTTCGAGGACCGGACCTTCACCTTCATCATCAAGAGCCCGCCGGCTTCGGTCCTGCTCAAGCAGGCGGCCGGCGTGGCCAAGGCCTCCGGCACGCCGAACCGGGACAAGGTCGGCAAGGTCGGCAAATCGAAGGTGAAGGAGATCGCGCAGTCGAAGCTGAAGGACCTGAATACCCCTTCTCTGGAGCAGGCCGTCAAGATGGTCGAGGGGACGGCCCGGAGCATGGGCATTGAGGTCATCGAGGGCTAGATGAGCAAGCGAATGACGGAGGCCTATAAGGGGGTGGATCAGCGCAAGCCCTACAGCGTCAAGGAGGCGGTGGACCTCCTGAAGAAGGCGCCGGCCCCGAAATTCGACGAGACCGTGAACGTCGCGATGTCGTTCGATGTGGATCCGAAGCAGAGCGATCAGATGGTGCGCGGCACCGTGGTCCTGCCGCACGGGACCGGAAAAGCGGTCCGCGTGTTGGTGTTCGCCAAGGGGGACGCGGAGCGGGCGGCCAAGGAAGCCGGCGCGGACGTTGTGGGTTCCGAGGACTTGATCCCTAAGATTGAGGGAGGATGGCTGGAGTTTGACGCCGTCATCGCGACCCCGGACATGATGCGGGAGATCGCGAAGCTCGGCCGCGTGCTCGGGCCCCGCGGGCTCATGCCGAGCCCGAAGGCCGGCACCGTGACGATGGACGTGGGCAAGGCGGTCAAGGAGGTTAAGCGGGGCAAGGTGGAATTCCGGCTGGACAAGCAAGCCGACATCCACCTCGGGGTAGGCAAGCGGTCCTTCCCGGCGGATCAGATCGAAGCGAACCTGAAGGCGTTGATGGAAGCGGTCTGGAAGGTGAAGCCGCCCTCCGCGAAGGGGAAGTACCTCCGATCGGTCTCCGTTTCGACCTCCATGGGGCCCGGGCTCAAGCTGGATCCCTTGGAGTGCAAGCCGGAATGAGCGCCGTGGCCGAAGCCAAGCAGGAAAAGCCGCCGCGGTTGGGCCAGCAGGTCCGCGCCTCCTGGGTGCGGGATCTCAGCCAGGCCCTTTCCCAGGTGGATACGGTGGTGGTGGCCAAGATGGGCCGGGTCCCGACGCGGGACTTGAACCAGCTCCGCCGGTCGCTGAACGGCTCCTTCTACGTCGTCAAGAACTCGCTTTGCCGGATCGCCTTCCGGGAGAAGGGATGGACCGACCTGGAGAAGGTGCTGGAAGGGACCTGCGCGATCAGTCCGGTGGAGGGGGATGTGGCGGCTGTGGCCAAGCTTCTGGTCCAGTTCGCGAAGGACCACGAAGGGTTTGCTTTGCAGGGCGGCGTGCTGACCGGGCAGATGATGGGGGCCAAGGAGCTGAAATCGCTCGCGGCCTTGCCGTCCCGCCAGGTGCTGCTGTCCCAGCTGGCCGGAATTGCCCAAGCACCGATGCGGGGGCTCGCGGTGGTCTTGAGCGCCCCGATCCGCGCGCTGGCGGTGGTCCTGGCGGCCGTGGCGAAGAACAAGGAAAAGCCATCTTAAAACCTAAAGTTTAAGGAGAACGCGACGATGTCAAAAGTCAATGTGAATGATGTGCTGGAATCGATTGAGAGCTGGACGGTCCTCGACCTGAATACGCTGGTCAAGGGGATCGAGGAGAAGTTCGGTGTTTCCGCGGCCGTTATGGCGCCTGTCGCCGCGGCCGGCGGTGGTGCCGCGGCCGGCGCCGCCCCCGCAGCCGAGGAGAAGTCCACCTTCGACGTGATTCTCGCCGAGGTGGGCCCCAACAAGATCCAGGTCATCAAGGAACTGCGGGCCGTGACGACGCTGGGCCTCAAGGAAGCCAAGGACCTGGTGGACGCCGCTCCGAAGCCGGTCAAGAACGGCGCTTCGAAAGAAGAGGCGCAGTCGATCAAGCAGAAACTGGAAGCGGTCGGGGCGAAGGTCGAGCTCAAGTAAGCGGCTAAAGCCGAGGGGATTTCATGATCAAGACGAAGAATTTTGGGCGCATCCCGGAGCGGTTGGAGATTCCGGATCTCCTGCAGATCCAGACCCAGCCGCTGAAGGAGTTTCTGCAGAGGGATGTCCCGAAGACCAAGCGGGAAAACAGGGGCCTCCAGGAGGTTTTTGCCGAGGTCTTTCCGATCGAGAGCGCGGATGGGAAGTACAAGCTGGAATTCCTCTCCTACTCGACCGGCAAGCCGAAGTACGACCTGGAAGAGTCCCGGCGGCGCGGGCTGACCTACGCCGCCCCCTTAAGCGTCCGCCTGCGCCTGCGCACCTCCAAGGAGATGAAGGAGCAGGAGGTTTACCTGGGGGACATCCCGCTGATGACCTCCACGGGAACCTTCATCATCAACGGGGACGAGCGGGTCGTCGTCAGCCAGCTGCACCGCTCGCCCGGCGTCTTCTTCGAAGAGGAGATGCACCCGAACGGCAAGCGGATGTTCACGGCGCGGGTCATTCCCTACCGCGGCGCCTGGCTGGAGTTCGAGTTCGACCTGACCGATACGCTCTACGCGGTGATCGACCGCAAGCGGAAGATCCTTGTGACCACCTTCCTGCGGGCGATCGGCGCCGGCAGCGACGAGGAGATCCTGAATCTCTTCTGCGGTGTCGAGGCGATCACGCCGAAGGAGCAGGCCGACCTGAAGGACGCCATCGGACGCACGCTGGCGTCCGACGTCGTGGACCCGCAGTCGCACGCGGTGCTGATCCCCCGGTTCGAGAAGCTCGGCAAGGAGCACTTGGGAATGATCTGGAACTCGGAGATCCGCCAGATCAAGGTGCTCAAGAAGCTTTCTCCCGAGATCCTCCGGACGTTCGAGAAGGACCGGATGCGCACGCCCGAGGATTCCGTGATGGACATCTTCCGGAAACTGCGGCCCGGCGACCCGGCCACGCTCACCTCGGCGCAGACCCTGCTGAACCGGCTCTACTTCGATCCGAAGCGGTATGACCTGGGCAAGGTCGGCCGCTACATCCTGAACCGGAAACTCAGCATGAACGCGGACCTGAACGACCGGGTGCTGGACCCGAAGACGATCACCTCGGTGCTGGTCTACTTCCTCCACTTGAAGGGCGGGCAGGGGGAGGTGGACGACATCGACCACCTCGGGTCCCGGCGCGTGCGGACGGTCGGGGAGCTCCTGCAGAACCAGTTCCGGATCGCGCTGGCCCGCGTGGAGCGCTCCGTGCGGGAGCGGATGGCGATCTTCGACTTGGAAGCCACGATGCCGCACCAGCTGATCAACGCGAAGCTGGTGTCGGGGCTGATCCGCGATTTCTTCGGGCGGTCCCAGCTGTCACAGTTCCTGGACCAGACGAATCCGCTGGCCGAGCTGACCCACAAGCGGCGCCTCTCGGCGCTGGGGCCGGGCGGTCTCTCCCGCAAGCGGGCCGGGTTCGAGGTGCGGGACGTGCACCATTCCCACTACGGCCGCATCTGCCCGATCGAAACGCCGGAAGGCCCGAACATTGGGCTCATCGCTTCTCTCTCGAGCTACGCGAAGATCAACGAGTTCGGCTTCATCGAGACGCCGTACTGGGTGGTGGAGAAAGGCCGGGTGACCAACCAGCTGAAGTTCCTGTCGGCTGACATGGAGGACAAGTATGTCATCGCGCAGGCCAACGCCCGCATGGATGACTCCGGGAAATTCATGGACAAGCTGGTCCGCTGCCGCCACCGCGGCAACTTCCCGCAGGTCCCTCCCCCCGAAATCCACTTCAAAGACGTCTCCCCCAAACAGCTGGTCTCGGTGGCTGCTTCCTTAATACCCTTCTTGGAGCATGACGACGCCAACCGCGCTCTGATGGGGTCGAACATGCAGCGCCAGGCGGTGCCGCTGATGTTCCCCGAGCCGCCGCTGATCGGAACTGGGATGGAAGCCCGCGCGGCCAAGGATTCCGGATCGGTGGTGGTGGCCCAGGAGGCCGGCTCCGTGAAGGAGGTCCAGTCCGACCGGATCGTCGTCGACCGCATCGTCTACCCGCTGAAGAAGTTCCAGCGCTCCAACGCGAACACCAGCATCAATCAGCGGCCGTTGGTGGAGCTGGGCCAAAAGGTGAAAGCGGGTCAGGTGATTGCCGACGGCAGCGCCACCCGGGATGGCATGCTGGCGATGGGGAAGAACCTGTTGGTCGCGTTCATGCCTTGGCGCGGATACAATTTTGAGGACGCGATCCTGATCAGCGAGCGGCTGGTCAAAGACGACGAGTTCACCTCCCTGCACATCGAGGAGTTCGAGATCGAAGCCCGCGATACCCGGCTCGGCAACGAGGAGATCACGCGGGACATCCCGAACGTCGGTGAGGAAGCGTTGAAGGACTTGGACGAGCACGGCATCGTGCGCATCGGGGCCGAGGTGCATCCCGGCGACATCCTCGTGGGCAAGGTGGTGCCGAAGTCGGAGACCGAGCAGTCGCCCGAGGAGCGCCTCCTGCGGGCGATCTTCGGCGAGAAAGCCGGCGATGTGCGGGACGCCTCGCTCACGGTGCCCCCTGGAGTCGAGGGGATTGTGGTGGATGTCAAGGTTTTCTCCCGCAAGAAGTCGCGGGCCAAGACCCAGGAAGAGGTGGCCGAGGAGCAGAAGAAGACCGATGCGATCTACAAGGGCTACGCGAGCCAGATCAAGGCGGTCAAGAAAGAGCGGCTCAAGCTGTTGGACCGCTTTCTGGTCGGGCAGAAGCTGGAGCATTCCATCTTGGATGAGGAGACCGGCGACGTCCTGATCGCCCAGCACCAGACGGTGAAGACGAAGGATTTGGCCAAGCTGGAGCAGGCCGACCTGGACGACGTCCGGCTGGCCGACAAAGGGCGCGAAGAGGAACTGCGCAAGTCCATCTTGGTGCTCAACAGCCAGTTGAACGAATTTGCCTATGAGCAGGAGAGAGAGATCGACCAGTTGAAGCGGGGGGATGAGCTCCCGCCGGGCGTGCTCAAGAAAGTGGTTGTCTACGCCGCCTCCAAGCGGAAGGTGCAGGTGGGGGACAAGGTGGCCGGCCGGCACGGGAACAAGGGGGTCATCGCGAAGATCCTGCCCGAGGAGGACATGCCGTTCCTCAACGACGGGACGCCGGTGGACATCGTGCTCAACCCCTTGGGGGTGCCTTCCCGCATGAACGTGGGGCAGATCCTGGAGACTCACTTGGGCTGGGCCGCGAAGGTGCTGGGTTTGAGGATCTCCTCGCCGGTGTTCGATGGGGCCCGCGAGTCGGAAATCAAGGCCCTCATGAAAGAGGCCGGCGTCCCGGAGAGCGGCCAGACGGTCCTGCGCGATGGCATGACCGGCCGGCTGTTCGACCAGGAGGTGACGGTCGGCTACATCTACATGATGAAGCTGATCCACCTGGTGGACGACAAGATCCATGCCCGCTCCATCGGTCCCTACTCGCTGGTCACGCAGCAGCCGCTGGGCGGCAAGGCGCAGTTCGGCGGCCAGCGGTTCGGCGAGATGGAAGTTTGGGCGCTGGAGGCGTATGGAGCGGCTTACACCCTGCAGGAACTGTTAACCGTCAAGTCGGACGACGTCGTCGGCCGGACCCGCATTTACGAATCGATCGTCAAGGGAGAACATTCCCTGCACCCGGGCACGCCGGAATCGTTCAACGTGCTGGTGAAGGAGCTTCAATCGTTGTGTTTGGACATCCGCACCGAACGCAAGGGGTCAGCATGAAACCGAGAGCTGCAGCGCCTACAGCAGTAAGTATCGGGCACTGGGTACGCGTGCAGAGGTGCGGGTAATGGCTGAGAGCACGAAGGAAATGGACCGTCTCGAACGGGAAAAGATGGACCGGGTGGAAAAGGCCGCCCGGGACCTGGGGCTCGCCGCCGAGGCGGGAGCCGCTCCCGAGGCCGCCGCGTTTGACGCGATCTCGATCAAATTGGCTTCGCTCGAGGTGATCCGGGGTTGGTCGCGCGGCGAGGTGAAGAAGCCGGAGACGATCAACTACCGGACGCTCAAGCCGGAAAAGGATGGGCTCTTCTGCGAGCGGATCTTCGGCCCCACGAAGGACTGGGAGTGCAGCTGCGGCAAGTACAAGCGGGTCAAGTACAAGGGGATCGTCTGCGACCGCTGCGGCGTGGAGGTCACCCGGTCCAGCGTGCGCCGCGAACGGATGGGCCACATCGAGCTGGCGGCTCCCGTCACGCACGTCTGGTTCTTCAAGGTGATGCCCAGCCGCTTGGCCACTCTGCTGGACATGAACCTGCGGGACATCGAGCGGGTCATCTACTACGAGGAGTACGTGGTGATCGATCCGGGCGAGACGCCGCTGAAGAAGAAGGATCTGCTCTCCGAGGAGCGGTACCAGGAGGCGGTCAAGAAGTACGGCCACGGCTTCGAGGCGGAGATGGGGGCCGAGGCGATCCGGAAGCTGCTCAAGGAGCTGGATCTGGACAAGCTGGCCGAGAAGCTCAAGCGCGAGCTCAAGACCGCCAAGGGAGAGCAGGCCCAGAAGAAGCTGATCAAGACCCTGCGCATCACGGACAGCTTCCGGAAGTCGGGCAACAAGATCGAATGGATGATCCTCTCGGTGATCCCGGTCATCCCGCCGGACCTGCGCCCGCTGGTGCCGCTCGACGGCGGCCGGTTCGCGACGAGCGACTTGAACGACCTTTACCGGCGCGTGATCAACCGGAACAACCGCTTGAAGAAACTGATGGAGCTGAAGGCGCCGGACGTCATCGTGCGCAATGAGAAACGGATGCTGCAGGAGGCGGTGGACGCGCTCTTCGATAACGGGCGGCACGGCCGCCCGGTGCTGGGCCCCGGCAACCGGCCGCTGAAATCGCTGGCCGACATGCTCAAGGGCAAACAGGGGCGGTTCCGCCAGAACTTGCTCGGCAAGCGGGTCGACTATTCCGGCCGGTCGGTGATCGTGATCGGGCCGGAGCTGAAGCTCCACCAGTGCGGGCTCCCGAAGAAGATGGCGCTCGAACTGTTCGAGCCGTTCATCATCAAGAAACTGCGCGAGCGGGGTTTCGTGCACACGATCAAGTCGGCCAAACGGATGGTGGAGCGGGCCCGGTTGGAGGTGTGGGACATCCTGGAGGAAGTGATCCGGGACCACCCCGTGATGCTTAACCGCGCCCCCACACTGCACCGGCTGGGCATCCAGGCCTTCGAGCCGGTGCTGATCGAGGGCAAGGCGATCAAGGTTCACCCGCTGGTCTGCACGGCGTTCAACGCGGACTTCGACGGCGACCAGATGGCGGTGCACGTGCCGCTTTCCATCGAAGCGCAGATGGAAGCCCGCCTGCTGATGCTTTCGACCAACAATGTTTTCTCACCCGCCAACGGACAGCCGATCGTCAGCCCCACGCAGGACATCGTGCTGGGCTGCCATTACCTGACGCGGGAGAAGCCGCAGGCCAAGGGGACCGGCCGGTCCTTCTCCATGAGGGAAGAGGCGCTGTTGGCGCTGGAGGAGGAAGAGGTGGAGCTCCACGCCAAGGTCAAGCTGAGGGAAAAGGGAAAGAGCATCGAGACGACCCCGGGCCGGATCATCCTGAACGACGCCCTTCCTCCCGAGATGGAATTCGTCAATGAGGTGATGACCAAGAGCACCTTGAGCGAATTGGTAGTGCGCGCCTACAAGCAGTGCGGGCACACCCGGACCATCCAGCTGCTGGACGACCTCAAGCGGCTCGGATTTGAGATGGCGACCCGGGGCGGGCTGTCGATCAGCGTGGACCACCTGCAGGTACCGAAGGAGAAGGAGAAGATCATCCAGGAGGCGCGCGGCGAAGTGAGTGAGGTGGAAAACCAGTATAGGAAGGGTCTGATCACCGACCAGGAACGGCACAACAAGGTGATCGACATCTGGACCCACGCGACGGACCGGGTCTCGGACCTGATCTTCGTACAGATGGACCCCTTCAACCCGGTGTTCATGATGGCCGATTCCGGCGCGCGCGGTTCCAAACAGCAGATCCGGCAGCTGGCCGGCATGCGCGGGCTGATGGCGAAGCCTTCGGGCGAGATCATCGAAAGCCCGATTACGGCGAATTTCCGGGAAGGACTGACGGTGCTCGAGTACTTCATCTCGACGCACGGCGCCCGCAAGGGATTGGCCGACACCGCGCTCAAGACGGCCGATTCCGGCTATCTCACGCGGCGGCTCGTGGACGTGGCGCAGGACGTCTCGATCAACGACGAGGACTGCGGCACGCTCAACGGCATCCTGATCAGCGCGATCATCGAGGGGGATGAGGTGGTCGTGCCCCTGCGGGAGCGGATCGTGGGCCGCGTGGCCGTGGACAATATCGCCGACGTCATCAGCGACACGATGATTGTCGAGCAAGGCCAGGAAATCACCGAGGAGGCCGCCGTCAAGATCGAGCAGGCCGGCATCGAGAAGATCCGGATCCGCTCGGTGCTCACCTGCGATTCCAAGCGGGGCGTCTGCATCCGCTGCTACGGGCGGAACCTCGCGACCGGACGGCTGGTCGAGGTGGGCGAGGCAGTCGGCATCATCGCCGCGCAGTCGATCGGCGAGCCGGGCACCCAGCTGACGATGCGGACGTTCCACATCGGAGGCACCGCGTTCCGGGTCATTGAGACCTCGCACATCAAGCTAAAGAACAAGGGGATCATCAAGTTCCACAACATCCGGTGCGTTCAGAAGGGGAAGGAATGGGTGGTTCTGAACCGGAACGGCCAGGTTTCTATCAACGACGACAGCGGCCGCGAGCTGGACCGCTACACGGTGCCCGCCGGCGCTGTCTTCAAGCGGGGGGACGGGGAGAAGATCGCGAAGGACGAGATCCTGGTCCGCTGGGATCCGTACACGGTCCCGATCCTGACCGAGGGGTCGGGCAAGGTCCGGTTCGAGGACCTCAAGGAAGGGGTCACGATGCGGACCGATGTGGACCCGGCGACCGGCTTGCCCGACCGGATCGTGATCGAGCACCGCGGCGAGTACCATCCCCAGCTGGTGTTGGAGGATTCTAAGGGGGAGGTGCTCGCGCTGTACCCGATCCCGTCCGGCGCGCACGTGATGGTGAAGGACGGGCAGAGGGTGGAAGCGGGCGACCTGCTCGCCAAGACGCCGCGCGTCGTTACAAAGACGAAGGACATCACCGGCGGTTTGCCGCGCGTGGCAGAGTTGTTCGAGGCCAGGAAGCCCAAGGACCCTGCCATCATCAGCGAGATCGACGGCGTCGTGGAGTTCGGGGACTCCAAAAAGGGCCAGCGCCGCGTGGTGGTCAAGAGCCCGACCGGCATGAAGCGGGAGTACCTGATCCCGCACGGCAAGCACTTGAACGTCTACAAGGGGGACTGGGTCACCGCGGGCCAGCCGCTGATCGACGGCCCGGTCGTCCCGCAGGATATCCTGCGCATCGGCGGCGACAAGAAGCTCCAGGAGTACCTGGTCAACGAGATCCAGGAAGTGTACCGGCTGCAGGGGGTGCGCATCAACGATAAGCACATCGAGTGCATTGTGCGCCAGATGCTGCGCAAGGTGCGCATCGATGACCCGGGCGACACGGAATTCCTCGTGGGGAGCCAGGTGGACAAGGTGAGGTTCCAGGAGGAGAACGATCGCGTCGGCAAGCGGAGCGGTAAGCCGGCTTCAGCCACCCAGCTTTTGCTCGGGGTCACGAAGGCCTCGCTTTCCACCGAAAGCTTTATCTCGGCGGCCAGCTTCCAAGAGACGACCCGGGTCCTCACCGAAGCGGCGACTGCCGGGAAGACGGACGCCCTGCTGGGGCTGAAAGAAAACGTGATCATGGGGCACTTGGTCCCGGTCGGTTCCGGGTTCGAGCCGCACAAGCAGATTGAGATGGTCAAGTCCGCTCCTGCATTACCGGAGCCCGAGGAAGAGTCCTCGAAGGAAGAGCCGTCCGAAAAAGAAGAGGATGAATCCTAAGATGTGCCCGACGATCTCACAGCTCATCCGCAAGGGGCGCAAGGAGAAGATCAAGAAGACCAAATCGCCCGCGCTCGAAATGCGGCCCCAGCTGCGCGGCGTCTGCCTGCAGGTGAGGACGATGACGCCGAAGAAGCCGAACTCGGCCCTGCGCAAGATCGCCCGCGTCCGGCTGACGAACGGGATCGAGGTGACCTCCTACATCCCGGGTGAAGGGCATAACCTGCAGGAGCACTCGATCGTGCTGGTCCGCGGCGGACGGGTCAAGGATTTGCCGGGCGTCCGGTATCACATCGTGCGGGGCACGCTGGACGCCTCTGGCGTGAACAACCGGCGCAAGTCCCGCTCCAAGTACGGGGCCAAGAGGCCCAAGGAATAAGGAACTCATGAGACGCAGACGCACCGACAAGAGAGTGACGCCGCCGGACCCGCGCTTCGGGTCCAAGCTGGTCCACCGCTTCGTGAACATGGTGATGGTCTCCGGCAAGAAATCCATCGCCGAGAGGATCGTCTACGGCGCGATGGATCAGGCGAGCCAGAAGGTGAACGCCCCCGACCCGCTGGCCATGTTCCAGAAGGCCGTGGAGAACGCGCGGCCGCTGGTGGAGGTGAAATCCCGCCGCGTGGGTGGGGCCACCTATCAGGTTCCGATCGAGGTTCGGCAGGACCGGGGCATTTTCCTGGCGCTGAAGGGGATCCGGGATTATGCCAGGGGCCGGGCCGGCAAGCCGATGAAGGACCGCTTGGCCGAGGAGCTGATCGCGGCCTATCAAGGGCAGGGTTCGGCTGTGAAGAGAAAAGAGGACATGCACCGGATGGCGGAGGCCAACCAGGCCTTTAGCCATTACCGCTGGTAAAACTTGTGGCCCGACCCCAGTCAGAACTGACCGAGTCCGACGGCATCACGTATCCGTTGGAGAAGACCCGCAACATCGGGATCGTCGCTCACATCGACGCCGGCAAGACGACGACCACCGAGCGGATCCTCTTCTATACGGGCCGCATCCACCGGATCGGCGAGGTGGACGAGGGGACGACCACCACCGACTGGATGCCTCAGGAGCAGGAGCGCGGCATCACGATCACCGCGGCGGCCATCACGACCTTCTGGAAGGATTACCGGATCAACATCATCGACACGCCGGGCCACGTGGACTTCACGGTCGAGGTGGAGCGTTCCCTCAAGGTGCTCGACGGCGCCGTCGTGATCTTCGACGCGGTCAGCGGCGTGGAGTCGCAGTCGGAGACCGTCTGGCGCCAGGCGGACCGCTACGGGGTCCCGCGCATGTGCTACATCAACAAGATGGACCGGACGGGGGCCGATTTTTACGGCACGTTCAAGCAGATCGAAGAGCGCCTCGGCTCCAGGCCGGTGGCTCTTCAGCTGCCGATCGGGTCGGAAACCAATTTCGTCGGCGTGGTGGATCTGCTCAGGGAAAAGGCCCTGATCTGGGACAAGGACCAGGGCGTGAACATCGAAGAAAAGCCGATCCCGGCCGACATGGTGGAAAAGGTCAAGGAGTGGCGGCAGTCGATGGTGGAGAAGGTCGGCGAAGTGGACGACAAGATCATGGAGAAGTACATCCACGAACAGCCGATCTCGATGGAAGAACTGCACGAGGCGATCCACCGGGCGACCATCGCCAACAAGATCGTGCCGGTCTTCACCGGCGCTTCGGCGAGGAACAAAGGGGTCCAGCCGGTGCTGGACGCGATCTGCGAGTATCTGCCCAGCCCGTTAGAGATCCCCCCGATCAAGGGGATCAACCCGAAGACCCAGAAGGAAGAAGAGAGGGCCACCTCTCAGCAGGCGCCGATGTCGGCGCTGGCATTCAAGATCATGAGCGACCCGTTCGTTGGAAAGCTGACCTTCATGAGGGTTTATTCCGGTGTGCTCCGTTCCGGGGCTTATTACATCAATGCTAACAAGGACGAGCAGGAGCGGATCGGTAAGCTGGTCCGGATGCACGCGAACAAGCAGGAGATCGTGAAGGAAGTGGGAGCTGGCGACATCGCGGCCGCGGTCGGCCTCAAGGAAACCAAGACCGGCGAGACGATCTGCGACAAGGAGCACCCGATCCTGCTGGAAGGGATGAGCTTCCCTGAGCCGGTGGTTTCTCTCGCGATCGAGGCGGAGACCAAGCTGGACCAGGACAAGCTGGGCAACGCGCTGGCCCGCCTGCAGGAAGAGGACCCCACCTTCCGCGTGCGCTACAACCAGGAAACGGCGCAGACGATCATCGCCGGCATGGGGGAGCTCCATCTGGAGGTTCTGCTGGACCGGATGAAGCGGGAGTTCAAGGTCAATACCAAGGTGGGCCCGCCCCAGGTGGCCTACAAGGAGACGATCACCAAGAAGGCCGAGGATGTGCCTGGCAAGTTCATCCAGCAGAGCGGCGGCCGTGGTCAGTACGGGCATGTGGTGGTCGACATCGAGCCGGGAGAGCGGGGTTCGGGCGTCGTCTTTGAAAGTAAGATCACCGGCGGCACTATTCCGAAGGAATTCATCTCGCCGGCCAAGCAGGGGATCCTGGAATCGGCGGCCAGCGGGGTTCTGGCCGGCTACCCGGTGATCGACATCCTGGTGCAGCTGGTGGACGGCTCGTACCATGACGTGGACTCCTCGGAGATGGCGTTCAAGATCGCCGGCTCAATGGCCTTGAGGGAAGCGGTGAAGCGGGCCGGACCGATCTTCCTCGAGCCGATCATGAAGCTGGAGGTTGTGGTTCCCGAGGAGTACTTGGGTGAGGTGGTAGGAGACCTGAACAGCCGCCGCTGCCGGATCTTGGAAATGGGGCAAAGGGCGAACGTGAAGGTCATCCGCGGGGAGGTTCCTTTGGGCGAGATGTTCGGATACGCGACGAAGGTGCGGAGCTTGACCCAGGGGCGAGGTTCTTTCTCGATGGAGCCTTTTGCGTATCAAGAGGTGCCCGCTTCGCAGAAGGAAAAGATCATGCAGGGACGTGAAGGGAGCAGGCGTTAAATGGCTGAGCGGACGATCCGAATCAAGTTGAGGGGCTACGACCACCGTATCCTGGACCAATCCGCGGCGGAGATTGTGGAGTCCGCCCGGCGGACGGGAGCCGAGGTGTCCGGGCCGATTCCGCTCCCCACTCAGCGGACGGTTTACACGGTCTTGCGTTCACCGCACGTGGATAAGAAGTCGCGCGAACAGTTCCAGATGAAGACCCACAAGCGCCTGCTGGACATCGTGAACCCGACGTCGAAGACAGTCGACGCCCTGCGGAAGCTGGATTTGCCCGCGGGTGTGGACGTGGAGATCAAATAAATGAAGCCGGGTCTCGGGCTCATCGGGAAAAAGCTGGGAATGACTCAGGTCTTCCAAGAGGACGGCCGCCCCGTGGCGGTGACCGTTTTGGAAGCGGGCCCCTGTCCGGTGGTGGCCGAGCGGACCCTCGAGAAGGACGGCTACCGCGCGGTGCAGGTCGGTTTCGGAGCGGTCAACCCGAAGAGAATCAATAAGGCGTTGGCCGGCCAGTTCGCCAAGGCCAAAGCGGAGCCCAAGCATCTGCTGAAAGAATTTCGAATTCCGAAAGAGGAACAGGTGACGGTCGGTTCCGTGGTGACTGTCGAGATCTTCAAGCCGGGCGACCGGGTGGATGTCACCGGCCGGTCGATCGGCAAAGGGTTCCAGGGCGGCGTGAAGCGCTGGCATTGGAAGGGCGGCCCGCAGACGCATGGCTCGATGACACACCGCAGGCCCGGCTCCATCGGGTCGAGCACCGATCCCTCCCGTGTTTTCAAGGGACACCACATGCCGGGACACATGGGGGATGAGAACGTGACGACCCAGGCGCTGGAGGTGATCCGCGTGGACGCCCAGCAGAACCTCCTGCTGGTCAAGGGATCCGTCCCGGGCAGTGATGAGGGGATTCTCCTCATCCGCCGCTCCCGCAAGCCGGCGAAGGTGAAGCATGTCCCTCAGGTGAAGAAGAAGGCGGTCGTACAGCCATCGGGCGGCGCGAAGGCCGGCGCGAAGGCCGGTGCGAAACCTGCCGCCGCGAAACCTGCGGCGAAACCAGCCGCGGGCGGGAAAAAGTAGGTTCAGCCAAAGATGCCTGACATCCAACTTTACGATCTCGAAGGCAAGGTAGTCGGCTCGATCAAAGTCCCGGCGGTTCTGCAGGGCCCCGTGAACGACGCGGTGCTCTGGCAGGCGGTCCGGATGTATCTGGCCAACCGCCGGGAAGGCAACGCTGAGACCAAGACCCGGGGCCAAGTCAGCGGCGGCGGCAAGAAGCCATGGCGCCAGAAGCACACAGGGCGGGCGCGCGCCGGTTCCATCCGTTCCCCCATCTGGCGCAAGGGAGGCGTCGTGTTCGGGCCTCATCCGCATGATTTCAGGTATGAGCTTCCGGCCAGCGTGCGCAGGGTGGCATTGGTCAACAGCTTGCGCGATAAGGTCAGCAGTCAGGCGGTGGCGGCTGTGAAGAGTTTCGACGGGATCGCGCCGAAGACGAAAGCGCTGGCGCAGCTGCTGCGCAAACTGCAGGCAGAAGAAAAGTCCTTGCTCGTGGTGGAAAAGGCGTCGCCGGAGCTCTTGCGGATCTCGCGCAACCTCAAGACCGTGTCGCTCCGGCCGGCCTCCGATTTGACCTGCTACGACGTGCTGGCGGCGACTAAGATGGTGGTCACGACCGGGGCGCTTGAGCAGTGGGAGCGGCTTTCGGCATGAGCCGGTCGGCCGCGGACGTGATCAAGGAGCTGATGCGCACGGAGAAGGGGACCCAGTTGGGTTCCCGGAGAAAATACTTCTTCCTGGTGAACCGGAGCGCGAACAAGCAGGAGATCCGGCGCTCGGTGGAGCAGCTTTTCAAAGTGAAGGTCCAGGACGTCAACACTTCCATTATGCCGGGCAAGCCCCGGCGGGTGGGCGCCCGGTGGGGATGGAAGCCCAACTGGAAGCGGGCCGTGGTGACGCTGGCCGAGGGATCCAAGATCGAGGTGGCAAACTAAATGCCGATCAAGAAGTATAAACCCTACACCCCTTCTCGCCGCCACATGACGCAAGTGGACACCAGCGAGCTGAGCAGGAAGGAACCGGAGCGACGCCTGTTGCTGGCGCGGCACAGTTCCGGCGGCAGGAACTCCGAGGGACGGGTCACCTCCCGCCACCGGGGCGGCGGGCACAAGCGGATGATTCGAATCGTGGATTTTAAGCGGAAGCGGCGGGACACGGCGGCCAAGGTGGTGGCGCTGGAATACGACCCGAACCGGTCCGCCCGCTTGGCGCTTCTCGAATACCCGGACGGCGAGAAACAGTACATCCTGGCCCCCAGGGAACTGAAGCCCGGCATGCAGGTGACGGCGGGGCCGCAAGCGGAGGTCACCCCGGGCAACGCGCTTCCTCTGGAAGCGATCCCGCTCGGCACGTTTGTCCATAACATTGAGTTGGAGCCGGGCCGGGGCGGCCAGATCGTCCGTTCCGCGGGCGGTTCCGCCCAGGTGTTGGCAAAGGAAGGGGTTTTCGCGACTCTGCGTCTGCCTTCGGGCGAGATGCGGAAGGTTCGGGCCGTGTGCTACGCGACGGTGGGGCAGGTGGGTAATGAGGACCACAGCGCCATCTCACTCGGCAAGGCCGGCCGTTCCCGCTGGATGGGCCGCCGTCCTCACACGCGTGGTCTCGCGATGAACCCGCATGACCACCCGCACGGCGGCGGCGAGGGCAAGTCTGGCCAGGGCAACCCGCACCCGGTTTCACCGTGGGGATGGCAGACCAAGGGATTCAAGACCCGCAAGAAGCGCAAAGGGTCGGACCGCTACATCGTGAAACGGCGCAATTAAAGGACTCTCATGGGACGATCGACGAGTAAGGGGCCGTTCGTGGAGCAGAGCTTGATGGAGAAGATCGTCAAGCTCGGCAAGGAAGGGGAACGCAAGCCGATCAAGACCTGGTCGAGGCGCTCCACGATCACGCCGGATTTTGTGGGGCTGACGTTCTTGGTGCACAACGGGAATAAATTCTTGCCGGTGTTTGTGACCGAGAACATGGTGGGCCATAAGTTGGGGGAGTTTTCCCCGACCCGGATCTTCAAGAAGCACGGCGTCAAGGGCGTCACGAAGCCGTCGGCGCCGACCTAATCGAGGACTTTTTCTGAAATGATCGCGAAGGCAAAAGGACGCTTCATCCAGGTTTCACCGCGCAAAATGCGGTCGGTCGCCCGTCTGCTCAGGGGCGTGGATGTTCTCAAGGCGCAGGCCATCCTGAAGCATCTGCCCAAGGGGGCGTGCCTTCCGATCTCCAAGGTGCTCAACAGCGCCGTGGCGAGCGCCACGCGGAACGGGACCTGGACCGAGAGCCAGCTGGTGGTGTCCCACATCTCGGCGGATGAGGGGCCGATGTTGAAGCGTTACCGGTCGGCCCCCATGGGGCGGGCGCTGGAGATCCGCAAGCGGATGTCTCATTTGACGATCGAGTTGGATACTTTGGATGCCAAGGAAGGGAAAGGGGCGGGCCGTGGGGCATAAGGTTTCTCCTTTATCGAACCGCTTGGGATTCACCAAGACCTGGAACTCCCGCTGGTACGCCAAGCGGCAGAACTTCGGCCTGCTGCTCCACGAGGACGACAAGATCCGCAAGCATTTGCGCGGCGCCCTTTCGGGCGCGGCGGTGGCCCGCATCGAGATTGAGCGGACTCCCAGCAAGGTGCGGGTCATCATCCATTCGGGCCGGCCGGGCATCATCATCGGCCGGCGCGGCGCCGACATCGATCGCCTGCGGGATGACCTGCACGGGATCACGAACCGGGAACTGCAGATCGACATCAAGGAGGTCAAGAACCCGGTGATTGACGCCCAGCTGGTTTCCGAGAACGTGGCGTTCCAGCTGGAGCGCCAGATCGGGTTCCGCCGGGCCATGAAGCGGGCGATCCAGACGGCGATGACCTCGGGTGCTTTGGGGATCCGCCTGCGCTGCGCGGGGCGGCTCGGTGGAGCCGAGATGTCCCGCGTGGAGACCTACAAGGATGGGTCGGTGCCGCTCGGGACGTTCCGTGCCGACATTGAGTATGGTTTCACAGAGGCGAAGACCACCTATGGGCGGATCGGTGTGAAATGCTGGGTCCATAAGCCGGCCGCGAAATCTCAGGAAACACAGGAGCCGGCGAAGGCCGCAAAGTAAATGCCAGCCTTGATCCCAAAGCGCGTCAAGTACCGCAAGAGCCAACGGAATAAGCGGCGCGGTTTGGCGACGCGGGGTGCCGAGCTTTCCTTCGGGGAGTTTGGTCTTCAGGTGCTTGAGAATGGGTGGCTCACGCACACACAGCTCGAGGCGGCGCGCGTGGCGCTTACCCGCCATGTCCGGCGCGGCGGTAAGGTCTACCTGCGTGTTTTTCCGGACAAGTCGGTGACGAAGAAGGCGGCGGAAACCCGGCAAGGAAAGGGAAAGGGTGAGCCGGCGTTCTGGGTGGCTGTGGTGCGGCGCGGCAAGATCATTGTGGAGATGGAGGGGATCCCTCAGGACCTGGCCCGGACGGCGCTGCGGCTGGCGGCGGCGAAACTGCCGTTGAGGACCCGCTTCGTGACGAGAGAGGCGGCCTAAGGAAACCATGGCGAAGAAACTTGAAGAGCTTAAAGAATTGAATTCCGCGGATTTGGTGCAGAAACTGCATGGCCTCAAGCTGGAGTTGTTCGACCTGAGGATGCAGAGGGCGGACGGGAAACTGTCCCAGCCGCACCGGCTCAAGCAGATCCGCCGGGATGTGGCCCGCGCGCTGACCCTGCTCAAGCAGAAGGAAGGCGCATCTGTCGGAGGGAAATCATGAGCCAGGCGACCAGGCGAAAACATTTGGTGGGCAAGGTGGTTTCCAACCGGATGACCCAGACCGTGGTGGTCGAGGTGACCCGGCTGGTACGGCACCCGCTCTACCGGCGGGTGATACGACAGCTCAAGAAGGTCAAGGCGCACGATGCCGGCATCAAGCCGCAGATCGGTGATGAGGTCCGGATCGAGGAGACCCGGCCGATCTCGAAGGACAAGCACTGGCGGCTGGTCGAGGTTGTGCGCCGCGGCCCGGGAGTCTCCGAATGATTCGGATGCGGTCGATCCTTGAGATCGCGGACAACACCGGGGCCAAGAAGGCCTCCATGATCGGCGTGATCGGCCAGCACGGGAAGCTCTGGGCCCAGATCGGCGACGTGATCACCGCCAACGTGCGGGAGGTGACGCCGGATTCCGCGGTCAAAAAAGGGGAGGTCGTCAAGGCAGTGGTGGTGCGCACGCGCAATCCCCTGCGCCGGTCGGACGGATCCTCGATCCGGTTCGATTCCAACGCGGTGGTCCTGCTCGACGCCCAGCAGAACCCCCGCGGGACCCGCATCTTCGGGCCGGTAGCGCGGGAACTCCGCGAACGGAATTTCACAAAGATCATCTCATTGGCTCCGGAGGCGCTGTAAGCGATGTTCAGGGTAAAGAGGGACGACCAAGTCCAGGTGATCTCGGGAAAAGACCGCGGCAAGAAGGGCAAGGTCCGCCGGATCTTCCCGGAGGACGGGAAAGTGATCGTTGAGGGGCTTAACTTGGTCAAGAAGAGTACCCGGCGGTCTGAGGCCAATCCGCAGGGGGCGATCCTCAGCAAGGAAAGCCGCCTGCCGTTGGACCGGGTGATGCCGGTTTGCCCCCGCTGTAGCCGGGGGGTCCGGGTCGGTTTTAAACTGGGGCCGGATGGCTCGAAGACGCGGGTCTGCCGCGCCTGCGGGGAGGGATTCTGATGTCCGCTGCCACCGCAGCTCCTGCCAAGCCCGCCAAGGCCGAGTTGCCTCGCCTGCTTGAAAAGTACCGCAAGACGGTCGTCGCGGAGTTGACGAAAAAGTTCAGCTATTCCAATCCGATGCAGGCGCCCCGGCTCACCAAGGTGGTGCTGAACATGGGCGTGGGCCAGGCGGCGGGGGACGTGAAGATGGTGGAGCAGGCGGCCGCCGAGATGGCTGTGATCGCGGGTCAAAGGCCGGTGATCACGAAAGCCAAGAAAGCGATCTCCAACTTTAAGATCAAAGAGGGCCAGCCGGTCGGGGTCAAGGTGACCCTGCGCCGCTACCGGATGTATGAGTTCTTGGACCGCCTGATCAACGTGGCGATGCCCCGCATTCGGGACTTCCGCGGCGTGGACCCCCGCGGGTTCGACCAAGGCGGAAATTACGCGATGGGTTTGAACGAGCAGTTGATCTTTCCCGAGATCGAGTACGACAAGGTGACCCGCACGCAGGGCATGGACGTGATCATCTGCACAACGGCAAAAACACGAGACGAGGCGTTCGAGCTGTTGAAGGCGCTCGGCATGCCTTTTAAGGAGTAAGGACGTGGCCAGAAAAGGACAACTGGAGCGGCAGAAAAAAGCACCGAAGTTCCGGAGCCGGCTGAAGCACCGCTGTTTGCGCTGCGGGCGGGCACGCGCTTATTACCAGAAATTCCGCGTCTGCCGGATCTGTTTCCGGGAGCTGGCCCATGCCGGCGAGATTCCCGGTGTGACGAAAGCGAGTTGGTGAGATGAGTCAAACCGATCCGATTGGCGATCTGTTGACCCGGATCCGTAACGGCAGCCGGGCCGGCAAGGCGCAGGTGGATGTCCCCGCTTCCCGCATGGGGTCCGCCGTGGTCGACTGCCTGAAGCAGGAAGGGTACATCCAGAATTGGCGGCGCCTTGAGGAGGGCAACCCGCAGGGGATTCTGCGGATCTATCTCAAGTACACGAAGAGCCGCAAGCCGATCCTGCGTCAGATCAAGCGGGTTTCCAGGCCGGGTTTGAGGATTTACACGGGCAAGGATAGGATCCCGAAGGTGTACTCCGGTATTGGGACCGCGATCCTCACGACGCCCAAGGGCATTCTGACCGATGCCCAGGCGCGCGCCCAAGGGACCGGCGGCGAAGTCATTTGTTACGTTTGGTGATCTGAAGGGAGAGCTGAAGATGTCTCGCGTAGGTCAAGCACCGATCCCGTTGCCGCCTCAAGCCAAGGTGGAGGTGCAGGGAAACCAGGTGGCGGTGGAAGGACCCAAGGGAAAGCTGACGCACCAGATCCCTCCGGAACTCAGCATCGAGAAAACCGAGGGCCAACTGCGCGTCAAGCGCAGCAGTGACGAGAAGCGAGTGAAGAGTCTGCACGGGCTTCACAAGACGCTGATCGCCAACATGGTGCAGGGCGTTCTGCAGGGATATTCCAAGGAGCTGGAACTTTCAGGTGTGGGCTATAAAGCCCAGGTTTCCGGGCCCAAGCTGGAGATGTACGTGGGATTTACCCACGCGGTGATCTTTACCGCCCCGGCCGGGATTACCCTTGAGGTGCCCAAACCGACGCAGGTGGTGGTGCGCGGCATTGACAAGCAGTTGGTGGGGCAGGTGGCCGCGAGAATCCGGGCTTTCGCTCCGCCTGAGCCGTACAAGGGCAAGGGGATCAAATACGTGGGTGAAGTGATCCGCCGGAAGGCCGGCAAGGCGGTGGCATGATGGGTGCCACGTCAGCCCGGGAGTCCAAGCGGCTTCGCAGGCACTTCCACGTCCGGAAAAAAGTGGCGGGCGGGCCGGAGCGGCCGAGATTGGTGGTCCACCGGAGCCACCTGCATCTGGTGGCCCAGATTGTGGATGACATCGCGGGCCGGACCCTGTTGACCTGTTCCACGAGACAGGCGGACTTCCTGAAGAAATTTCCCAAAGGGGGCAATGTGGAAGCGGCAAAACATCTTGGAGAATTAATCGCCCAGTCGGCAGTCGCGGCGGGCATCAAGAAAGTGGTGTTTGACCGGGGCGGTTACGCGTACCACGGCCGGGTGAAGGCGCTGGCGGACGCGGCCCGCACGAAGGGACTGGAGCTGTGAGTCCGGGGCCCAGAGGCGGACGCGTCGGGGGAGCCAGCGGCCGGGGTGGCCCTGGGGGTGGTCGTGGCGGTCCGGGAGGCGGTCGCGGCGGTCCGGGGGGTGGTCGTGGGGGTCCGGGGGGCGGGCGTGGGGGTCCGGGCGGGCGCGGGGGTCCGGGCGGTCGCGGCGGAGATCAGGGACAGAGCGAACTGGTTGAAAAGGTGGTTGCCATCAACCGTGTCGCCAAGGTGACGAAGGGTGGCAAGCGGCTTTCCTTCAGTGCTTTGGTGGTGGTGGGCGACGGCCAGGGCCGGGTCGGCTGGGCTTTAGGGAAAGCCAATGAAGTGGCCGACGCGATCCGCAAAGGGCTGACTCAGGCCCGCAAGGGGATGTTCAAGGTCCCGATGAAAGAAAAGACCATTACCCACGAAACGATCGGGGAATATTCGGCATCGAGGATCCTGATGAAGCCCGCGGCGCCCGGCACCGGTGTCATCGCCGGCGGCACGGTCCGCGCCATCTGCGACGCGGCCGGGATTAAGGACATCCTGGCGAAGTCGCTGGGATCCGACAACATGATCAACGTGATCCGCGCCACGATCACCGGTCTGCAGGGGTTGGAGTATCCGGAAGAGGTGATCGCTCGGCGCCACGCGGTCATGGAGGAGATCCTGTGAAGAAGCTCGGCAATCTTTCTCCTCCCAAGGGAGCGACCCACCCGAAGAAGCGGCTTGGATTTGGTGAGTCCTCCGGCCATGGGAAAACCTCCGGGAAGGGGCAAAAGGGGCAAAAGTCACGCTCCGGTCCGGGACTGCGGCCGGAGTTTGAGGGCGGCCAGACGCCGCTGGTCCGGCGCATCCCCAAGCGGGGATTCACCCATTACCAGAGGGTACCCAGTCAGATTGTGAACTTGGGCGCGTTGAACCGGTTCCCGTCCGGCAGTGTCGTGGATCCGAAGGTGATGGCGCAGGGCGGCCTGATCGGCACGGAGCGCCATCCGGTCAAGGTGCTCGGGGACGGAGATTTGGCCCACGCTTTGACCGTCCGGGCGAACAGGTTTTCCGGATCCGCGCTCAAGAAGATCGCCGCGGCCGGCGGGTCGGCTGAAGTCATCCGGACTTAAAGATGCTCCGGGCGCTGGCCAACAGTTTCAAGGTTCCGGAGCTGAGGCGCCGGATCCTTGTGACGCTTGGCCTGATCGCCGTCTACCGGGCGGGTGATTTCATCCCCCTGCCGGGGATTGACGGGCAGGCGCTGCGGGCGTTCTTTGACAGAATGAGTCAGCAGTTGGGCGGCACGCTGTTCACGGTGATGGACCTGTTCAGCGGTGGCGGGCTCTCCCAGATGACGATCTTCGCGTTGGGGATCATGCCGGCGATCTCGGCCTCCATCATCCTGCAGCTGCTGGTGGTGGTGATTCCGCGATTGGAGCAGATGGCGAAGGAAGAAGGGGAAGCGGGCCGGCGCAAGATTAACCAGTATTCCCGCTACCTGACGGTGGGGCTGGGGATCCTGCAGGGGTTCTTCATCAGTTTGTGGCTTGAGAACCCGCACAGTTTCGGCGGCGTGCAGATGGTGCAGTTCCCGGGTTGGGGCTTCCGGCTGTTGACGATCGTCACGTTAGCCAGTGGTACCGCGTTCATCATGTGGCTGGGTGAACAGATCACCGCGCTGGGGGTCGGAAACGGCATGTCGATCCTAATCACCGCGGGGATCTTGTCCCGTTTGCCGACGGCGGCCCATCAGCTGGTCCTGCTGGCGAGTCCCGGATCGGCCGCCCAGAGACAGATCCAACCGTTGACGCTGGTGGGGATGGCGGTGATGTTGGTGGCCGTGGTGGTGGCGGTCATCGCGATTACGCAGGGCCAGCGCCGTGTGCCGGTGCAGTACGCCCGGCGGATTGTGGGGCGCAAGGTGTACGGGGGGCAGGCGACCTATATCCCGATCCGGGTGAACCATGCCGGCGTGATGCCGATCATCTTCGCGCAGTCGATCATCATGTTCCCGGCGACGCTGGCCGGGTTCACCGGGATCCGGGCATTGAACTCGGTTGCCCACTGGCTGACGCGGGGACAGGTGTTGTACACGGTGTTGTACACGCTGTTCATTATTTTCTTCGCCTATTTCTACACGGCGATCGCGTTCAACCCAGTGGACGTGTCGGACAACATGAAGAAGTTCGGCGGGTTCATCCCGGGCATTCGGCCCGGGCGCCCTACGGCCGAGTTCTTTGACCGGTTGTTGACGCGGATCACGCTCCCTGGGGCGATCTTTCTGGCCTTTATCGCGGTCCTGCCGGACCTGGTAGGCCGCGGGTTGGGGATCCCTTACCTGGTGGCCAGCTTCTTCGGGGGGACCAGTTTGTTGATCGTGGTCGGTGTTTTGCTGGAAACGATGCGGCAGGTGGAATCGTTCCTGCTGATGCGGAATTACGAGGGGTTCCTGACTCATGGCCGGCTTCGCGGCCGGCGTTGAGACTCGGACGGTGATGCGTCTGATCTTCCTGGGCCCTCCCGGTGCGGGGAAGGGGACGCAGGCCTCGCTGCTGCTGCAGCGCTACGGGACGGTTTCTCTGGCCAGCGGCGACATTCTTCGGGAAGCGATCCGGCGCGGCGATTCGATCGGCCGCCAGGCGCACCAGTATATGGAAAGCGGGGCCCTGGTGCCGGATGGCGTGATCACGGAGCTGATCCTCCAGCGCCTCGAGACGCTGGGCAAGGAACAGTCGTTTGTGCTGGACGGTTTCCCTCGCACGGAAGCCCAGGCCCAGGCGCTGGACGCGTGGCTGGGACGATCGGGCCACCAGCCGGTGGACCGGGTCGTGGATTTTGACATCTCGGAAGAGAAGATCATCCGGCGGTTGGCCGGACGGCGCATCTGTGGAGGGTGCGGCGCAAGCTACCACTTAGACAACCTTCCGCCCCGGCGGGAAGGGTTTTGCAACCGCTGTGGGGGCGCGTTGCGGATGAGGGAGGACGACCTTCCCGAAACGATCCGCAAGCGCTTGGCGGTGTACCACCAGCAGACGGAGCCCCTGCTGAAGTTTTACCGGAACCAAGGGAAACTGAGGGTGGTTCCGGGCGATCTTGAGATTGAAGCGCAGTACGAAGCCCTGCTCCAACTGCTCAAAGAGGAGCAGTTGGTGTGAAAGGGGCGGTGATGGCGGCTGAGATGATCGAGATCAAAACTCCGAGCCAGCTGCAGGTGATGCGGGAGGCGGGCCGGATTGTCAAAGAGCTGTTGGCGGTACTGCGGGAAGCGGTGCAGCCGGGTGTAACCACGCTGGAGCTGGATGAATTGGCCCGGGCGACGCTGAGCCGCTTGGGTGCCCGCTCGGCGTTCAAGGGTTACCGGGGCTACCCGGCCCATATCTGCACGTCGGTGAACGACGAGGTAGTCCACGGGATCCCCTCGCGCCGGCGGCTCCAGGCCGGCGACATCGTCGGCGTGGATGTGGGATCGATCGTGGACGGCTATTATTCGGACGCGGCCATCACGGTGCCGGTCGGAGAGATACCGGCCGAGACGCGGAAGCTCTTGGAGGTGACCGAAGAGTCCCTCTGGAAAGGGATCGGGAAGGCGCGGGCAGGGAACCGGCTGTCCGACATCTCGAACGCAGTCCAGACCGAGGTAGAAGCGAACGGCTATTCGGTCGTGCGGGAATTCGTGGGACACGGCATCGGGACGCAGCTGCATGAGCCGCCGCAGATCCCAAATTACGGTAAGCCGGGATATGGCCCGGTGCTGAAGCCCGGCATGGTGCTGGCGATCGAACCGATGGTCAATCGGGGCCGGGCGGAGGTGAGAGTCCAGCCGGATGGCTGGACCGCGGTGACTCAAGACGGCAGTATTTCGGCGCATTTCGAGCACACGGTGGCCGTCACCGAGGGAGAGGCGGAAGTCTTGACGGGATGCCGGCGGAACATGACAGGATGAACGATTGAAGGAAGAAGCCATCCAGGTAGAGGGGACCGTGGTGGAAGCACTGCCGAACGCCATGTTCCGCGTGGAGCTGGAAAACGGGCACCGTCTGCTGGCGCACGTGGCCGGCAAGATGCGGATGCATTTTATCCGGATCCTGCCGGGCGACAAGGTGACCGTGGAAATGTCGCCGTACGATCTGGCTCGCGGAAGGATCACCTTCCGAAACAAGTCGTAACTGAGAGGGGAACCGTGAAAGTCAAAGCGTCGATTCGACGGATCTGTGAACGGTGCCGCGTGGTCAAGCGCAATCGCGTCATCCGCGTCATCTGCAGCAACCCGCGTCACAAGCAGAGGCAGGGGTAGGCCATGCCAAGAATCGTTGGAGTGGATCTTCCCAGGGAGAAGCGGATCGACGTCGCGTTGACTTATCTTTACGGCGTGGGAAAGGCCGTGTCGGGCCAGATTCTGTCCAAGACCGGGATTGATCCGGCCACCCGGGCGAAGAACTTGACTGATGATCAGGTGACCAAGATCAACGCCGCGCTGGGGCAGTCTTATAAGGTGGAAGGGGACCTGCGGCGCGAGATCTCCCAGAACATCCGGCGGCTCATTGAGATCGGGTCGTACCGCGGCACGAGGCACCGGCGTGGTTTGCCGGTGCGCGGGCAGAGGACCCATACCAACGCGCGCACCCGCAAGGGACCCCGCGCGGCGGTAGGCGTCCGGAAGAAACCGGCACCGGCCGCGCCCGCGAAGAAGGCATAGAGGAGAGAGAAGATGGCTGACGCACCCGTACCCGTACCGGCACCGAAGCCGCGCAAGAAATTGAAGGTTCAGGTCACGAGCGGAATCGCGCACGTCCACGCGACGTTCAACAACACCATCGTGACCATCACCGACCGCCAGGGCAACGTGCTCTGCTGGTCTTCCACCGGGGTCGTCAAGTTCTCCGGTTCCAAGAAAGCCACGCCGTTCGCCGCCCAGATGGCGGCCGAAGACGCGGCCAAGAAGGCCCTCAGCTTGGGATTGAAGGAAGTGGAGGTGTTCATCAAGGGTCCCGGGTCCGGCCGGGAATCGGCCATCCGGGCTCTGCAGGCGGCGGGGTTGACGATCACTTCGATCCGGGACGTGACGCCGATCCCGCACAACGGGTGCCGGCCACCCAAGCGGCGGAGGGTGTAAATGGCACGCTACACCGGTCCCGTCTGCCGCATTTGCCGCCGTCATGGGATTAAGCTGTTCTTGAAGGGCACGAAATGCCTCACCGAGAAATGCCCCGTCCAGCGCCGGCCGTTTCCGCCCGGACAGCATGGGCAGGGGCGCTCGAAGCTCTCCGATTACGGTTTGCAGTTGAGGGAGAAGCAGAAGGTCAAGCGGATGTATGGACTGCTGGAACGGCAGTTCCGAAATACCTTTACCCAAGCTTCCCGCGCCAAGGGGGTCACCGGCGAGAAGCTGTTGGAGCTGCTGGAGAGACGGCTGGACAACGTGGTGTTCCGGCTCGGATTCGCCGCGTCCCGCAGCCAGGCGAGACAGCTGGTGCGGCACAAGCATGTCCGTGTGGGTGACCAGCGGGTGACCATTCCTTCGTTTCTGGTCAAACCGGGTATGCCGGTCCGGATGGTGGGCTCGGAGAAATTCCTGGCCGCGCTGAAGGAAACACGGGAACTGACGAAGGACCGTCCGCTGCCCGGGTGGTTCGACCGGCATCCGGAGGAGCCGTTGGGCACGGTGACGGGAACGCCCAAGAGGGATGACGTCCAGTTCCCGATCCAAGAGTCTTTGATCGTCGAGTTGTATTCCAAGTAAGCCGCGAGGAGGAAACCAAAGCATGGGGATCGCCTGGAAGGATTTTGAAATGCCGTCTCGTATCGAGGTGGACGAGGCTTCGTACACGCCGGTCTACGGCAAGTTCATCGCGGAGCCGTTGGAGCGGGGATACGGGACGACGGTGGGCAACGCGCTGAGGCGGGTGCTGCTGTCCTCTTTGGAGGGGGCGGCGATTACCTCGGTGAAGATGGACGGGGTACAGCATGAGTTCTCGGCGGCCTCCGGGGTCGTGGAGGATGTGGCGGAGATCGTGTTAAACGTCAAGCAGCTGGTGCTGAAGTCCCATGTCCGGTCGCCGAAGACGTTGACCGTCTCCCAGGAGAAGAAGGGGGAGGTGAGCGCGGGACAGATCGTCACCGACGAAACCGTGGAGGTCCTGAACCCGGATCTTCACATCGCCACGCTGACCAAATCGGCGAAGTTCCACCTGGAGCTGGAGATGGGGATCGGCCGCGGCTACGTGCCGGCCGAGCGCAACCGCAAGGAGTCCCAGCCGATCGGTGTGATCGCCGTGGATTCGTTCTTCTCCCCGGTCCGCAAGGTGAACTTCCTGGTGGAGAACACGCGTGTCGGCCAGATGACCGATTACGACCGTCTCATTCTCGAAGTCTGGACCAACGGCGCGATGAACCCGAAGGAGGCGCTGCTCACGGCCGCGCACATCCTGCAGAAGCATCTGGAAGTCTTCACGTCTTTCGGGGAGCTTCCGGCGGAGGAAGGGTCCAAGGAGGACCAGGCGCTCTCTCCCGAGGCATTGGACAAACTGCGGATGCCGGTGACCGAGCTGGAGCTGTCGGTCCGGTCCGCCAACTGCCTTCGCGAAGCGAAGATCAAGACGATCGCCGACATGGTGCAGAAATCCGACGGGGAGATGCTGAAGTACCGAAACTTCGGGAAGAAGTCCCTGGCGGAGATCAACGAGATTCTCAAGGGAATGGGCTTGTCGTTCGGTATGAAGCTGGACCGGCGGACTCTCGAGCAGGTCTCTTCTTAGGGGGCGTTCCATGGCGCATGCTGTTCATACGCGGGATTTGGGCAGGAACAAAAGCTGGCGGAAAGCGACGGCCCGCAGTCTTGCTCAGGCCCTGCTGAAAAGAGAACGGATCCAGACCACTTGGGCCAAGGCCAAGGAGACACAGCGGATCACCGAGCGGCTGATCACGCTTGGCAAGGAGGGCAGTCTCCACGCGCGCCGGCGGGCCCAGAGCATCTTGAACGATTCCGACGGCGTGCATAAGCTTTTCGCCGAGATCGCCCCCCGTTTCCAGAACCGCTCCGGCGGATACACGAGGGTCCTGCACCAGGGACACCGTGCCGGGGACGGAGCGTCCATGGCTTGGATCGAGCTGGTGGAGTTGGGGGCCCGGTTCAAGGAGAAAGCTAAGGCCAAGGCCGAGAAGTCAGGGCCGGCGAAGGGAAAGCCGGCTGTGACCCGGGAGAGACCGGGCGTGAAACAGAAACCGGAGGAGCAGGCCCCCGAACGGACTGAAAAACCGGCCACCCCCTCCGAGAAAAAGCCCGCCAAGCCAGAAGAGAAGAAGCCCCGCGGCTTCGTCGACGGCCTGCGCAAATTCTTCAAGCGCCCCGGCGATCACCCCTAAAGGTTTCCGGATGCTGAGCGAGCGGATCCGAGCGGTTCAGCCGTCTCCGACCCTGCGCTTCACCGCGCTCGCCCGCCAACTCCAGTCGCAGGGGAAGAAGGTCATTAACCTGGCGGCGGGTGAGCCGGATTTCGATACCCCGGAGCCGATCAAGCAAGCCGCGATCCGGGCCATCCAGGAAGGGTTCACCAAGTACACTCCCACCACCGGAATCCCTGAGCTCAAGGCGGCGATCGTTTCCACGCTGTCCCGCGACCGGGGGCTTTCCTACCGGCCGGAGCAGGTGATGGTCACCTGCGGCGCCAAGCAGGCCCTTTTCAATCTTCTGCAGGTACTGCTCCAGCCGGGAGATGAGGTATTGATCCCTTCGCCCTATTGGGTCAGCTACCCGGAGATGGCCCGGCTGGCCGGCGCCGTGCCGGTGGAAGTCCGGACACAGCCGGAGACCAAGTTCCGGCTGGAGGCCGATTCGGTTGAGCGGGCCTGCACGCCCCGGACCCGCTGTCTGATCTTGAACAGCCCCTCCAATCCCACCGGCGCCGTGTTGGACGCCGGACGGTTGAAGGAGATCGCGCGGGTGGCCAAGGCAAAGGGCCTCTGGATCGTCAGTGATGAGATCTATGCCAAGCTGGTTTACGGAACCGAAGCTCCTTCGATCGCCGCGGCGGCGCCGGAAGTGTCGGACCGGACGATCGTCGTGGACGGAGTCTCCAAGGCGTACGCGATGACCGGTTGGCGGATCGGCTACTTGGCCGGACCGACGGATGTCGTGGAAGCGGCCGGCCGCCTGCAGGACCATTCCACCTCCAACCCGGCATCCATCAGCCAGCGGGCGGCTCTGGCGGCCCTGACCGGCGACCCGGCCTCCATGCGCCCGATGGTGGAGGAGTTCAAGCGGCGCCGGGATCTGCTGACGCGCCGCCTGTCCGGCATCCCCCAGGTCTCGTTTGTTGAGCCGGAGGGGGCGTTTTACTGCTTTGTGAACATCTCGGCGACGAAGCTCAAATCGAACGTTTTCTCCGAACGGCTCCTGCAGGAACTTCTGGTGGCGTCGATCCCGGGCGACGGGTTCGGGTGGGACGATTACGTGCGGTTGAGCTTCGCGATCGGCAGTGAGGCGCTGGAAGAAGGGATGAACCGTTTTCAAACATTCATTCGGAGTATGACCTCATGAAGCATTCCGTGACGCTGATCCCGGGGGATGGAATCGGTCCGGAAGTGGCCGGCGCCGCCCGGGCCTGCATTGACGCGACCGGGGTATCCATCGAGTGGTTTGTGCATGACGCGGGGGAGGGAGCGATCGCGAAATATGGGTCGCCCCTTCCGGATTCGCTGCTCGATTCCATCCGCAAGAACAAGGTGGCGTTGAAAGGGCCGATCACGACGCCGATCGGCAAGGGGATCCGTTCCGTGAACGTGGCTCTGCGGCACGCGCTGGACCTGTACGCCTGCGTGCGGCCGGTGAAGCTTTATCCCGGCGTCCCGGCCCACTACAAGAACGTGGACCTGGTGATCGTCCGGGAAAACTCCGAGGACCTGTACGCCGGCATCGAATACGACGACGGCACGCCGGAGGTGAAGGAACTGATCGCCTGGGTGAAGGCGCATGGCGGGAAGACAATCCGGCCGGACGCCGCGATCTCCTTGAAGCCGATCTCCACGACCGCCTCCGAGCGGGTGATCCGCTACGCGTTCGAGTACGCGGTCAAGCACGGCCGCAAGAAGGTGACCGGGGTCCACAAGGCCAACATCATGAAGTTCACCGACGGCCTGTTCCTGGAAGTGGCCCGGCGGGTGGCGGCCCAGTACGAGGGCAAGGTGGAGTTCGATGACCGGCTGGTGGACAACATGTGCATGCAGTTGGTGCAGAAACCCGAAGGGTTTGACGTGTTGGTCCTCCCGAACCTGTATGGGGACATCCTCTCCGATCTCTGCGCTGGCCTGGTCGGCGGGCTGGGGCTGGCTCCCGGCGCCAACATCGGGGACCAGGTCGCGGTCTTCGAGCCGGTGCACGGTTCGGCGCCGAAATACGCGGGCCAGAACAAGGTGAACCCGGTTGCCACGATCCTGTCGGGCGTCTTGATGCTGGAGCATCTCGGGGAGGATAAGGCGGCGCGGCGGCTGGAAAAGGCGGTGGCCGAAGTCCTCCGGGAAGGGCGCTCCGTGACCTATGACCTGAAGCCCCGGAATGACCCGAGCGCCGTCGGGACGAAACAGATGGCTGACGCGATCATCGCGAAACTGAAGGAGATCCCGGCCTGACCACGGCCGCTTTCCCGGCCTGGCTGCGCAGGCCGCTGGTCTTCCACGGCCAGTGGGACCAGGCAAGACGGACCGTCCAGGAACTGGATTTGCACACCGTCTGCGAGGAGGCCCGGTGCCCGAACCTCGGGGAGTGCTGGAGCCACGGCAACGTGAGCTTCATGGTCTTGGGCGATCACTGCACGCGCCGCTGCGGTTTTTGTGCCGTGGAGACCGCCCGGCCGGTCCAGGTAGATCCGGAGGAGCCGCGCCGGCTCGCGGAGGCGGTGCGGCGGCTGGGGCTGAAGTACGTGGTGGTGACCTCGGTTGCCCGGGATGACCTGGAAGATGAGGGGGCGGGGCATTTCGCCGAGTGCATCCGGGCGATCCGGCAGGTCGTGCCTCAGGCGCAGGTGGAGGTGTTGGTCCCGGATTTCCACGCCCGGCCGGAGCTGATCCGGAGGGTCGTGGAGGCGGCGCCGGAGGTGTACAACCACAACTTGGAAACCGTGCGCCGGCTTCAGCGGGACGTGCGGCCGCAGGCCGGCTACGAGCGGTCGCTGGAAGTGCTCCGGCTTGCGGGCCGGATGGGTGGTTCGCGCATGAAGACGAAGAGCGGGCTCATGGTCGGTCTGGGTGAGCGGCCCGAGGAGGTTCGTCAGGCCATGGCGGACCTGCGGGAAGCCGGCTGCGGCATCCTGACGATCGGCCAGTACCTTCGCCCGACGCCCGCGCACCGCGAGGTGGCCGAGTTCGTTCCGCCGGAACGGTTTGCCGAGTACCGCCAGTGGGGGGAGGAGATGGGGTTTGGTTTCGTGGGCAGTGCCCCCTATGTCCGTTCATCGTATAACGCGTTTGAGGCATTGCAGGCAGGAGGAGAATAGACGGCATGCAGGAAGCGAATCGCTTGAAGCGCCTTCCCCAATATCTCTTCACGATCATGGACACGCTCAAGCAGGAGGCGCAGCAGCGCGGCCAGGACGTGATCGACCTCGGGATGGGCAACCCGGATCTCCCCAGCCCGCCCAACGTGGTGGAGGCCTTGATCAAGGCGGCCGTCAAGCCGGAGAACCACCGGTACCCTAAGCCCACCGATGACGTCTCAAAGCGGTTCCGCCGGGCGATCGCGCAGTGGTACGACCAGCGGTTCGGCGTCAAGCTTGATCCGGACACCGAGGTCCTGCCGCTCATCGGCTCCAAGGAGGGGATCGCCCACTTGTCCCTTGCCTTCCTGAACAACGACGACATCGGCATGGTGACCAGCCCGACCTACCCGGTCCATGCCAATGGCATGATCATGGCCGGCGGCATCCTGTACAACATCCCGATCGGCCCCGAGAACAACTTTATTCCTGACCTGAAATCGCTGAGCAAAGAGGTGGTGCGGATGACGAAGATCCTGATCGTCAGCTATCCGCACAACCCGACCGCCGCCTGCGTGGACCTGGGTTTCTACAACGATCTGGTCAGCTGGGGGAAGGGGAAGGACACGATCCTTTGCTCGGATTTGGCCTACTCGGACATCGTCTACGACGGCTACAAAGCGCCCAGTCTCCTGCAGGCCAAGGGGGCGCGCGACCGGGACGTCTACTGCGTCGAGTTTCATACCTGCTCCAAGAGCTACAACATGGCTGGCTGGAGGATCGGCTGGGCTGTGGGGCACCCGGAGATCCTCCGCTCGCTGGCGAAAGCGAAATCTTACATCGATTTTGGGATTTTTCCGGCGGTCCAGGAAGCCGCGATTGAGGCGCTGACCGGCCCACAGGATTACGTGCAAACCCTAGTGCAGACCTACAAGAAGCGCCGGGACCTCTTTGTGCCCGGGCTCCGCGCGCTGGGTTGGGACGTCCCCCTGCCGAAAGCGACCTTCTACATCTGGGCCCGCATCCCGCAGAAGTTCAGCGGTCTCACCTCGCTTGATTTCTGCAAGCTGCTGGTCAACGAAGCCGGTATTGTGACGGCGCCGGGCACAGGCTTCGGGGAGTACGGCGAAGGGTTCGTCCGATTCGCACTCGTGGCGCCTGAGGAGCGGCTGAAGACGGCTCTGGAGCGCCTCAAGAAGGTCCTGGCCCTGAAAGGTTAGGTTTGCCCATGCGCCAGCGCGTGCTGGTGATGTACATCACGGCCCGGTCCGGCCATTATCGAGCCGCCCGGGCACTCGGGGAGGGGATCCGGCGCATCAACCCCCGGGCCGAGACGCTCACGATCGATGCCTTCCAGTACCTGAACCCGGTCCTGGCCCGCATCGTGGACCGGATGTATCTCTCGGTGATCCAGAACGCCCCCGAGTTGTGGGATTACCTGTACGATAACCGGAAGGTCGTCCGCCGCTCGAACAGTTTCCGGAAACTGCTCCACCGCTATGATTCCCCCCGCCTGCACGGCCTGCTGGAGGATTTCCGTCCGGAGGTGATCGCCTGCACGCAGGCCTTTCCCTGCGGTTTGGTGGCCGATTACAAGGAGGAGCAGGAGGTTTCCACCCCTCTGTATGGCATCCTGACGGATTTCTCCCCGCACGCCTACTGGGTCCATTCCCAAGTGAACGGCTACATCGTCCCCGCGGAGCAGAGCCGCCAGTGGTTGTTGGACAACCGGGTGGAGCCGGCCCGCGTGTCGGCTTCTGGGATCCCGATCGACCCCGTTTTCGCGGAGACGCCGGACGCTCAGGCGATCCGCCGGCGCCTCCAGTTGGCGCCGAATGTGCCGGTCATCCTTCTGATGGGGGGCGGGCAGGGGCTGGGCCCGATCGTGGAAGCGGTGGAGCAGATGGACCGGCTCCACCAGAAGTTCCAACTGCTCGTGGTCACCGGGACCAATGAATCTCTGTATCACAAGCTGATCACCCGGGCGCCCGGTCTGAAACACCCGGTGCATGTGTTCGGGCACGTGGATTTCGTGGCCGACCTGATGAGTGTTGTCTCATTCATCATCACCAAGCCGGGCGGGCTGACCACCGCGGAGGCGCTGGCCAAAGGTCTCCCGATCCTGGCGTTGAACCCGATTCCCGGCCAGGAAACCAAGAACGCCGCTTTCCTCGTGAAAGAGAAGGCGGCCCAACTGGTGAAGGATGTCTCGGCCTTGACCCAGGGCGTCCGCCATCTGCTGGGCAACCCCGGAGAACTGGCCAGGATGGCCGTTCAGGCCAAACGGCTTGGAAAACCGGAAGCCGCTGTTCAAGCGGCCCGCCTAGTGCTGGGCGCGTAGCCCCGTGCTGTTTTACGCTCTCTACGTGGCGGGTTACTGGGGGTGTGTCTTCCTGCCGCGGCGTCTGTGCTACTGGTTCGCGCGCCGTTTCGCCGATTTTTACAGCGGCCGCGCCCCGGTGGACCGTGAATCGGTGCGGCGGAATCTCACGGCGGTGATGGGGAGGGAGGCCTCCTCTCAGGAGGTGCGCGAGGTGTTCCGCCAGTTCGCCATGTATCTCGTGGATTTCTTCCGCTTCTCCCGCCTGACTCGTGAAGAGGTCCGGCGTTGGATCCGGATCGAGGGGGTGGAGCACATGGAAGAGGCCCTCCGCAAGGGAAAGGGGGCCATCGGTTTGAGCGCCCACCTGGGCAACTATGAGCTGGCCGCGGCGGTCCTGGGCCTGCTGGGGTTCCCGGTGTACGCGATGGTCTTTGTTCACCAGAACCCGCGCGTGGACGCCTTCTTCACGAGGCAGAGGGCCCGCGTGGGCGTCCACGGGATCCGGGTCCAGGGCAAGAACCATCGGGTCTTGTTGGAGGCCTCTCTCTCCGCGCTCAACCGCAACGGGATCCTGGCGCTGGTCGGCGACCGGGACTTCTTCGACCATGGTTTCGATCTCCCCTTTTTTGGACGGACCGTCAAGATCCCGCGGGGTCCCGCGGCGTTCAGCGTCAGGACCGGGGCGCCGATCGTCCCCGGCTTCCTGGTGCGGGAACAGGACGGCCGTTACCGGTTTGTCCTGGAGCCGCCGATCACCGTGCCGGAAGGGTTGCCCCGCGAGCAGGCGGTGCGCCGGATGACCGAGCAGTGCGTGGAGGTCATGTCCCGCTACATCCGGCGGTACCCGACGCAATGGTACCTGTTCCAGGAATTGGGGAGGGTGGGTCCTGTCGTTATCAGGTGACAAAACGGTGGCGGTGATCCCAGCGTATCAGGCGGAGAAGACGATCAGGCCGCTGGTGGCCAACGTCAAGAAGCTGGGGCTTCCGGTGATTGTCGTGGATGACGCGTCAACGGACAGGACGGCGAAAGAGGCCGAAGCGGCTGGAGCCAATGTGATCCGGCTTCACGCCAACGGCGGGAAAGGGTCCGCCCTCCGGGCGGGGATCTCCGCGGCGCTCGCCCGGCGATGTGAGTGGGTGCTGACGATGGATGCGGATGGCCAGCATCTGCCGGAAGAGATCCCACTCTTCCTGCGCCGGGCTCAGGAGGGCGGGGCGGACCTGCTGATCGGAGACCGGATGGGGCGGCCCCGCGGGATGCCACTCGACCGTTGGTTCACCAACTTCCTCATGTCGCGGACTCTCTCCGGGATCGCGGGCCAGAAGGTTCCTGACACGCAGTGCGGGTTCCGGATGATCCGCCGCCCCGTGCTGGAAACGGTGCGGCTGACCTCCGACCGGTTCGAGGTGGAGTCGGAGATGGTGATCCGGGCCGCGCGGGCCCGGTTCCGGATTGTCTCGGTGCCGGTCAGCTCGGTCTACCGCCGCCAGATCAGCTTTATCCGGCCGCTGCGGGACACCGTCCGGTTCTTCCTGTTGCTTTGGCGGATGAGGAAAGAGATGCCGCGTGACGGCTGACCTTTTCGAAGCGGACCGCCGCCGGATGGTTGCCGAACAGCTGGAAGCGCGCGGCATCCGTGATCCCCGGGTGTTGCGCGCCATGTCCGAAACCCCCCGCCATCAGTTCATCCCTCCGGAGGAACAAGAAAGGTCCTATGAGGACCAGCCGCTCCCGATCGGGTCCGAACAGACGATCTCCCAGCCATACATCGTGGCGCTGATGACCGAACGGCTCCGACTGAAGCCGGATTCAAAAGTGCTGGAAATCGGCACGGGATCCGGCTACCAGGCGGCGATCCTGGCCAAGCTGGCTCGGGAGGTCTATTCCATCGAGCGGATCCCGGAGCTGGCGGATCGGGCTATCCGCTGGCTGGAGTCGGCAGGGATCAGGAACGTGCAGGTGCGGATCGGCGACGGCTCCCAAGGATGGCCGGAGGAGGCCCCGTTTGACGCCGTCATCGTAACGGCCTGCGCGGAACGGCTCCCGGAGCCGCTGGCGGCCCAGTTGACCGACGGAGGGCGGATGGTGATCCCGCTCGGGCCAAGCCACAACCAAGTGCTTACGCTCATCGAACGCCGTGGGGACTCGCTCCTCTCCGAGCCGATCTGCGGCTGTCTCTTCGTCCCCCTGAAATAATTCCCAGCGCCTGGCCCCCGCTTTGGCTCGGCCGCCTCCCGAGCCGGGCGGGACCGCAGGATGTTTCCGGCCGGGCCGCTCTCGCTCCGGGTCGGTCGCCTGCGCACCGCTCGCGATTCCCCGGCGAGGAATCGCTTCGCTCGGCGCTCGGCCTTCGCTCTCTCGCTTGTCTGTACCAAACCTCAGAAGGAAGCGAGAACCGTGCCCGCTCCGGCCTCGCGACGTGCGCTGGCGGCCATCCCCGAAGCGGGGCTTGGCCCGGCCGCACGCTTCGCCCCGCCCGGGGGTCGGGGTGAACGAGCGTTGACGGACTCGACGGTGGCCCTCAGGCCAGGGGCGCGCAGGCACGAGCGTCGTGGAAACGGAGCCGAGCTCCTCTAGGATTTTGTTTAGCGTCGCGAGAGCTCCGAGGGTCCACAGCGAGTGCCGAGCACCCCAGCCGAGGCCGGAGTGCGAGAGAGCCCCGACCCCCGGGTGGGGGCAAAAGAACAGCGACCCGGAGCGAGAGCGGCCCGGCCGAACAATGCTTGACGAGACCCCTCGGGGGGTGTAGAAAAGAAGCTCACCATTGCGTCGTGTGAGGGAAGCCCGTGCAAAACGGGCGCTGCCCCCGCAACTGTAATCCCAGAAAGCTCCTCCGCAGGATTTGCCACTGCCCGCAAGGCGGGAAGGCGCGCGGAAGGGATGGGAGAGCCAGGAGACCTCGCGACGCCCAGTTTAAGGAGTACTCACGATGTTCCTTCGAGGGGAAGGAACGCGGGAGGAGAGTTCTTCTTCCTCGCGTTTGGTCTTGATCACCGGAGGCGCCCGGGCGGGAAAGAGCCGCTTCGCGCAGTCTCTCGCCGAGCAGGGAACGTACCGCCGCCGTCTTTTCCTCGCTACCGCGGTGGCCTGTGATCCGGAGATGCGCCGGCGGATTGCCAAGCACCGCCGGGAACGGAACGGTCTCTGGAAAACCGTTGAAGAACCGTCCCGCCTCCCGGAACGAATCCCTTCTCAGTTCCTCCAAAAGGGAAGTCTCCTTCTGTTGGATTGCCTCCCGACCTTTGTCACCAACCTGATGCTTTCCGGATTTTCAGAAAAACGGATCGAGGGACGGACTCGGCGGCTCCTCCGCGCCATCCGCCGTCCCGGCGTGACCACTCTGCTGGTTTCCAATGAGGTCGGGTTTGGGCTGGTGCCGGAGAACCCTCTGGGGCGCCGGTTCCGGGATCTGTTGGGGACATTGAACCAGCAGGCGGCCCGGTCGGCAGATGAGGTCTATCTGCTGGTGGCGGGATTGCCGATGAGGGTGAAATAGGTGAACATCCCGCTCATTCCTTCTTTGGACCGCGGCGCGATGACTGCCGCCGCCCGCCGGTGGGACCTCCTCACGAAGCCGCAGGGTTCGCTCGGCCGGTTGGAGGTGCTGGGCGTCCGCTTAGCCGGCATGACCACTCAGTCGGTTCCGCGGATCGGCCGGAAGGTGATCTTCACGGTGGCCGCGGACCACGGCGTGGCGGCGGAGGGGGTCTCCGCCTACCCGCAGTCGGTCACCGCGCAGATGGTGCGCAATTTTCTTCGGGGTGGGGCCGGCATCAACGTGCTGGCACGGCATTCCGGCGCAGAGGTGGTCGTCGTGGATGCCGGAGTGGCGGGCGAGCCGATCTCCGCGCCCGGCCTGGTTTCCGCGAGGATCCGCTCCGGCACCGCCAACCTGGCACGGGAACTGGCGATGTCCAGGGAAGAGGCGGAGCGGTCGGTGGAGAGCGGCATGCGGATCTTCCGCGAAGCCCACCGGAGCAATAAGATCGCGCTGGTCGGTTTGGGGGACATGGGGATCGCCAACACCACATGCTCTTCGGCGTTGACCGCGCTGTTCACCGGGAAACCGGTCGACGCGGTCACCGGCCGGGGAACCGGGCTGGACGATCCCCAGCTCCGGCGGAAGGTGGAGATCATCGAGCAGGCGATCCGTCTCCACCGTCCCGATCCGGAAGACGCTCTGGACGCCCTCTCCAAAGTGGGTGGGCTGGAGATCGGCTGTCTGGCCGGGATCGCGCTGGCCTCCGCTGAGGCGCGCGTGCCGGTGGTGCTGGACGGGTTCATCACGACCGCCGCGGCGCTGACCGCCTGGAAGCTGAACCCGGCCGTAAAGGATTACTTCATTGCTTCCCACCGGTCGGTGGAGCCCGGCCACCGGGCGGCTCTCCAGGCGCTGGAGTTGGAGCCCCTGCTGGATTTGGCGCTTCGGCTGGGGGAGGGGACCGGATCCGCGCTCGCGTTCGGCCTCATTGAAGCTTCGGTGAAACTGCTTGCGGAGATGGCGACTTTCGGGGAAGCGGGTGTGGATGACAAAAAACAGGAAGAGCCGAGCGATGATCTCAGGCGTTCGTGACGCCCTCTCTTTCCTGACGATTCTGCCTTTGCCTTGTCCGCTCCAGTCCGAGAGGGCCGCCGGGCGGATGGGCCGGGCCTTGGCCTGGTTTCCCCTGGCGGGCGCTCTCATCGGCGCGCTGGCGGGGGGGGTTGCTTGGTTCGTTTGGCGGGAGTGGAGCCAGGCGGTAGGGGCCTGGGCCGGCCTGGCGGCGCTGGCGATCCTGACCGGCGCCCTTCATTTGGACGGGTTCGCCGACACGCTGGATGGGTTTGGGGCCTGGAAGGGAAAAGAGAAAACACTGGAGATCATGCGGGACAGCCGCATCGGCACGGTCGGGGCCGTCGGGCTGATCCTCCTGCTGGGCCTGCAGTGGTCCCTCCTACGGGAGTTTGATCCCGGCTCCTGGGTCCGTGTGCTCACGGTGGTCTGCGCCCTCAGCCGTTTCTCCATGGTTCTTTCCGCGCATCTTTTCCCCTACGTGCCGGGAAGGGAAGGCCTCGGGCGCGTTGCCACGGATGAGAGAGACCCGGTTTCTCTCGGGATCGCGCTGGTTTCCGTTTTTGCTCTTTCGTGCTGGCTGTTCGGGCTCCGGCAGGGGGTCATCCTGGTCGCCGCGGCGACGGCTGTCTCTTGGTTGGCCAGCTTTTGGGTAGTCCGCCGGTTGGGCGGGATCACCGGAGATACGCTCGGCGCGGTGAATGAGCTCACGGCCTTGGTCCTCCTGCTGGCTCTGTCGGTGGCCGGATGAATTCGCGGCATGGAGGAAATCCCTGGGCCCTATTGGAGCGGGAAGCCGCCGGAAGCGGAGAGGTGCTCGACTTCAGCGCCGATCTGAACCCGTTGGGACCTCCTCCGGGGTTGGAGGAAGTTCTGCTGGAGGGAGCCCGGGAGATCCGGCTCTATCCGGAGCCGAGCTACCAGAATCTCCGGGAAGCGCTGGCGGAGTTTGAAGGGACCCGGCCGGAGCGTCTGCTGGTGGGCAATGGAACGGCCGACTTGATCCACCTCATCACCCGCTGGGCCCAGCCGAAGCGGGTGGCGGTGGTGGCACCCACCTTCACCGAATACGAGCGGGCGGCCGCCGCGGACCGGGCGCAGGTTCTGCCGTGGCTCCTGCGGGAAGAGCGCGGGTTCTCCTCGGAGGCGCTGGAGGGCCCGGAACGGCTCCGGGAAGCGCAGGTCCTTTTCCTCTGCAACCCCAACAATCCGACCGGCGGGTTATGGCCCCAGTCCCAGCTGAGGCGCTGGCTGGAGCGAGCGCACCGTGCCGGCTGTCTCACGGTAGTGGATGAGGCCTACATGGATTTTGTGGGTAAGGGGCGCCGCTATTCGGCGGCCGCTTGGATTGAGGAATTCCCCCAGCTCGTCGTGCTCCGGTCTTTAACCAAGATCTTCTCGGTTCCCGGGTTGAGGATCGGTTATCTGGTCTCTTCACCTGAAAGGGTCTCCGCTCTTTCGCAGGTCCAGCCGCCTTGGCCGGTGAACGGGCTGGCGGTCCGAGCCGGCGCTTGGCTGGTCCGGCAGGAGGAGTATCTTGAGGAATCCCGGCGGGAGATGGAGCGGTTCAAGCGGGTGTTTGAAACTGCACTGCAGGGTTTAAGCGGACTGCGCCCATTCCCTTCGGAGGCCAACTTCTTTCTCTGTCGGCTCACGGGGCCTGGAGCGTCGGCCGAGCGGCTGGGCGGGGAGCTCTCTGCCCGCGGCATTCTGGTCCGGCTCTGCGATGATTTCCGTGGGTTGGAACCGGATCGTTTCTTCCGGACCGCCGTGCGGACCCCCGAAGAGAACAGCCGGCTCCTCGAAGCGCTCAGGGAGATTCTGCGTGCCGGCTAGAGCGCTGATGTTTCAGGGGACCTCTTCCCATGTCGGCAAATCGGTGCTGACCACGGCCTTCTGCCGGATCCTGCAGAGAAGGGGATTCCGGGTCGCCCCCTTCAAAGGGATGAACATGTCGAACAACGCCTGGGTGACGCGCGAAGGGGGAGAGATGGCGATGGCCCAGGCGGTGCAGGCCAGGGCCTGCGGGATCGAGCCCTCCGTGGAAATGAACCCGGTTCTGCTCAAGACGATGTCGGATTCCATGTCGCAGGTTGTCGTGCTGGGCAAGCCGGTGGGCACCCTCGCGGCGGCCGACTTGAGGACTGTTCGCGACCGGCTCAATCTGGCGATCGAACAGGCCCTGCGCGGCCTGCAGGAATCACACGAGTTCCTGGTGATCGAGGGGGCCGGCTCCCCGGCCGAGGTGAACCTGCAGGAGACCGACCTGGCCAACATGCGGGTGGCCCGCGCCGCGGACGCCCGGGTGATCCTGGTGGCCGACATCGAGCGGGGCGGCGTCTTCGCCCAGATCGTGGGGACGCTGGATTTGCTGGATCCGGAGGACCGCAAACGGGTGAAGGGACTGGTGATCAATAAGTTTCGCGGAGATCCGGCCCTGCTCAAGGAAGGGGTGCGCTGGCTGGAGGAGAAAACCGGTAAGCCGGTCTTCGGCGTGATGCCGTTCCTGACGGACCTGAGGGTCCCCGAAGAGGACTCGCTGGCGGACCGGCTCGCGGCGCCCCGGGGAACGCCCTCCTCCAAGCCGTCGCTCAGGATCCAGATCCTCCGCACCCCCACCATGGCCAACTTCACCGACTTCGATCCGCTTCACCGAGAGCCCGGCGTTGAAATCCAATACCTGACCTCTGCGCCGGAAGAAAACCGGCCGCCCCATCTGCTGATCCTGCCCGGCTCGAAGAGCACGATGGCGGACCTGGCTTGGCTGAGGAAGGCCGGCCTGGACGCGTACATCACTGGCTGCCTGAAGCAGGGGACGGAGATCCTCGGGGTCTGCGGCGGTTTTCAGATGCTGGGACAGACGATCTACGACCCCAGCCATGTCGAGTCCCCGATCGACTCCATGCCGGGCCTGGGACTCTTGCCGACCGACACCCTCTTCCTTTCCACGAAGATCACAGCGCAGGTGAAGGGGATCCATTTGGAAACCGGCGCCCAAGTGAGCGGCTATGAGATCCATGCCGGGCGGCTCCAGGGGGCCCGGCGGGGGAAGCCGATCTTCCGTCTTCGAGAACGGGCGGGAGCAGTGGTGGATGAAATGGACGGCTGCCGGCTGGAAGACCAGCCGGTGTGGGGGACCTATCTGCACGGGTTGTTTGATGAGCCGGACTTCCGGGCCCACTTCCTCAAACGGCTGAGACAGAGGCATGGGTTGCCGGAGCCGGACCGGTCCCAAACGGCTGAGCCGGATCCTTACGACGATTTGGCCGACGCCGTCAGCAAACATCTGAAAGTGGACGAGATGTTGGAGGAGGCGGCGTGGACTCCTTCAGCATAACGCTCGCTTCCGGCTATCTCCTGGATCTGGCCCTGGGGGACCCGCAATCGCTCTTCCATCCGGTCCGTCTTTTGGGGAAGGGGATTGAGCGGGGTGAGAACTGGATCCGGGCCCGGCTCAAAAGTGAAACAGCTGGAGGGGTCCTGCTGGTCCTGGGGATCGCCGGTGGGACCTGGCTGGGAGTGAAGGGGTTGTTGGGCTTGGCCCGGGAGCTGTCGCCGGGGCTGGCCGGGCTGGCGGAGATCCTCCTGCTCTATTTCTGTTTCTCCACGAAAGATCTCGCGGTGGAAAGCTGGCCGGTCTTCCGGGCGCTGAAAGCGCGGGACCTGCCGTTGGCCCGGAGCAAGGTGGCGATGATCGTCGGCAGGGACACCGCCGCACTGGACGAACCGGAGGTGGTGCGGGCCACTGTGGAGACGATCGGGGAGAGCGTGATGGATGGGATCATCGCGCCCCTCTTCTACGCGGTCTTGGGAGGGGCGCCTCTGGCCTGCTTGTACAAAGCGGTCAACACGCTGGATTCAATGATCGGGTACCGGAGCGCGCGCTACATCCGCTTCGGGAAGGCCGCCGCCTGGACCGACCGGGCCATGAATTGGCTCCCTGCTTGGCTGACGGCGCTGTTCCTGGCACTCGCGGGCCAGGCCCTCTGGGGATCCGGCCGGCGTGGGTGGCGCGCTGCGGTCCGGGACGGGGCTCCCACGCGGGAGAACTCCTTCATCGCGGAATCGGCCATTGCCGGGGCGATCGGGGTCCGGCTCGGTGGGGTCAACGTTTACCAGGGCAAAGAAGTTCCAACGCCATGGATGGGAGATCCGGTCAAGCCGCTGGAACCGGAGCGGATCGCCGATGCGATCCGGGTCATGTATTGGGCTTCCGGACTGGCGGTCGTCTGCGCGCTGGCGGTCCGGTGGATGGTTCGATGAGAGTCCCGCGCCTTCTGATCGCGGGTACTCACAGCGGGGTGGGCAAGACCACCGTGACCGCCGGCTTGATCCGGGTTTTGGCCCGGAGCGGACTGCGCGTCCAGCCGTTCAAGGCCGGTCCCGATTACATCGATCCCGGCTATCACTCCAGCGCGGCCGGCCGGCTTTGCCGGAATCTGGACAGCTGGCTGATCCCAACGCGGAGGATCCCGGAGCTGTTCTGGCGGGCCTGCAGGGGAGCGGACCTGGCGGTGATCGAAGGGGTCATGGGATTGTACGATGGCGCTTCCGCGACGGGGGACGCCGGCAGTACCGCGGAGTTGGCGAAACTTCTGGATTGCCCGGTCCTGCTGGTTCTCGATGCCGCGGCGGTCTCCCGATCGGCGGCGGCGATGGTCCGAGGTTTCCGTGACATGGACCGCAAGGTCCGGATCGCCGGCTGTATCGTCAACCGGCTCTCCGGGCCGGGCCACTATCGTTTGGTGAAGGAGGGAATCGAGCGGCTCACGGGTATCCCGGTGGTCGGCTGGCTCCCGAAGGATTCGGAGATTCAACTGCCGGAGCGGCACCTGGGCCTGGTCCCCGCCGCCGAAAGGTTGGACCGCCGTGTCCTGAACCGGATTGAACGCTGGGTCGCGGCTAATTTCGATCTGCCGGCCATCCGGCGAATTGCTGAGAGGGCGCCTTCCGTTCGCCCTGATCCTGTCGAAGGGCGAACCGTTCATGCTTCGACAAAGCTCAGCGTGAACGGCAGGGTCCCGATCGCCGTGGCCCGGGATGAGGCCTTTAATTTCTATTATTCGGAGAATCTAGAACTGCTCGAGGATCTTGGGGCCGAGATTGTCCCGTTCAGCCCGTTGAAGGACCGCCGGCTTCCTCGGGGGGCCGCGGCCCTCTATTTGGGCGGCGGATTTCCGGAGCTGTTCGCGCCGGGGCTGGCGCGCAACGGGCGCATGAAGCAAGAGATCAGCCGGGCGGTCACCGCTGGGTTACCCACCTATGCCGAGTGCGGCGGGCTCATGTACCTGGCCCGCTCCATCTCAGCCGGAGGCCGGGACCACCCGATGGTGGGGCTGATGCCGGGCAGGGTCCGGATGACGGACCGCCTTCAAAATTTCGGCTACCAGGAAGTGAAGGC
>Ga0209515_10000693_pt1 | contig 59805 bp, 66 predicted proteins | sample Subgroupgradi54m_FD_187454 | JGI IMG/M metagenome (GOLD analysis project Ga0209515, IMG submission 187454) | Subsurface groundwater microbial communities from S. Glens Falls, New York, USA - GMW60B uncontaminated upgradient, 5.4 m (SPAdes)... ... | reverse complement strand
TCCAACAGTGCCTCCAATAGCTGCCACGGCTTGTGCTGTGGCCATCCCTGATGCCTGTTGTGTCGATTCGTTAAGTGCCCGTGTAACATTTTGAGCATCCTCATGAGTCATCCCGTTAGGAGGCGGGGGAGGAGGTGTCGTGGCTGAAGGAGGAGATGGAGGAGGTGCTTCTGAAGCAGCTGATACATGAGGTGCTGGGGCAGGTGTTGGAGGAGGTGTCGCGGTTGGTGATGGTGTAGAAGCCCCTGTAATAGTAACTCTAGCTCGAACTTGTCTTGTTGCTGTTCCTACTTGTTCTGTAGCACTGATGCTGGCTTGCGTACCAATGGGAACAATCGTACCACTCTCTCCAGCCTCAGGATCACGTCTTGCCGCATCAACAATATTTATGATATCAGGCTGTAAAGCGTTACCATCTTGCACTAAATCAACCAAACGGATTCGCGCTGCCCTATCAGTACCGGCCGTAGGAGTAATAGTCACTATTGTTTGGCGTGGAGGAGTTGTATTCTGCAACAACCCAAACCCTTCTCCTATTAACGATTCTCTGTGTTCAAAACCCCATAGTTCCATAAAAGACTCCTTTGTATTCTTTAATTATCGTCGTACCTTACAGCTCCAGTTGTGTGAAAAATCCCATAGATATGGGGTCATAAGACCCTCCTACTTTCTTAACTTTTAAATTTTACCATTTTTGACAAAACATGCATAATTTTAATTACTTATGCTTCTCCAGTCGTGTTCCACCCCTTCGGACTCTTAAAAACACTCATTTTAGTTAAATACAGAAGCATATATAAGCAAATAACGGGCCAAAATTTGAGTCTGCCAACAAATGTAACTATTTGTTTTTATTATATTATTTATGATTTAGAAACACCATTTCAAAAGAAAGGGGGTCCAGAGTGGTCAGACCTTGGGAGAAGTTTTCCTTTAAAATTGACTTTTATAAGACAAAGGTTTACTTTTATCTTAATAAGGAAACTTTATGCAAAAAGGATCTTACGCCGTCAAATTGGATAATCACCTTTTGGAAGAATTAAAAAAGTTTTGTGAGATAAAAGGTTATAAGCAAAGTGCCTTTGTCGAAAAAGCTCTCAGAGAACAAATGGACCGAGAAGAGTTGAAAGAAGATATTTTTGATTTAATAACACTTAAAAATCAAGAAGTCCTTGCACTCCCTTTTGATCATTATGACCAGCATCGCAAATGAATTACTCCCTCTTTCTGCTCCCTTCGGTTCAAAAAGATCTCGATCGTATTTCCTCTGAAATTTACAAACGTTGTCGTACAGCTTTCCTCAAAATCCAAGAACAACCACGCCTTCATGGTTCACAAAAATTGACAGGGGAAGAAGGGTATCGTTATCGGATTGGGGATTACCGAATTCTCTATCGCATTGATGATTCCAATAAAAAAGTCTTTGTGTATCGAGTAAAACATCGAAGAGAAGTTTATCGTTAGAGTGTAGACCCAGGTGATAAAGACAATATCTGAATGATTTTTTTCACCTGTTCAATCATACCAAGCGACACTTTCCCCATTTGAGTACTCATGATTCCCAAGGCAAGAAAATAAATCAAAACACCCAACACACCGCGAATAGCAAAACCCAATTCCCAAACATTAATGGCAGGGGCTGCCTTACTCATAATCCCCAAAATCACATCTGCGACAAAAATGGAAATGATCACTGGGGCCGTCAGTTGCAAGGACAGAATAAGAACACTTCCTGTCATCTTCATAAATTCATCCGTCATCATTAAAAGGTCCGGCTGCGTTTTGGGCAATGCCAGAATGGGAAGAAGATCATAACTTTCCATCAAGGCTTTAAGAAAATAAATATGTCCTCCTAAGGAAAGAAAAATCACAATCCCAAAAAGATAATTCATATTCCCAAAAAGAGAACTCTCAGCACCCAGCTGAGGGATTAAAAGCCGGGCTTGAGCTGCACCACGCTGGTTATCAATAATGCTCCCCGCTGCCTCGAATGCATGAAAAACAATAGACGCCGTAATACCAATGGAAAGTCCGTAAAAACTTTCTTTCAAATAAAGAAGAACTTCCATCAACGGCGCTTTGGGAAACAAAGAGTGGTCCGCGGGAACTAAATAAGGATAAAGAAAAATGGTCATGATAACCGCAAAACCCATGCGGATCATGGCTGGAACGGGCTTGCCTACCAAAAACGGAATCGTAGCGGCAACCATGGCGAGACGAGCGAGAATCAAGCCACCAAAAGCGAGGATGAAATTATAGTCAATATGATTCATGGGGAGATCCCTCTCTCCCCCTGAAACCCCCATCTGTTATGTCGTAATTTCATCGTTCGTTGCGTTTGTCCGGACGGAATGAATCCGATCCGTCCAATACTCACTCACTTTACGTACATCGGAAAAGAATCCATGAGCGAGCTGGCAAAATTTACAAGCTGCATCATGGTCCATGGTCCCACCAATGCCAGCACCAAAATAACAGTGACCAGTTTAGGCACAAAAGTAAGTGTCTGTTCTTGAATTTGTGTTGTGGCTTGTACAAGACTCACCGCCAAACCCACCATCATCGCAGCCACCACCGGTGGCGCAGTCAAGATCAGAGTAAGATAGAGAGCTTGTTTAGTAATAGAGATTATATAAGATTCCATTTGATTCCCGAATTTCCGGGGACCTCTACAAAATGGCCCAGATGCGAGGCGCCTGCAAACCTGCAACCGGAGCGTACGCTTTTGTACGTGAGGATTGCGGGTGCCGCAGGCAACAAAGCAGATGGGTCATTTTTAGAGGTCCCCCATTAAATGTACCCCATCACTAAACCTTTAGCGATCAAGTGCCAACCATCCACAAGAACAAACAATAAAAGTTTAAAAGGAAGGGCAACCGTAACGGGAGAAATTTGAAACATTCCTAACGACAAAAGAATATTCGTCACCACAATATCAATGACCAAAAACGGCAAAAAGATAATAAACCCAATTTGAAAAGCCTCACTCAGTTCAGAAATAACAAAAGCAGGCACAAGAATATCCAGGTCCTTTTCTCCCAATTTATCCCGATCTTCTGGAGTTCTCATTTTTTTAGCCAAATTATAAAAAAGAAGGCGTTCCTTTTCATGAGCATGTTTCATCAAAAAATTTCGGACCGGCTCTTTGGATTCTTTTAAAGCCTGTACCAAGAGATTGACCGTCACTTCGGACATCATCGGTTGATTTGTCCCCTGATTGACGGTCTGTCCTGTTGTTTTGTAAATCTCCAAACCGACGGGTGTCATAATGTAGAGTGTTAAAATCATCGCCAAACCCGTGATCACAGGGTTGGGGGGAATTTGTTGTGTGCCCAAGGCATTTCTGACGAGTGACAAGACAACCGCAATTTTGACAAAAGAGGTTGTCATCATGATGATAAAAGGAAGAAGGGCAAGCCCGGCAAGAATAAAAAGAAGGACGAGAGGCCGCGCCAATGCCTGTCCTGGAACTGCTCCTACCACAGAGGGAATGGCACCCGCCTGCGCAAAAACGGAAGGAGAGAATAATAATGTCAGTGTCATCGCGAGCCCGAAGGGCATGGCGATCTCACGCATGACAATTTTTCTAATCTTCTTCAATTTTTTCTCCTTCTTCTTTTGAAAGTTCTGTCACGAGATTGACAGAATTTTCCGTAATACCCAATATAAAATAACGTTCCAAAATTTTAACCACCGTTAAATGAGCCTGAGGACCCACAGAAACACGCTCCATCATTTTCATCCAAGATCTCGTACCTGACTGACCCATGCGTGTGCGCGGCAAAACATACCGCAAAAGAAAAAAAATCAAACCCAATACCAAAACAAGTCCAAAAACCATCTTTAAAAACAGCCACGTAAAATCAGGAGTCGTAGAATTCATTATTTTTTATTTTAAAAGTTTGAGAATCCTAATCCCTAAACGCCCCTCTACATTCACTAATTCCGCTTTAGCAATCACCTTTCCTGCCGCAACCACATCCACAGGATCCATAAGACCCTTCTCTAATTGAATGACTTCTCCGGTACGCATCTGTAACAAGTCTTGCACGGAAACTGCTTTTTTCCCCATCACCACCACCAAAGAAACAGGTATATCAGAAGCCAGATTCAAAATATCCTGCGTGATCGGCTGACCTTTTTGGTCTGGTTGAATCTCTTCGTAATTCTCTTCATCATGGGGGAGAGGTGCTTTTACATCGATGTGTGTGGCTTCAGCATCTGCATCATGAGAGTTTTCTACATCCGGCGTTGTATCTCCCTCGATATCTTCGAGAGATTCTAGTTCTGACAAATAAGGATCTTTTTCAGTTTTTTTGGTCATCTCATGTCTCCCCTATAATTCCTACAGCATACTCCTGATTGGCCGATTCAAGACGCAAGTTAATGCGTTCTCCTGAAATCACTCTTCCACGAAAACTCCCCTTATTCCCAGAATCAATAGGCCCAATACACAAAGACAAATAACCTTCTAGCTGTCCACCGGTTATTCGAGCTTCCGTATTTTCTAAAACGACAACATCACCTGACTCCAACTGATTAATTTCACGAGCTAAAAGAGTGGTCCTTCCAAGTTCTGCCCAGAGTGAAGTGGGCAAATAACCAAAATGAACTAATCGAGCCTCTTGATACTGACGATCTTTTTCATGATTTTCCAAATTCAATGTATCTAAGAAACACTTTTGTGCAAAAGAACAAGGCAAAAATAATTTCACAGTGCCCGCCCCCTGATCTAACTGAGCTTTGAAATTTATTTGTACCAACTCCCCTTCCTTTTTTAAAAGAGACGCAACTTCTTCCATGGAAAATTTTATATTTTCCAGACGAAAATGAACCTTTGCGGAAGCTCCACATCTTTGAAAAATCATCTCTAAAATTTTAAGAAAAAGATAAGAAAGAACTCCCGTTTCAATTTCAGTCAGAGGACGAATCTCCGTAACTGAGTCCCCTTTTCCACCCAATAATCTGTTGATGGCTTGATGAGCCAGGAGGGAATCCACCTCCAAAACAGCCTTCTCTGCCAGAGGAGACATGCCTATCACAACATAGATACCAGGAGATTGTGCGACTGTAAAAGCCTGAGATGCATCTAAAGAAGTGATTTTCGCCTGTTGAAAAGAAAATCGCCCATTCAACTCTTTACTGACAAGATCTCTTATATTTTCTCCCAGCTCCGGGGAAAAACCAATATAAGGAAGAGTGTTTTGCAAAGCTTTCAGAATTTCAGCCGCTTTGCGGGAAGTTTTAGGCAGTCGTTCAAAAGGAAATGGTTTGTGAGACATGATTTTATGAGATGATAACACGGATCGACTTGACTTCAATTCCTTTTTCCTGAAGAACCCTTTCAATCTCAGTTTTCTGTGCCTGAAAAAGAGCCAAGACCTCTTGAGAAGGAGCCATAAAAGTAGCCTCTATGCCCCCTTTTACCATGGACACCTTCAATCGTAATCCTTTAAAAATTTCCTCCTTGAGCTGCATGTCTATTTCCTTGTCTCCATCGGTTTTAGTGACAAGACGACAATACTGAATAATCTGATTCATCACTTCCTGACTCAACACTTTTCCCATTGTCCTCATCGAAAGGGCTTTAGACCCTCCAGAAGAAATTTGAACGGCATGTAAATCCGCTTGAAAATTTTTGGCATCACTCACTTCACCGCGCTGAATACCCTTAGAAGTTTTAACCAAGAGAGGAGAAGACAATTCACGTCCCTTCTTGCCCTGCTGACTTGTCCCACCACCACTACTTGACTTACCACCATGGCCTGATGACTGCCCACCACCCTTGTGTTGTCCCCGATCTGATACAGAAGATCGTGAGATCACTTTTTTTTCTGCCAGTTTGGCCCGTGGCGCTCCACTCTCTTTGGAATTGTTCTTTTTTACATCATCTTTGGGGTCCTCTTTTTCAAGATATTTTTTAAACTCCTCTTTGTCTTTTCCAAATCGTTCCTGCTGAGAAGCTGCCGGGCGAATGGCTTCTTTCGTGGCTGTCGTGTTTGTATTCTGACCCATACCACCCTGATAAGATTCAAAAGTGTTGTTGGATTGTTCCAAAATTTTCTGGAACTCGGACTTGTTTGACCGATCTTGATTTGCCACTCTGCCCGTACGATCCATATTGGACCGATTCGAACGAGAAGTGTCTCTACGAGGATCATTATTATTAATTCGATTATCATTATCCATAAGTCACGCTACATTCCGAAGCTGGTGGATGACATTTCCTAGTTCATCCATTTCTCTTTCTTCTGCTCTTGTTATTTCCAACTGTACTTTTTTTCGCCAAAGCTCTTTGTGCTTTTCCATGATACGAAGATCCTTGACAGCATCAATATAATCTCGACGAGCCCTCTTCACCTGTAACTCACAATTAGAAATTGTCTGCTTTTGGTTTTCAATTTCCTCGGCTTTCTTTTTTTCATCCTCTTCCAACTTTCGTAAAAAATTAACACGTACACTTCCATCACGCACATGAGCATGACCCGCCGAAATCTTTTTGTGCAACTCCATACGACATTCACGCCGACGACGAATAATGTCTTCTTTTTCTTTCTCCAATTTCTTCAACTTCTTTTTCTCCTCCTCCAAACGAACGAGGGCCTTGGCTAAAAGAATTTCAGCCCGCTTACGGGCCCTTTCTTTCAGAATCAAGAGGGGCTGAAGCCGATAACGCAACAAAGCTTTTTTCATTTTATATTCAGGTGGAGATACCGCTCTCCCCCCGAACCCCCCATCTGTCATACCATGACTTCATCATTCGCTCCGTTTGTCCGGACGGAATCAATCCGATCCGGCCAATACTCGCTCATTATGGGCAAGTTGAGAGAAATCAATCAAAGATCGACTTCAACTGATCGACGGCTTCCTTAAAATCCACCTTCTCTTCGACATTCTGTTTTAAAAACGCATTCACCTCTTCAATCTTTTCCAAAGCATAATCCACCTTAGGATCACTCCCAGCCTCATAAGCGCCAATCAAAATCAAATCACGTTCCTTTTCATAAGCAGCCACAATTTCACGTAATTTTCGAGCGGCCTCAAGATGTTCCGGATCCACAATAGAACTCATGACACGACTCATACTATCCGAAACATCAATGGCGGGGTAATGTCCTCGATTCGCCAAATCACGAGAAAAAATAATATGGCCATCCAGAATGGAACGAACCTCATCTGCCACCGGCTCATTCATGTCATCACCAGCCACTAACACCGTATAAAAAGCCGTGATGGATCCTTTATCCGAATTTCCGGATCTCTCCAAAAGACGCGGTAACGTGGAAAAAACAGAAGGAGTATAACCTTGACGAGCGGGAGGTTCTCCAACCGCCAAACCTATTTCACGCAAAGCTCTGGCAAAACGCGTGACCGAATCCATCATTAATAAAACTTTTTTCCCCTGATCCCTAAAATATTCGGCAATAGCCGTAGCCACATAAGCGGCCTTTGCGCGCACCAAGGAAGGTTGATCGGATGTAGAAACGATAACGATCGAACGTTTCAATCCTTCTTCTCCCAAATCCTTCTCTATAAAATCACGAACCTCGCGGCCACGTTCTCCGATCAGTCCAATCACGTTGATATCCGCGCTCGTGTTCCGAGCAATCATACCAATAGTGGTACTTTTACCCACACCAGCGGCTGCAAAAAGACCAACACGTTGACCTTCTCCGCACGTCATTACAGCATCAATAACTTTAACACCCACAGAAATTGGCTCGGTGACTCGACGACGTTTTAACGCTTCTGGAGGATTACTATGGACAGGATAATATTGTTTGGCGTTCAAAGGTCCATGCGTGTCTGTATCTAAAGGTTCTCCCAACCCATCCAAAATACGTCCTAAGAGTTCTTCCCCAACAGGAACTTTCAAACAATCTCCTGTAGATTCTACTTCACTTCCGGGAGCAATACCTTCCAGATTTCCCAAAGGCATCAGCAACACTTCATTTTCTTTAAATCCAACCACTTCTGCCTTGATAGGGTCTTTACGTCCCAAGGGCTCAATCAAACAAAGATCTCCAACCTTCACGCCTGGGATCACAGCACGGGCGACAAGACCCACAAGTTCTGTCACGCGTCCCTTGATCTTGACTGTTGAGACCTGATGCAAATTTTTCTGATATTTTTCAAAATTAATGATGGTGGACATATATTTTATAATCCAAACACCTTTCGAATAGCCGTTAACTGCAATTCTAAACGAGCATCCACGGTGCCTAATTCCGTCTCCACAATACAACCACCTACGGAGACAGACTCATCTTCACGAAAAGTCAGAGATTCATTTTGGTCAACGATGTTCATCATTTCTTTTTCTCGCTTTTTCACAAAAACAAGATCAGAGGGATGAACACGAACGGTAATTTTCTTTCCTGTTGCTTCGGACACAGCTTTACGAATGACATCCAGAATCGCTCCTTGCTCCACCGCACGTCCTATTACTTTTTCGGCAATATTCATGATCATTTGAATCATTTGAGGTTCAGCGTCTTTCAAAATTTTTTCATGGGCACTACCGGCTTCCAGAATCTTTTGAGACCACTCAGCTAAACCTTCTTCACGCCCCTCTTCATAACCTCTTTTTCTTTCTTCTTCACGAACCAACTTGGCTTCTTCAAGAATTTCATGGGCTCTTTTTCGAATTTCGGACGCTTCTTTTCTGGATTCGTTCAAAATAGACTTGGCCTGAGACATCCCCTCTAAAACACGACGAGGAATTAAAACGGCAGAGGAAAGCAATGGTTCAAACTCCGGATCAAAATCAATACGATTGATAATCTTGTCAGACATCTCTTCTCCTTTACGACTCAGGGGGAGATACCACTCTCCCCCTGAAACCCCCATCTGGGTACCGTGATTTGATCGCTCACTCCGTCGATCAGGCCGGAACAAGTCCGATCCTGACCTTACTCGTTCGTTATTTGTGCGTAATTACCTTTGTCCTTATAAAACAGTGTAACACGTATAAGGCATCACTAAAAACCCAATTTCCGGGAACCTCTAAAAACTGTCCAGATGCTAGGCGCCCGTAAACCCCCGACCGAGGCGTACTCCGTTGTACGTCGCAGGGAGTGGGGTGCAGCGGGCAACAACGCAGATGGGCAGTTTTTAGAGGTTCCCTACCTCCAGTAACGTTTAATAAGGCCTTTTTCCCCTAACATTCTAATGCGCGTCAGAATCTCATTTCGACTGGCTTGTACCTCTGAAAGAGTTTTGTGAGAATCGGCTTCTTGAATCATCCTTTTCAGACGATACCCCTCTTCTGGTGAAACTTTTTGACACACAATCTCTGCCCAAGATTTGTCTTCCGATAAAAGAGCACTGGCAAAAACAGAACAACCAATTTCTGAAATCAAATTTTGAGATGAAAGGCTTTCCAATTTTAAAGATAAAATATGTTTCTGAGATTTTTTTTTATTCTCTACCGAGACTCTTCCTCCATGATCGAGCCTTCTTCGAATCTCAGTGGCTTCCGAAAGAGAGAATCGAGCCAAAAAGGGTCTCAAGATTTTGGGAGACACTTCATAAAAAGCCTGGCGAATCTCCTCCAGTCCAAGATCCTTAAAAAGGATTTTCAAATCTTCTTCTTTAAACCAAGCCAGATGTTCCAACGAGAAAGTTTCTCCGGAGCGACTCGGCATGGTCACATGCACTTTTTTCTCAATCAGTGTTTGAATCAAAGAAAGAAGAACGGGGGGGATACAAAAAGCCTCTTTAATTTTAGGAATTTTATTTCTTTCCTGAACAGGCAAATGATTGAGAATATAACGCACTTTATCACCTGTTAAAAACCGACACAACAAACCCAAAATACGAGGTGATTCGTCTTTTAACTTTTCTAAAATCCAACCGGGATGAATCTCATCTAAGGAAGATGTTTGCAGATGAGATACTTGACGAAGATGCTTCACACATTCTTTAAAATCAATCGATGGATTCTTCAGAAAACTTTCGGCAATTTTGTGAAGCTGAGGTTCTTCATTTTCCGAGACAAAGGAGAAAAGATTTTCCCCCTTTATGCCGGAGGATTTCATCAGACAAAACGCGGCTAAAAATTGATGGTTCATAATTTATCAACATACTCTTAGACTTGTCTTTCTAGTGTACTCTTCACAGCACTGGTCGACACTTCAGTGATCTTGCCAAACATTTCAAGTTGAAACACCATTTTTGCCATACAAGCTTGACCAGCCAATAGTTGGGCGGGGCTCATTTTAATTCCTGAAGTGGCCATTTGCATCAAATCATCCATTTGCAATGTTCCACGGTTCACCTCTGTCAAGAGATCCATCACTTTTCCATGACTCCGAATTTCCTGACTCGAAGAAACACTGGCCGTTTGTATTTCCAAACCCTCTGCTGAGATAGCACCAATCTGCTTTTCCGGAGTAACACCAAAAGCTTCCATAACCTGGTTCGCTTTCACAGAAGATTTATCAGAACTATCTATCTGTCCAGCAAGCAGTTTGGAAAAGTCTGTCTCTCTTGTGGGCGTTGTATTCTTACCCACATCCGACATAACTTTATCTGCAATCGTTTGACCAACTGTGGAAACAATTTCCATAAATTTATCCTTAAAGTCTTATTTTAACATTCCAGCAGCACGTGTTTGAAAATCAATTTCACCCGAGAGATCTGATTCCGATTCCCCTGATTTTTCTCCCCGAACTTTCACATTAATCTTTTTGAAAAGAAGTTCCAAAGAACGAGCATGCAAACGTGAAACCCACGACTTTGATAATCCGAGATCAGAACCCGTTTCCTCTAAAGTTTTGTTTTGGAAATAATACATTTTGATCAGCTTTCTTTCCTTCTCCGGAAGAGACTCAATAGCTTCTTTCATATGCTGCTTGATCTGTTGAAACTCGGCTGACTCTTCAATATTTTTGCTTTTCTTGTCCTCCAGATCCATGCCTTCTTCAGAAGCATCTACCGAAATCACGTAAATCGAGGCCAGAGAATTGACCGTATCATAAATTTCCGACATATCATCTGCAGCAGCACGAGCGGTCACACCACTTTTTTCGGCCATGTACTGCAGATAGTCGTTGGTGGCTTGTTCGAATTTAATACGCGCATAAAGGGAGCGAGGGATCCATCCGGTCTTGCGGAGACCATCATAGATGGCTCCCTTGATGCGGTAATAGGCAAAAGTTTTGAAATCAACATTCAGGCTTGTGTCAAATTTGCGGGCCGCTTCCAAAAGACCCAAACGGGCATTACACATAACATCATCATAATCCACCGAGGAGGAAAGAGTTTGCATAACACGACTGGCGATCGAAGCCGCATAAGGTAAATGTTCTTCCACCAAAGTATTTCTTTTTTTTACATCCTTCTGAACACCACCGGAAGATTTTGCGAGACTGGCTTCTTCCCGCTTCGCCTTGACCTTCTTGACCAGATCTTTAATTCCCATAATGTTTATATCTCCCCAGAAGAGGAGTTTGCAGTTTGTATGCCAATCTAACTTAATCAGGTCTTCCAAAAAACTATATATTAATCAATGCTTTATTGATCTCGTAACTCTGAAGGACTGAAAAATAAAAAGGAATCGAGGAGTGAAGTCACCATTCTTGAGGAACCTGCAACAAAATTCAGTGTGATTTAGGATGGCTTCGAAGAATCGGGAGTACGAAAAAGCAATGCCGCAAAAGCATCTAAAACAGCCTGTGCTTTTGCTTGAGCAATAGGATCGGAAGTAGGACGATGCAGTCTTGAAACACCAGGAACACCATCTCCTCTTATTCTATAAAGTGCTTCTTGCGCGGCACGCACGTCAGGGAAAATAGGATTTAAAAGCTCTGCAGCTCCATCAATATTTTTGGACTGATCAACAGCATGGCTACCTGTAATAGGAACAACGTTACCGGAAGAAGAAACGGTTCTCACGCCCATGGCTATATCCCTCCGATCGCTGACTGCGTTGCATCGAGTTTGGCGTGAGCCACAACACTCATGGTAGGGTCTAGGGTTGCGTTAGCCATCCCAAACCCGGGAGTAGTGATCACCGTTGGGACTTGAGGCTGAGTATTTCTGGCTTGAGCTTTAGCATCCAAATTAGCTCCCCAAGCACCTAACCCTTGTCCCCCAGCAGCAGCAATCCAACCTACCCCGGGAAACAACCAACCCACGTTAGAGCCAAAACCAAGCGCTTTCAGACATTTTCCCACAAAACTACCTTTTGGTTTTTTAATCTCAGGAGCATTATTGACCATCTCAAATTTGACCCGCGACTTGTTCAAGTCAAGGGACCTTTGATTCATTGTCTGTTCTAAATTAACGCTGGAAACATCCGTGACCATAAACCTCAACTCCTTACTTTATTTATCGACCAAAATGGGCTTGCTAGTTGCTTCTTTTCACTCAGGGAGAGATCCCTCTCTCTCCCTGAAACTCTCATCTGAACTCCATTAACTCATCGTTCGTTCCGTTTGGCCGGACGGAGTCAATCCTCTCCGTCCAATACTCACTCACTATTAAACCTGTCGCTGCCCGGTGCCTGTCCCTACATCAAAGGTTCCATCCATAGCTCCCGTACCTGTCTGAGATCCTAACAACGGTGCTGATTGGCTCTGATTGAGTACTGCCTGTTGAGGTCGAGTACTCTTCTGAACTTTCAATCGCATGCGATTCAGACGAAAGATATTATAGAGCAAAAAGGAAGAAACCCCAACCAAAAGAGAAAGAAGACCAATAATGTAAAATTTGAACCTTCCCAGAGAATCGGCAGCCATACGAATACCAGCCAATTCAACGGTATCGTTTCCATTCAAAGAAGGTGGTGAAAACCCCTCATCAGGTTGTAACTGTGGCGATGTTGGTGGAGCTAAAGGAGCCGGAACACGCAACGGACCAGAATTTCCACCAATATCAGCACGAGAAATAATAACGGCAACATCATTAGGATCTAAATTGGGAACCGTATTGGCCACAAATCTTTGTATCTTGCCTTCCGTCACTGTTTGAGCCACCAACTCCTCATTACGCGTTCTCAGAACCACAGAGGCAGTTGGTCTTTTTTTCACAGGATCCATACCGGAAAATTCATTTTCAGTAGGAACATTTAAAACAACATCGACATCAACGATCCCAGGGATTTTGTGTAAGGAGTTAATGATTTCGCCTTTGAGCGCCAAAAGAAACCGCGCTTTCTGTTCATCAGGTGTTGGAATAAGACCTTTTTCCTTGTAAACACCGGATAAGCCTAATTCACGGTTTCTAGGAAGATTGCTGTTAATCAAAATCTGTCGTGCTCGGGCCGCATCGTTTTCCTTAACGGATATTTTCCAGGATACATCCTGCCCGGTTATTTCTTTTTCCTTTCTGGCAGAAATTCCATTTTCTTGCAGAACAACCAAAATTTCGTTCACCTCAATTTCCTGAAGATTATGGTAGAGGTCTAATCGCTGGCATCCGGTAAAAAAAACGGCCAAAAAAAAGAGTAGGGAAAAAGATCGAAAAGATCGTCTGGTATTCATAATTTTCTCTTTCAAGGGTTCACCACTTGTCCTGGAGGCACAAAACCCTTGTGAACGGCATCCAGAAGAACACGAGCAAAATTTCCTGATTTCCCATTGGGCTCTAATATCGAGGCTTTTTCTAATTCCTTAAAAGCCATCTCCTTTTTGCCTTGAAAAAAGAGGGATTCCCCTAAATAAGCCCGAGCAAAAGCAGAATCTGGTTTAATTTTAATTGCCTTTTTATAAAAGCGAATCGCGTGATCGTATTTCATTTGGCCAAAATAAACACTTCCCATGGCCACCAAAGGAATTTCACTTTCAGGAGCCAGAACAGAAACACCTTCAAAAACATCCAGTGCTTCCTGAAACTTTCCAATGCGGAGGTAAATGTAACCTCCCTCCATCATAATCACGAGATCTTCTCGAGGAATTGGAATCATGTTTAACTCAGAGGGAGACTATCTGTTATGCCCTCATGTTTCTGGCGATGCTGACTTCTGTATCTGACTTGCTCTTTAAAATGTTAGACCGGGCCTGATAGTCACGACTAATGTCGTTCACGGTCACCTGAGCCACTAACATATCCCAGCTGGCATCATTCATTTGCTGAAATAACTGGGCACGAGCTACCGTATCTGAACTGACACCAGAACCTACATTCCCATATAAAGAGTTAGTGCCTCCAGAAATACCGCCGTTAAAAGGAGTATTTGAAAGCTGATAACCATTGGTTGCTGTCGTAAGACCCCCACTTGCTGAGAAAACACTGGGGCTGCTGTAATAAGGAGCATTGCCACCATAGCCTGCCCCGTAACTCAGAGTAGAAGGATTCGCAAATGTATTCACACCTGAAGCAACACCCGTAATGGAAGCATTCGTAACCGCAGCTGGCTGATAGCCCTTGGCCACACCTACTGCTGTTGGGGCTGCACCTACAGCAGCTGTCGACATAAAATCTGCAAAATCTTGCCCACGGTTTGGAGTGGTTTTCTGACTCGAAACAGATTCACGAACATTTGGATCTATAGAAGCAATAGGCATGTGAGTCCTCCTGATATAGAGAGATTCTAACTCATCTCTCTGTCTTTCAGTAGAATTATCGTCCCACCCAAGCAGACAAGTTGCTCCACCTCTACTTTTTTTTCTGGGGTTTCAAAACCCCAGGCTCCAAAGACTCCCCACCAGACATTTTCATTTGTTGCTTAAGACGAAAAAGATCACGAAACAAATCCATTGTCTTTTCAATAGCTTTCATAGCTTTTCGAGCATCACGCGTTTTCCCCATTCCCTTTCCACCACGAGCAAGCTTTTCGAGAGCTTCATAAGAAGAGGTAAAACTTTTATTCACTTTATCCAAATTTCCGCTGCCTAATAAATGTTCTATTTCAGGAAATTGCAGAGCAAAAACTTCATTGGGGTCTTCCTTGTCCTCTGTTGAGGGAGGGATAACTTTTTCATCAGCAACCATACCGTAACTCCTTGAAATAATTTTTAATTTTATCAGTATTCTCAGTAACCGTCAATCGGATCAGTTGGCTTTCTTTAATTTAACAACAAGGGGACGGAATTCACTGACCCCCAAACTGACTTTTATATCCACCTCCTCATAACCATCTTTTCTGAGTTGAACACGATAAGCACCCACTCCAAGATCATGAAGAATAAGAGGTGTTTGTTGAGTCATTTCCACACCATTGACAAATGTCCGTGCCCCAGAAGGATCCGAAGTTACATACATCACCGAGTTGAGAGGAGATATTTTTTGGAATAAAGCTCCTGCATCCGACTTAATTTTTGGATCCTCAGAAGACACTAAAATTTCTACTAACATTTGAAGAGACTTGACTCGATCCCCCTCTTCAAAGGTCGCACTGGCAATTCCTAAACGACCGGCATATTTGAAATCATCATGAGACATGGCTTTGGCAAAATAATCCTTGGCTTCCTTCAGTGATTTTTGTCGGAGATAACAAATACCTATCATGTACGAAATATGAGCCGTCTCTTGTAGAGACGGATGTTTGGAAAAAGCCTCCACTAAAAGAGGAAGGGCTTCTGCATAACGATCTTCCTTGAGAAGAGCATCGGCTTTATTGAGCCATTCACCCGCTTCCGAAGTCTTCAAAGGGATCTCGGCCACATAAGGCATGTTGACAGCCATTTTAATCATCTGTGTAAAGTCAAAATAACCGTCTTTTTTCATAACGAGAAGATGCTCTCCTACAGGAAAACTACCATTATAAGGAGTAGCCCCCACCTCTTTGTCGTCAATAAAGACATGCGCTCCCGATGGATTGGAGGAAAGAGTCACTGGGAAAATACTCAACGTCTCTTCTTTGATATCTGCCGTATAATTTGATTGATCGCCATTAATGACAAATTCACGTCGATAAACAACCTCATCAAGATAAGTTTGCGACATTCCCAACTGGCGACTTTTACGAAGCTCTATAATATAGCGTCCATACGGAACATAGAGAGGCTTTCCAAAAACAATTTCGGAAAATTTGATGGGCCTGGCATGATAAGGATCTTTTTCAAAATACCCCTCGAGATAAAGTTGGGTATCTCTTGGAATAGAAGCAATCTTAAAAATTCCAATTTTTGCAGAAAAACTGAGTGGAATAACCGATGCGCCTTCCGGAACGGAAAACTGATTTTTCTCTTCAAGGGACTCGCCGACTTCCGGCAATTCGAAAAAGGCTCGTGCTTCATACCAACTCCCGACTTTAAGATTTGTTGAAATACGCAAAGGAGAGATGCCGACTTGTTGATCGCCAAAAAAAACTTTAGCAGGAATGGGTGAAGAAGAAATATCAAGAAAAACAGGCTGCAATGACGTTGCCTGCTCAGGAACCGAAGGTTGTGGAGGCACTGGAAGTACACCACCCACATGTCCGGGTAGAGTCGTTACTGTTTTTGTTTTTTTGCCGCCGGTGAAAAGTTTCGAAATCCAAGATCCACCAAAAACAAGAACCCCTATTAGAACCGACCCCAGAACAAGATACAAAATTCCGCGACGATTTTTATTTTTTTCAACTCCTTCAGGGTCAACTTCAGACACAGCGGAGAAAGAAGAGATCTCTTGAGATAAACTCGCCGGGAAAGCCCCGGCTTCCGGTAACTGAGCCTCCGAATCAAAAGGAGGATCAGTTTCTGAAGCACTGGCAGGCTGAGCAAGATAACGAAGCTCATAAATACCCATCTTGATGGAAGTCCCTTGAGTTAACAAAACGGGGTGTGAAATTTTACGACCCGAAAGTTTAGTGCCGTTGCGGCTTCCTAAATCAGCAAGGGTGGCGCCCTGCTGAGAAATCTCAATCAGGGCATGACGTCGAGAAATGCTGGAGTCATCTAAAATAATATCGTTTTCTGAAGAACGGCCAATAGAGTTTTTTCCTGATTTTAAAGGATAACGACCAGTACCCTTCGGACCTGTCAGAACTTCCAGGCACGGGTAAAACTCCTGTTGCGCATCAAGACGAATGTCTGTCTTTTCATCGTCAAAGCTCATTGGCTACTAGTAACATAAAAAATAGGATTGACAAAAGTGTTTAATAATTCAGCATCGGATGTTATAGCTTTCCCATGTTACGAAAGAGGTCATTTTTTGTTTTTCCTTTCCTGTTTCTTTTTGCTGCCCACACATCCTTTGCAGGATCCTGTAAAAATGAAAAAAGGTTCCTCATTCTCCCTTTAAAATTTTCGAAAAATAAAAAAACTCCCTCGGAAGATCCTCGAGCCATCCTTGGCATCCTCATGAAAGATTACCTTAGCTTGGTGAAAGGAGTGTCGGCCAATTACATTCTTTCAGGAGAAATCGCGCAGAATGGGAAACAATTCAAACTCATCAGCCATATTGATTCGACAAAACATCAAGAGATTTTTCGTTTTGAAGGAGAATTCGAGTTTCCGAAAACAATGAACGGGATGTTGTTGAATTATGTTGAAAAAGCTTCTGCTGTCTTGGGGAAGAAATTATCCCAGAAAGAAATTCTGCCTTTTTTGAATGTGTCCTCTTCAGCCGTTGCTTATCAAAAATACGCCGCAGGTCGGATAGCACTGATGCATGGAAGCTGGGGGGAAGCTGCTGCCATTTTTGAAGAAGCGATCAAAAATGACTACAATTATGTGCCTGCTTACGTGGGATTGAGTGATTCCTTGGCACAGCAGTCTTCTACAAAAACTAATCCAAGGACTGAAGTGGAGTGGCAAAAAGCACAACTTCTGAATCCTGTTCTGTCGAAAAAGATAAAGGAACTTGATTTATGCCCATGAAAAAAAACTTATTCTTAATCATTCTTTTCTTGATGAGTGCCTCACTTCTTGCACCACTACTTGCTAAAGAAAAACATATCCCTCTTGACTTGGCCGTCATCCACAACAACCAGGGCGTGTCTTATCTTAATAATAATGATATGGATCATGCTGAAATAGAATTTAAATCCGCCGTAGAATTAGACCCTCTGTATCCTGAAGCACACAATAACTTAGGACTGATCTACAAATTTAAAGGCTACTATGAAAAAGCCATCGTCTCTTTTAATAAAGCCGCCCAGCTCAAATACAAATGGGCCACACCTTACAATCATCTAGGTACCGTTTATCTGGCGATGGATGAATTGGATAAGGCCGTTACCAACCTCAAGAAAGCAACAGTATTGGATAAAAAATATGCCGATGCCTACTACAATTTAGGCATTGTTTATCTGGAAAAAGCTAAAAAAGCTAAAGACCCCAAGCAAGATTGGGCAAGTGCTGTAAAAGCTTTTCAACAGGCTACTACCATTGATACCCATCTTTTTCATGCCCACATGGATCTGGCTGATACCTATCGCAAGCAGGGAGAAATAGAAAAAGCAATTTTGCGTTACCGCATGGCGATTGAAACTAATCCTAGAGACCCCACAGCCTGGGAACATCTGGGGGATTTATACAAAGACACAGGGGACACAAAAAAAGCAGAGGAATGTTATGCAAAGGTAAAACTCTTAGACCCTATGTCTGAAGAGAAACTCATTAAGCTCGGGGAAGAATATGTGAAAAGAAATTTTTCCGATGCCATGCAACTCTATCAACGCGCATTGGAAATGAATCCTAATAATTCTACGATTTATTTTGATATGGGCTACGCTTATACCACACAAGGGAGACATGTTGAGGCCATACAAGCTTATCAAAAAGCGATCTCTCTCAAACCCGATTTCTTGGCGGCTTATTTCAACATGGGTTTAGCCATGAAGGAGCTTCATGATTACAGAAATGCCATCGCTGCATTTCAACATACCTTAAAAATTCAGCCTCATCATTCAGAAGCTTTGTATCAATTAGGAGAACTTTTCTCCCAAACGGAAAACCCTCAATGGGCTCTCCAAGCTTATTGTCAGTTTTTATTTGTCGCCAAATCCAATCAAGAAAAAGAAAAACTACGCCACGCCCAACAAGAAGCTAATCGGTTGGGAGGTTGTCGTACAAAATAACCATGGATCTTCGTCCTCAAATCATTGTCAAAAATAAGTCTACCGGCGAAAAACGACTTTACCGTATGGATCAGAACCATCTGACCATCGGACGCGATCGTTCCAATTATATTGTTTTGGATTCACGAACGGTATCTCGAAAACATACCGAAGTGTTGGAAGAAGGTGGTCAGTACTTTGTTCGGGATCTTAAAAGCAACAATGGAACCCGCATGCATGAAAAAAATATCATGCCTCATGAAAAACTTCTCTTAAAATCTAACGATATTATTCAAATCGAAGACTTTGATCTCATCTTTCATCTCCCCCGTGAAGGAGAACAACAGGATATTTATGAAATCACCGATGCGGATCTTTTGGAAGTCAAGATGGTCAAAAAACTTCTCAAGGCTATGGACAAAGATAAGGCCCCTTCTCTGGAAGTTTTGGAGGGGGAACATACAGGGCATCGTTTCGTTCTGGATGGAAAAAATCAAGATGCAGTCGTCGGTCGAGATCCTGCCGCTGAGTTTTGCGTTGATTCGAACATTATCTCTCGAAAACATGCCCGTCTTCAAAAACGTTTTGATACTGTCATGATTGAAGATCTCGATAGCAAAAACGGAACGTATGTGAATCGAGAACGTATCAAGGAAAAAAAACTCCAGGATGGAGACATCGTTCACCTGGGCACTTTGGGATTTGTTTTCCACAATCCTCAAGAGCTGGAATTTGATTTGGCACCCCCAAAACTTAGTGTACCACCTGTTGTGGAGTCACCTGCTCCAGAAACTGCGACACCTTCCCTATCCACGCCACGTGTCTCTCGAAAACGTGAAGGAGATGTGCCTCTTGAAAACCAACCCTCCCTTTCCAATGAAGAACCTGCCCCCAAACTTTCGCCTACAGAAATCACAACACTGGTAATCGGCTTAGCTGTTCTTGCAGGGGCCATTTGGGGGATTTTGAAACTCCTTAAATAAAATCATGCTACAAACATCTCACGTTGAAAAACACTTTAGTGCTTCTGAAACTATTCGCGATATTGTTATTGGAATGTCTGATGGGCTGACAGTTCCATTTGCATTGGCCGCCGGTCTCTCTGGAGCTGTGATCTCCACTCATATTATCGTAACTGCTGTGCTCGCCGAAGTGGCTGCAGGTTCTATCGCCATGGGATTAGGTGGTTATTTGGCAGCACGTACCGATGCGGAACATTTTTATTCTGAGCGTGCACGTGAAGAAAAAGAAACACGAGAAATTCCTGAAGCTGAAGTTGAAGAAGTGGCCCAAATTTTTCGGGCTTATCAGCTCAAACCAGAGATTGTGAAAGAAGTCGTCAACGCGATCCGATCCGACAGAGGACGTTGGGTGGATTTCATGATGAAGTTTGAATTGGGACTTGAACAACCGGATCCTAAACGCGCGGTACAAAGCGCCCTAACCATTGCTCTCTCTTACGTTGTTGGTGGATTGATTCCTCTTTCACCTTATTTTTTTATCAAAACAGCTCGTTCGGCTTTGGTTGCGTCCGTCCTTGCCACACTCATGGCTCTCTTTGTATTTGGATTCATCAAAGGACGTTTCACGGTCGCCAAACCACTACGTAGTGCCTGGCAAACTCTCACCATTGGTGGAATCGCTGCCGCTGCTGCATTTCTAATTGCAAAACTCGTACAATGAAACTAAGCCGCAGCGGCTGTGTTGGATAAACCTATCAAGAATATTTTTTAAGAATCGTTTCTAAAAGATAAGACCTAAATCTTTCACCATTTTTATATATAAAATCAGCATGTTTTCCTGTCATGTTTGTTCCACCATATTCCGCAATCGTTTTTTCACCTACAATCTGACCTAACCGCTGACAAGATTTTTTGAAACCTTCCTCTTGCAATCCAAGATCATAAAAATACTGTACCGCCTCATCATGAGAGGTACCCGCATAGCGCGAACCTTGATGAATAATGCAAGCAGCATCAGCCAAAGAAATGCAGGAATGAATCACCATAATACTACAGGCATCATAATCCTTATCTTGATAGGCCTGAGAAGCATGTCTCCAAAGCTCATCGGCCCGCTTAACATAAGCTCGAGCTTCAATATCTCCACCTGGCGTCGTTTTGTATTTTCGAGTCATGATGTGATCTCCACACCTCTCAGAATAACTTTATAAAGGTCCTTACTTTGTTTCTTAAATTCTTTTTCACCAACAAAAATGACAGACACTCTTTTACTAAACTTTTCTCTACAAAGATTCTGTAACATCTCCACATCCTTCGTAAAAAGAGAAACCTTAAGAGAGGCGGGCAACACAAAAGCAAGATCGATATCACTGGATGAATGATCAGTCCCGTCACTGGTAGAACCAAAAATAAAATAGCGCACACCTCGATGAGGTGTGATTGTCTTACGAATAAGGTTTTTTAAATAGAGCATGGGTGGTTCCATAGAAGAGAGACCTTGTAAGAGAGGTTGTAAAGTTTCATAAAGATAACTTTGTTTATCCATATCCCAATGAATTGCTGAACCAATACTATGAGGTTTGAGCAATCCTACTTGTCCAAGATCGTGAAGAGCACGATGGGCTGTTGCTCTTGAAAGACCTATCACACGTGCTAATTGTCTTTGAGACATGGCTTTTGGCTGTCTCATCATGGTTTCGAGAACCTTGAGGTGAACCCATGTTGGAAAGCACTCTTTAATGATATCCGTGTGGAACGTCATAAGCCCCTCTATGATTATTTATGAGACAACTGTCTCAAATTTGAGACAGTTGTCTCATAAATGAACTTACTTGTCAAGGTCCATTTAGGCCGCAGCCGCGGTGTTGGGTAAGGAAATACGAGCAATGGGCTGGATGCGAAGGTTTTCAGAGAGTTCCTGATACGAAAGCACGGCTAATTGAGGAAATTCGAGTTCAATAATTTTCCTAAAATAACGACGCACCTCTGAGATGGTCAGAACCACTGGCGGCCGTGCCCCAGGAGGCAAGGGATGGCTGGCAATTTCTTTGCCTACAGATTCTACAATATCCTGAGTTGTTTCTGGTTCCAACGCGAGATAATTCCCTTTATCCGTTTTTCGAATCGATCCACGAATCAATTCTTCAATTTCAGGATCCAGAAGATACACAGCCAATGTTCCCGTTTGGCCGGCATATTTATGGGTGACATAACGTTTCAATCCTGCTCGTACATGTTCCGTGAGGGCTACCACATCCCGCTCCACTTCTCCCCATTGGGCAAGTGTGGCAAAAATATTTTTAAGATCACGAATAGAAATATCTTCCTGAACGAGACGCTGAAAAATTTCAGAAAGCTGAAGCACCGTAATTACTTTGGGAACCAATTCTTTGATAATGGCAGGATGTGTTTTCTCCAACTCCGTTAATGTTGTTTGAATTTCTTGCACACCTAAAAATTCGTGCGCATGTTTCCTTAAAACAAAAGACAAGTGCAAGATCAAAAACTCGGCCGTATCCCACATGCGAAAACCCGCCTGTGTGGCAATCCCCTTAAAATCAGAAGAAATCCACGTCACCACCGAATTATCAATGGGATGAAGTGTTTCACGTCCCGTAATATTAAAGAGACTCAATTGTTCCAAAGATTCGCCCACCAAAATACAACCTTTTTCAATTTTATTCCGGGCCACAGGAATTTCATTGATGTTAATCACATAACTTTCCGCATCCATATCAATGGTCTGTCCGCGTACCTGAATACCGGGGAAATTCACACCGAGCTCATAATAGAGTCCATGTCGGAGAAGAGGAATGAGTTCATTAATGAACCGGCCTCCATCCTGACTATCGTCAACATACGGAATAAGTTCCGACCCCACTTCCAAAGAAATGGGAGAAGGCATGATGAAAGGTAAAACATCTCCGTGTTTAGCCACTGCCTTTTTGACAACTTCCTCTTTGGGAGTCTCCATGATGTCCTGAACCTGTTTAGCTTTTCCACGGACCAACATAAAAGCAACTCCTCCCAAGAAAAGAGACATCACAAAGAAAGGCAATTTAGGAAGACCCGGGACCAATCCAAGAATCATCAGGAGAACAGCCGTAATAACAATCGCCTTTGGGTAAGCTGTCATCTGAGTCACAATGTCGCGTCCCAGATTGGCCTCTTTGGTCTCAGAAGCCACACGCGTGACGACTACACCGGAGGATACGGAAATCACCAGAGCCGGGATTTGTGCCACAAGCCCGTCACCGATGGTCAATAAAGAATAAATCTTAATAGAATCAGCAAAAGTAAGATCTCTTTGAACAACACCAATGATAAATCCACCAATCAAGTTAATGATTGTAATAATGATACCGGCAATGGCATCTCCTTTCACGAACTTCATGGCACCGTCCATGGCACCATACAGTTGGGACTCGCGCTGCAAAGTCGAGCGACGTTCCTGAGCCTGTTCCATGTTAATGATACCGGCACGCAAATCCGCATCAATGGACATCTGTTTCCCGGGCATGGCATCCAACGTAAAGCGCGCACCTACTTCTGAAACACGCTCAGCACCTTTGGCAATAACGATAAAATTGATTAAGGTAATGATGGCAAAAAGTACACCGCCCACTACGTAGTTGCCCCCCACCACGAAATTACCAAAAGCATGAATGACCTCTCCGGCACTCCCGTCACTTAAAATAAGACGCGTAGCTGCGATATTGAGAGCTAAACGGTACAGAGTCGTGATCAAGAGGATGGTAGGAAAAGAGGCAATCTTAAGAGCTTCGGTAATGTATAAAGCAACCAGCAAAATAATGACGGCAATGGCCAGGTCAATGGTTAGTAAAACATCCAACAACCACGTAGGCAACGGGATGATGATCATCCCCAAAACGGCAATGACAATACCGGCAAGTACAAGATCACTGTACTTGTTGATTAAGTCATTAATGTTATCAAACTTGGGCATTTTCAGAGGTTTGAGTATAGCAAACCTGCCACACAAGAACTATAAATAAAATAACGAGCGGAGACGAACTTGTTTCGCGGAGCGAGTGATGAATAAGTAGAAACCAGATGAGGGGTTTGGGGAGAGAGCAGCCTGCCTGCCGGTAGACAGGGGATCTCTCCCCAACTATTTAAGTCCTGTAACAGGAATTGAGCTTAACATAATCCAAGGTAAGGTCACTAGCGTAAACTCCAAACGATCCATGGCCCAAATGAATATCAATGGTCACTGTAAATTCTTTTTTCTGCATGACTTTTTTTGCCTTTTTGTCTTGAGAGGGCCCCGTAGCAATACCGTTACGCGCCACACAAACACGATCATAAAAAATATCCACACGTTCTGGATCTAAAAACACTTTGGACCGACCCAAAGCTCCCATGATTCGTCCCCAATTGGGATCTTGACCAAAAAAAGCTGTTTTCACTAAAGGAGAGTTCGCCACCGTATAAGCCATGCGTTTGGCATCTTCATTATTTTTGGCACCCTTCACTTCAATACGAACACACTTGGTGGCTCCTTCACCATCTCTCACCATCTCCCGAGAGAGGTGACCCATGATTTCATAAACATGATTGGCAAACTGGCGACACTCAGGTGTTTTAGGACGAAAAAGTTTATTGCCCGCCAATCCATTTGCCAAAATCAGCGCGGTATCATTCGTCGACATATCTCCATCCACCGTGACTCGATTGAAAGTTTCTTCCACACAGTTTTCAAAAATGATCTGCAAAAGTTTTGGGTCAATAGCTATATCAGTCATGAGGTAAGCCAGCATTGTAGCATGCTTCCCCTTCTCCACTTTCATATGAGGCTCAATCATGCCAGCACCTTTGGCAAAACCAGCAACCGTGTAAGATTTTCCGTTCAACCTTCCATATCGAATCGCTATTTTTGGGCTGTGATCCGTTGTAAGAATAGCTTCGGCACTTTTTTCAAAATTATTGATGGAAAGATGCTTGACCGCTTCCGGAATTTTTTTGAGAATCTTATTCATGGGAAGTGGGACTCCAATTTTCCCTGTTGAAGAAACAAGGACCTGATTCTGCGAAATTTTTAAAAGACGAGCCGTCTCACGAACCATCGCTTCAGCATTTTTAAGTCCCTGCTGACCCGTACAGGCATTGGCATTTCCGCTATTGACAATGACGGCACGGCACATTCCTGAACGAATATTCCTTCGTGAAATCTTGACGGGCGCTGCCTGAACCTTGCTGGTGGTAAAACTTCCCACCACCAGAGCGGGCACCTCCGAATAAATCAGAGCCAAATCGGGCTTGTTGGTTTGTTTGATACCTGCCGAAATTCCTGAAAATTGAAAACCACGCACCTGATATTTATTCATTTTTTAAGCCCCATGACATTTCTTGTATTTTTTCCCCGATCCACAATGGCAAGGATCATTCCGACCCACTTTGGGTGCGTGCGATTCGATAGGAACACGACTGGGTTCCGGAATGGCCGCGGAAGATGGAGAGGGCATGGCGCTGGGAGGCAACCCACGTCCCAAAGTGATGTTTGGAGTACGTGACACTCTTTGCATCTTTTGCATTTGTTCCACCTGAGTTTCTTCCTGAATTTGTATGTGGAACAATTTTTCCAAAACATCCTCACGAAACTCACGGATCATATTTTGGAAAAGCAAATAACCTTCGCGCTTGTATTCCAAAAGAGGATCTTTTTGTCCGTAGCCGCGCAAACCAATTCCCTCTCTCAAATGATCCATCGATAAAAGATGATCCTTCCATAACGTGTCCAAAGTTGTGAGAAGAATCACACGAGAGGCTTGTTCCATCACGGAAGCAGAATATTTTTCCTCACGAGCTTCAAACTCTTTTTGCAATTTTTCGAAAAGTGTTGACCCCACTGTTTCGGCATTGAGCTGGGGTAAATTCCAAGAAGCTATTTCCAACCTCAAATCAAAGATTTTCAGAATTTTTTCCTGAAGTGACGTTGTGTCCAGATTTTGCGGACCTTTCTCAGGCAAAAATTCATCCACCAGCTCTGTGACTGTCTGATCGATCATATTCAAAATTTTTTCTTTGGGTGTCGCTCCAGAAAGATAATCCCGACGGAGAGCATAAACAGTTTGACGTTGTTTGTTGAGAACATCGTCATACTCCAACAGATGTTTTCTTAAATCAAAGTTATGACCTTCTACCCTCTTTTGAGCATTTTCAATGGCTCGCGAAATCCAGGGATGAGTAATGGGTTCATTTTCCTCAATTCCTAAGCGATCCATCATCGAGCTAATTCTTTCCGAACCAAAGATACGTAATAAATCATCTTCCAACGAGAGAAAAAAGTGTGACGACCCTGGATCTCCCTGACGACCAGCACGACCACGAAGCTGATTGTCAATGCGCCGCGACTCATGACGTTCCGTACCCAAAATATGCAAGCCACCCAACTCAATGACTTTTTTCTTTTCGTCCTCACACTGTTGACGAAACAGGGCCAGGTTTTTTTCATAAGCGGGCGGATCTTCGTCTGGATCTGATTTTTGTCGGGCCAGAAATTCAGGATTGCCACCCAAAAGAATATCCGTTCCACGACCCGCCATGTTGGTGGAAATCGTCAGTGCTCCAAAACGACCCGCCTGCGCCACAATCTCGGCTTCCCGTTCATGTTGTTTGGCATTCAAAACATGATGGGGCACACCACTTCTTTTCAAAAGGGCTGAAAGTTTTTCAGACTTCTCAATAGAAATCGTTCCGACAAGAACCGGACGTCCAACCTTATGCATCTCTTGAATTTCACCCACCACCTCATGAAACTTTTCCTTTTCCGTTTTGTAAATCACATCCACTGCATCGTTACGAATCATGGGGCGATTCGTTGGGATCACCAAAACATCCAGATTATAAATTTTGGCAAACTCTTGAGCTTCGGTTTCTGCAGTCCCTGTCATGCCTGCCAGTTTTTTGTACATGCGGAAAAAGTTCTGAAAAGTTACCGTGGCAAGCGTTTGGTTCTCGTTTTCAATGGTGACTTTTTCCTTGGCCTCAACCGCCTGATGAAGCCCGTCACTCCAGCGTCGTCCAGGCATAAGACGTCCGGTAAATTCATCCACAATAATGACTTCGCCGTCTTTCACCACGTAATCCACGTCTCGTCGATAAAGAGCATGGGCTCTCAAAGCCTGATTAACGTGATGAACCACTTCAATATGTTGTGGATCATACAAATTGGGAATTCCTAAAATTTTTTCTACGTGAGCCACGCCTTCTTCGGTCAACACTGCGGTTTTACTTTTCTCATCGATGACATAATCACCGGTCGTTTTCTTGACTCCCTTTTCCTCAAAAGATTTGCCGGCAATGAGTTTAGGAATCACGATATCGATCTGATAGTATTTGTCGGTCGATTCTTCGGAAGGTCCGGAAATAATCAATGGGGTTCGTGCTTCATCGATAAGAATAGAATCCACCTCATCAACAATCGCATAATGGAGTGCACGCTGGACATAGCTTTCCAAAGAGAACTTCATATTGTCGCGCAGATAATCAAAACCAAATTCGTTGTTAGTGCCGTAGGTGATATCGGAATTGTAGGCTACTTGACGCTGGGCATCGGTTAATCCATGCACAATCACTCCTGTGCTCAACCCCAAAAATTTGTACAATCGCCCCATCCACTCCGAGTCACGACGTGCCAAATAATCATTGACCGTCACGACATGAACACCCTTGCCTTCCAAAGCGTTGAGATAAACCGGGAGCGTGGCCACAAGAGTTTTTCCTTCACCCGTTTTCATTTCGGCAATTTTCCCTTGATGAAGAACGGCACCCCCAACAAGCTGCATATCAAAATGTCTCATGCCCAAAACACGGCAGGACCCTTCACGCACCACGGCAAACGCTTCCGGTAAAAGCTGATTGAGCGTTTCCCCTTTTTCAAGGCGTTGCTTGAACTCAATCGTTTTTGATTTAAGCTGATCGTCTGTCAGTTTTTGAAGGGAAGATTCCAGCTCGTTGATACGAGCGACAAGCGGTTCAACTTTCTTGATTTCTCGCTCGTTTCCTGTGCCAAAAATTTTTTTTGCAAGTGCTACAAACATGGAGCGGTTATATGGTTTATTAACTTCAATTAGTACAATTTAAAATGACCAACCATAAGTATTTCTAATCCGCCTAAGGCGGATTGAAATGCTTTATAAAGGAGTGGTGTGCTGATTTGCAAGGGATTTGGATTGCCCCACCAGGGCGGCTTGAAGCCGCCCTGGATGAAAAGATAACCCTTTATTTTTTCACATTCGGAGTCACAACCTTTTTGAGAGCAGGATCGGGAGGATTCGGATTCGTACCGGGAAATTTCTCGGGGAGATGGTAAAGAGGAGGTGTTCCAATCACAGGGGGTGGTGGAACAATTAAAGGAGGACGAGAGCAAGCTACTTTTCGAACTCTGTTATTTGCTGAATCAGCAATATAAAGATTACCAACATTATCAAATGTAATCCCAAAAGGAGAATTAAGCTCAGCACTGATCGCTGGTCCACCATCTCCTGAAAAACCTCTCGTACCGTTTCCTGCCACGGTTGTGATAATCCCGCTTGAATCTGCCTTAAGGATGCGACTAGTACGATCAGCAATTAAAGATTGTCTATGCTATCGACTGCAAGCCCTTGGGCGTTTAATGGTTCTCTACCAGGAGAAACTGCAAATGTCGTAATAATCCCTCTCGTATCCATTCGCCGGACCGCGCGATTTCTAAAATCAGCAATGTAAAGATTGCTAGCACTATCGACTGCAACGCCAGTAGGCTCATAAAGCTGAGCCTCGGTTGCCGGCCCACTATCTCCTGAAATTCCAGGAGCACCATTTCCTACGACAGTCGTAATGATTCCTCTTGTATCCATCTTTCGAATTCTGTGGTTATTAGTATCAGAGATATAAAGATTACCAGTATTATCAAATGCAACTCCAAAAGGAGAATTAAGTTCAGCGCTAGTTGCCCGCCCCCCATCTCCTGAAAAACCAGGGGTGCCATTTCCTGCAACTGTTGTAATGGTGGATCTTCCATCTATAGCACAAACCTGAGCCCAAAGATTTGGACCGATGAAAAGCCATGTTAAAAATGCGGATAAAAACAAAACACTTTTCCCCTTTGCCTTCATAATTCCCCCTTTGTTTATTGTTGATCTTTGTTCGTCATGATTAAGTCAATTAACAATCATGAATGCAACCCTCGTGCCAGAGAGAGAGAAGTATCTGTTTTTAAATCACTTAATCAAATATCACCGTTGTCTTGTTGAGGATGTGTCTGTGTCATAAAATCATCATTTTCTCATTTTGAGATTATCGATATGAGAAAATTTGGGAGTTGGCTCAGCCGTCTACTTACAAACCTTTCAATGACTTAAACCACTTCAAGTACCATGGGCGTATTATAGAAATTTTCTCTTTGATGTTCTGATTCTCCTTCTGAATCATGCGGCGAAGAAAATCGACATCGGTTTTATCATGAGGGCGAATGGTATCTTTCATTTTAATGAGCCATTTTTTATCCGCAACTGGGATTTTGACATTTTCAATTTCCATCCATTGTATTCCTTCTTTTGCATGTTCGTAATCAATGCCACATGCCTTTGCCATCAGATCAACAATCACTTCATCGGCAATACGCACTACTTGATATTGCGATACCTCATTATCCCTGATGAGTGAAATGGCATTATCAGGCAAGACAGAAAGAGCTCTTTTTACTTTTTGAATATTTTCTTCAGAAACATCGACAAGAAGATCGATGTCTTTGGTACCACGAACAAATCCATGAAGGATCACTGCAAACCCTCCGATCAAGACATACTTAACATCCTGATCGTTTAAGGCTTTGCAAATTTTTAGGACATCTTGGACTTGAGGGACGCGTGAGTATTCACAATTTCTCTGATCATCCATTCATCAGCCTCTTTAAAACTAAGAAAACGATAAACTCCCTTTGGAACAAGCTCAGAACCTCGTAACTGACTCATTGTCCGTTGAAGAATTTTAGCTCCCTCTATAGGAGGTTCTTCACCATGCCTCTTAGTAAACACTTTCATCTCCATAATAGTGAGAATAAAAAATATACTCCTCAAAGTCAATCAACCCTTTTAAATAGAGAAGAAAGGCTAGATTCATATTTGAAATTTTTTTTGAATTTACTGCAGAATATATTTCATGGGATCTACAGGAACCCCATCCATATGAATTTCGTAATGCAAGTGAGGTCCTGTAGAGTGTCCTGTACTTCCTACCAAAGCCACCCTCATTCCTCTTTTGACATGATCCCCTTCTTTGACCAGCAGTTTTGAGGTGTGTCCATAAATAGATGTCATCCCGAACCCGTGATCCACAATCACCACCTTACCTAATCCACCTTTATAACCCGCCATAGTGACAACTCCATCAGCAGAAGACACAATCGGAGTGCCCCATTGAGCAGCAATATCCAAACCCGGATGAAAATCACGAGCCAAAGTAAATGGAGACCGACGATACCCAAAATCACTCGTCACCCATCCCTTGACTGGCCAGATGGAAGGTGTTGAAGACACGTAAATCAGTTTGTCTTCCTGAATCTTTATTAACTCATGAATTCTTGATTGCAGGCTTAAAGTCTTGTCTTCCAAAAGATCCACCGCAGGATTTAAAGAATCAGGATCAAGTGGTTGTGTATTTTTACCCATATCAAATTTAAGGAAAGAAATAGGTCCCACACCTTTTTTCATCGAAAGTTTTTCCGTACCTACCAACCCTGCCAACTTGCCCGTCATTTGTTCGGTTTCTTTGACTGTTTTTTCCAAAAGCTGAACTTTACCGATAAGCTCCTGTCTTTCACGAAGATCCTGAGCCGATACACCCTCTCCCTGTAAAGAAAGAGCTAGGGAACGATAATGCCAGAAACCAACCAAATGAATAAGGAGAAGAAAAACAGAGACAAAAGTCACTCCCAGCAGAATCAAAGCTCTCTTTTCGGTAATATGAACTCTTTTCACTTGCCGGCTGTCTGCCGGAACAAAGAAAACGTAAAAGGGAGAAAACTTATTTTTTAAAAGGTTTATCATTAAAATTTTATATTTTTGTTAAGGATTTCTTACGTGGGTTGGCTTGTTCCTACCAACACGTTAAAAGGTCTGTCAAGGTAAAATAGGAGTTAATTGCCTTCGATAGAAGTCACAATGACCGTTACATTATCATCTCCACCTTTTTTATTCGCCATCTCAACCAGCTTCTGACACGAAGTTTTAGGGTCATTCTTGGAAACGATTTTCAAGATATCGGCATCTTCTATCATGTTGGTAAGCCCATCCGAACACAAAACAAAACGATCTCCCTTTTCCAAATCCCGAATTAAAAGATCAATATCCACATCACTTTGAAAACCTACAGAACGCGTGATGATGTTACGGTATTTGTGATTTTTCATTTCTTCAGGCGTGATAAAACCAGCCTTTAATTGTTCTGCTACCAAAGAATGATCGGTCGTTAATTGTTGAATCCTATTTTGTTGCACCAAATAGGCCCGGCTATCACCCACATGAGCAATGTATCCTTTCCCATTTTGGATTAAGAGAACAACAGAAGTGGTACCCATGCCACGCAAGCCCGGATTACGCGCCGCTTCTTCAAAAATTTTTTGAGAAGCCAAACGGATGGCATACTTGACAGTTTCTCCAGGATCACCACGATCAAACGCAATATCTTTCAAAAGAGTAGCTTCCGGATCTTCTAAAAGCTGTTTGATCGTATCACCCACCGTTTTCACAGCAATGCGGCTGGCAAACTCACCACCAAGATGCCCCCCCATTCCATCGGCTACCATAAAGAGTCCACAATCTTGCGCCGGATCATAATTGATCAGCAGACTATCTTCATTTTTTTCGCGCTTCTTGCCCACATCGGTTTTGCCAAAATAATCAACTCTCATAATCCCCCAATATCCATCGATTGAATCAAAAGAGGTGGGGCTCCATAGGAATGCTGAAACCACACTTCGGAACCAACTTTATCAACTTTTTTAAAAATGTCATGAAGATTTCCCGACAAAGTCACCCCTCGCACCGGTTGACGTTGACTCCCATCGATCCATATCCCCGTTGCTCCTAATGAAAAATCTCCACTTACCGGATCGGCTGTATGCAAACCAATCACATCCCTGACCCAGAAACCACATCCCATTTCCAAAATCATGTCTTTGAGTTCAGCTTTTCCAGGTTCTATAAAAAAATTACGAGCTCCAATACGGGGAGCCTCCTTATAATGAGGACGAACAGCATTTCCTGTGCTTTTCTTTCCGGCTTGAGCGGCAGAGTGACTATCGTAAAGAAACTGACGGATAGTTCCACGTTCTACTAAAACATTTCTTAAAGAATCAACGCCTTCATCATCAAACGGAAAATTCCCGTAACCACTACCAAGGCCTAAAGGTGTGGCGAGATTCCCGTCATCCACGAGAGAAATCTTTTCGGAATAAATAGTTTTTCCTAATTTGTCTTTGAGAAGAGACCGATTTTTCTGAACCTGATCTCCAAAAAACGAAGAGGCCAAGACACTCAATAAAGAAGCGGAGACAAGAGCGTCCAAAACCACGGGAGTTTTTTGTGTTTTAATGGGAGCGGCATGAAGTTGAGAAACGGCTTTTTCGGCAACGCGTTGTCCTATGTCTTCAGGACAAAGATTTTCGAAACAAAGCGCAAATCCATTATCCCAAGCCATTTCCTGACTACCCGCTTCTTCAGCCACCGCCATCATCGAAAGTTCATAACGAGATTGACGGGCATCTCTCATGAATCCTTCCGAATTTTTCAAAATAACATGTTTATTCTCTTCAGAATAACGCACATCGCGAACACGCTGAATACGGCGATCGTAGGCCCTTGCAGCTCGTTCCAGATTTAATACAATCTCCATTTTTTGTGCCAAGGGAGTCTGAGAAAGAGGAGTGGCTACAAAAGGAATGTTGGAAGAAACTAAAAAAGGAAGAGAAAAAGGTTCCTCCACAGATAACAAAGCTAAAGATTCGTAAGCGTGTTTGAGGGATTGTTCCAAAAATTTGGGATCAAAATCACTCGAGCATGCAAAAGCCACACGCCCCTTTTTAAAAAGACGAATGGCGACTCCGCGCTCACGACCATCTTCGCTGGATTCCAAAGCATTCTCTTTGGACTGCAAAGACAAATGCTGCGACTCCACTAAATAAATTTCATAATGATCGATGGATAAACCACTGATTTTCTTTTCCAAAAAAGAAATGGGATCCGTCACTTTTTTAAGCTCCATTCGCATTTTTCAACATTTCTCGTGCATGAGCTACGGCTTGAGTTGTCACTTTGATACCAGCTAACATACGCGCAATTTCTTCTTCCCGTTGATGGTCTTTCAAGAGGGTGACGTGAGTGTGTGTCCGCCCTTTTTCCGTTTCTTTCTGGATGATAAAATGATGATGGGCATAACAGGCAATTTGGGGAAGGTGAGTGACGCAAATCACTTGCTTCTTTTTGGCAAGCAGAGAAAGATTTTTACCCACCACTTCGGCAATCCCGCCACCAATCCCCACATCCACTTCATCAAAAATACAGGTTTCGGCAGAATTCACACTTCCTAAAACTTTCTTAATGGCCAAGAAAATGCGTGAGAGCTCCCCCCCGGAAGCAATTTTTGCCAGCGGTCGCATCCCTTCACCCGGATTGGGTTCAAAAAGAAACTCTCCCTGATCGCATCCCCGATCATCAAAAGTTTGATTTTCAATCCGTAAAACCCCCGAAGACAGCGGTTGAAGGGAAAAAACAATTTTCGCCACAGAAAATCCCAGATCTTTTAATTCTTTCTGGATTTCCTTGGCAATTTTCAAAGCGGCTTCTCGTCTTTTTGAGGATAAGACAGAAGCCTCTTTGACAACTCTCTCCGCCACCTCTAAGATTATTTGCTCGATTTTTTGAATTTCATCCCCAAAATCATCCAGAAGATTTAAATTTTCGGTGATTTCTTTTTCTTTTTCCAAAAGAGATTCAACGGAGCCCCCATATTTTTTCTTCAAACGTGCAATCAAAGCCAAACGACTCTCTATTTCTTCCAATCGCTCCGGGTTAGCTTCCAGTCGTTCTCCATAATGACGCAATTCACGAGCCGCTTCTTGCACATGACACAATCCCGTATGAATTGTTTCTCCAATAGTTTCCAACGTGCGATCTAAAGCAGCTACAGACTGTATTTCTTTGAGCAGACGACCCAATCTCTCTCCCACAGCCTCTTCACCAGAATCCAAACCAGCCTCACCGCGTAAACATATGTCCCCCAAACGCACAGCATTTTTTAGTATCTCACGTTCCTTCTGTAACACCTCTTCTTCTCCGGGCTGAATTTTTGCTTCTGTCAATTCCTTCATTTGAAATCTTAAAAAATCTTCTTTTTCTCTGGCTGCGTGTTCACGTGCCAAAAGCTCTTCTTTTTTTTGTAGAAATTCTCGATAACTTTTCAAACTTTCTTGGTAAGAAAAGATCCGATCTGTCAGGGAAGCGTACTCATCCAAAAGAGACAGGTGTTGCTCTGAATCCAAAAGAACTTGATGGGCATGTTGAGTCACCAGATCCACCAGCCTAGCTCCCATATCTTCCAAAGATTGGATGGTGGCAGGACGTTCATTGAGGAAAGCACGACTTTTCCCATTTTTGGAAAGTACACGCCGCAAGGACCATTCCTGGTTTCTGGAACGAAAAAAACCTGTCACCTCCGCTTCGTCTTCACCCTCTCGAATGAGATCCTGTGATCCTCGCCCCCCCAGAAGAAGATCCATGGCCTGTACAAGGATAGATTTACCGGATCCTGTTTCTCCAGAAAGAATATTAAAGCCTTCTCCAAACTCGATATGAACATTTTCAATCAAAGCAAAGTTACGAACTTGGAGAGTTAACAACATAAAAAATGTGTACCATAAAATTTTTAAATAAGTCTATGATGACGAGAAGTTACCGACCATTGCCGTATTGACTATTTACTTGCAGAAGAGGTGTATTTTTTATAGCCTGAACCAGCTAATTATGGACTTGAAAAATAAATGTGAGGAAATTCGTTTAAACACAAAAGGCATTGTTGCGCGCCACCTCAACAAAAAAATATCACTCCCTATTAGCTGTTGGGTTGTCACTCACACGGGCTGGAAACCTAATCAAGTCACGTATTTCAATATGCTCGTCGGGTTTTCTTCGGGACCCATTGCTGCTTTGGGTACACCGATGTCTCTCTTTCTAGCTGCTTTCATTCTTCAAGTAGCTTCTATCCTGGATGGGGTGGATGGAGAAGTGGCCAAACTGACTCAAACAGCCTCTCATTGGGGTCAATGGCTGGATACCATCAGCGATAATGGAACCCTCATTTCCTATCTCGTAGGAACAACCATTGGTCTTTATCGTCTCTATCCTTTTTCTCCTGTTCTTTCGCTGGCAGTCATCACCTTTGCTGTCACCATTATGATCATTGCCACGATTCTTATTTTTTTAAGAAAAGAAACCGATTCGGGAAGTTTTGTAACTTATGATCAGGAATTTTTGAAGAGTCTCACCATCGAAGAGTTCCCTATTGTGGCGCGTCTGGTCTCCATTTTGAAGTACATGATTAAAAAAGATTTCTATTCTTTGCTCTTTTTTCTAGTGGCTTTGATCAACAAACCTTTATGGGTTCTCTACATTTGCAGCTACGGTGGTGGTATTGCCTGTTTGTTTCTGGCCTATATCAATATCATGCGCCGGATGGACCAGATGTTAGGGAAACCATCGGAGTTTGAACTTGGCTGAAAATACAAAAGCTCTTTGTGTTTTTGATTTTGACGGAACCTTGGTGGATTCCATGTCTACTTTTGCCACAATTGCCGCCACGGTCATAGAAGAGTTTTATAGTATATCTCCCCAGCATGGATATGAACTCTATCTGAAAACATCCGGTGTTCCTTTTTTTGAACAACTGGAAATTCTTTTCCCCGGTGATTTTCGTAATCAAGAAGCTGCTGAAAAATTTGAACGGGAAAAAAAGAAAAGTTATTTGGATCAACCTCTTTGCGCGGGAACCGAAGAACTGCTTCAGGAACTTCACAAAAAAGGGATCAAGATTGCCATTTCTTCCAATAATTATCAGAAACTTGTCGCTCAGTTTGTAGAAGCCAAAGGACTGCCCTGTGATTTCGTTCTGGGGTATCAGCCCCAGTTTTCAAAAGGAAAAGAACATTTTGAATATTTAAAAAAAATCCTCTCTCTTAACAATCAACAAATTCTTTTTGTGGGAGACTCTCTTAAGGATGGCGAGAAAGCTCAGGGTTGTTCGATTGATTTTGTGGCTAAATTGGGAACCTTTAAGGAAGAAGATTTCGACACTCATTTCCCCAACACTCCTGTCATTGACAATCTCAAAGAACTCATCAACATTCTTTAATTTATGAAAGCTGTTCTTCTTGCGGCTGGGACTGGAAACAGACTCGGTGGTTTAACTTCCCATATTCCAAAATCCATGATCCCTCTCAAGGGGAAGCTCCTCATTGATTATGTATTGGACACTCTTTTGTCTCTACCCCTCCAAGAATTAATCATCGTGGGTGGATTTGAATTTGAAAAGTTGAAGAAATATCTTCAGGGAAGAGATTCTCGTATCCAGATTCTTGAAAATAAAAAATACCAATTAGGAAGCATCGTCACACTCAAAACTGCTCTCCCTCATCTTAACGACGAATTCTTTCTCTTTAATGCTGACCATATTTACCCTAAAAAAATTATTTCAAAACTTCTGGAAAAAACTGAAGGAATTTTCGCCGCCTGTGACTTTGATCGTCCTCTCACAGAAGATGATATGAAAATTAAAAAATCTCCCGAGGGCTATTTAACAGACATCAGCAAAAAACTCACCTCTCATGATGGAGGCTATATTGGAATCACCTATTGTGCAGAAAACACCCTTGCCCTCTATAAAAAAATAGTCGATGACGTGATGGAGAAAACAGAAAGTCGAGGGGTTGTCGAAGAGGTGTTAGCCACTTTAATCAAGAACGGAAATCCTCCAAAAATTTGCGATGCCAGTGGGATTCAATGGTTGGAAATTGACACGCCGGAAGATCTGGCGTATGCCGAAAAACAAATCCACAACGTTACATCGACAATTTATTAGGTGAGTGGGGACGTAGATCAATTGGTTAGATCGTCGCCCTGTCACGGCGAAGGTTGCGGGTTCGAGCCCCGTCGTCCCCGCTGACCTAATAACGAAGAGCTCTCCCTGACTATGATTGATAAGTGGGCGCGACAGGGATTGAACCTGTGACCCCCTCGGTGTAAGCGAGGTGCTCTACCGCTGAGCTACACGCCCCGGGATCAATGCACAGGTGGGACGGATTCCTTGATTCTTCCCTGAGTTGCGGGCGGTGGAAAAACGCCTTCATCTGTCAAAGAGATTTCGAAAGGCTCCTCGCCCTTTTTCTTAAACAGAGATTCTGGATCCTTCAACACCAAAGCCGACTTAAGAACTTCATCCATATGATCCACTAAGATAATCTTAAGATCCTTCACAATTTTTTTAGGGATTTCTTCAATATCCTTTTCATTTTCCTTTGGGATAATGATGGTACGAATGCCTCCTCGATGAGCCGCCATGGATTTTTCCTTCAAACCACCAATGGGCAAAACGCGACCGCGAAGAGTCACCTCTCCCGTCATGGCCACATCTTTGCGAACCGGAATCTTCAACAAAGCGGAAATAATGGTCGTTGCCATTGTAATACCTGCTGAGGGGCCATCCTTGGGGACAGCACCTTCGGGCACGTGCACATGAATATCGTACTTCTGATAAAAATTTCTCGGCAGACCCAACTGTTCCGCCCGCGAACGCACATAACTCATAGCCGCGCGCGCTGATTCCTGCATGACATCACCCAGTTTACCCGTCACCATAAGTTGCCCCTTGCCGGGCATCACAATCACCTCAGTAGTTAACAGCTCACCACCCACTTCCGTCCAAGCCAATCCCGTAGCAAGACCTATGTTGTCCTTCTCTTCCATCATGCCATAACGGAATTTTTTAACGCCTAAATATTTATGAAGAGAGGCAGGAGTCACGCGAATTTTCTTGTCCTTACCTTTTTCGGCAATTTCCTTGGCCACTTTGCGACAAACCGTTGCAATTTCTCTCTCTAAATTTCTAACACCGGCTTCTCGGGTATAGTGACGAATCATAGACTTAATCACACCTTCCGTAATTTCAACATTTTCAAGGGTAAGACCATGTTCTTCCGTTTTTTTCTTCACCAAATATTTTTGAGCAATGTGAAGTTTTTCCAGTTCTGTGTAACCAGCAATTCGGATAATCTCCATACGATCCTGCAAAGGAAGCGGGATCGAATGGAGTCCATTGGCCGTCGTAATAAACATGACACTGGAAAGATCATAATCGAGATCCAGATAATGATCCTGAAAGGTGTTGTTTTGTTCCGGATCCAAAACTTCCAGAAGAGCAGAAGAAGGATCTCCCCGAAAATCCATACTCATCTTGTCAATTTCGTCTAAAAGGAAAACGGGATTGTTAGAACCGGATTTTTTCAAACTCTGAACAATCTTGCCGGGCAAGGCACCGATATAGGTGCGACGATGACCACGAATTTCAGCCTCATCGCGCACACCACCTAAAGAACATCGAACAAATTTTCGTCCCATGGCACGGGCAATGGAGCGCGCCAACGATGTTTTACCAACGCCTGGAGGTCCCACGAAACACAGAATTGGCCCCTTCATCTTTTCCACAAGAGAACGAACAGCTAAATATTCCACAATTCTTTCTTTTGGTTGGGTCAGTCCATAGTGATCTTCGTCCAGTATTTTTTCTGCTTCCTTAATATCCAGCTTGTCTTCCGTCACGTCATACCACGGCAAAGACAAGATCCAATCGATGTAATTTCTCACCACCGTCGCTTCGGCCGACATCGGACTCATCATTTTAAGTTTTTTAAATTCCTTCTTCACCTTTTTGGTGGCTTCGGCATTCATTTTCTTATTCTTGATTTTTTCTTCCAGCTCCTGAAGCTCACCTTTAAACTCGTCTCGTTCACCCAGTTCGCGCTGAATCGCCTGCATCTGTTCATTTAAATAATATTCCTTCTGTGTCTTCTCCATCTGCTTCTTGACACGTGTACGAATTTTTTTCTCCACCTGAAGGATTTCAATCTCGGTCTGAATCTGACTGTAGAGCTTCTCGAGACGTTCTGCGGGACTTTCAATTTCCAGAATTTTTTGCTTGTCGGGGAGTTTGAGCGAAAGATGAGCTACAATCGTATCTGCCAGACGTGAAGGATCATCAATGGTTGCGACAGAAGCCAGCATCTCGGGAGGAATCCGCTTGTTGAGTTTAACGTAAGTTTCAAAAGACACCTTAATACTACGCATCAAAGCTTCCATCTCCACCGTAATTTCACGGTTCTCCATAATTTCTTCAACTTCAACCAAGAAAAAAGTGGGGTTTGGAACAAAACGTTTAATACGAGCCCTTCGTTTCCCTTCAATAAGAACTTTGACAGTTCCATCCGGGAGCCGAAGTAACTGAATAATAGTTCCTAAAGTTCCTACCTTATAAATATCTTCATCACGGGGATCATTCGTTTTGGCATTCACCTGAGCCACGAGAAGAACATCCTTCTCCTTGCTCATGGCTTCTTCAAGAGCTGAGATTGATTTTTCACGCCCTACAAACAGAGGCACAACCATGTGAGGGAAAACAATGATATCCCTCAGGGGAAGAAGAGGAACAAGATATTCCGTTTTTTCAGGTGTTCCTGGGTTTCCAAACATATAATCTCAATGTAATGATACCAGAACCCGAAAGCAAGAGGCGTCTATCAAAAGGGGCTCGCGTCGCCCCCTCCACTGGCAAAGCCATTGGAGCCTCCCCCTCAGGCTCACTGTGTTCGCCCGGTAGATTTCCACGAAAGCTTGTGGAAATCTACGCAGATTCTGCTTTTTTCTCGTATACAAAAACGGGTTCTTGTTTCTTGAAAATCACATCTTCGTTGATAAGGACTTCCTTAATATTTGTTCGAGACGGTATATCATACATAATATCCAGCATCACATTTTCTAAAATGGCGCGTAATCCACGTGCTCCTGATTTCCTTTTCATGGACTCATGAGCCACAGCCGCCAAAGCCCCTTGAGTAAATTTCAGTTTGACTCTCTCAAACTCAAACAATCTCTGATATTGTTTGATCAAAGCATTGCGAGGTCGGGTCAAAATATCGATCAAAGCCGCTTCATCGAGCTCGCCTAAAGTCGCAATAACCGGCAAACGTCCAATAAATTCAGGGATCAACCCAAACTTGAGGAGATCTTCTGTCTGAACATTTTCTAAAAGTTGGGAAAGGTTTTTCTCGTCCTTGCTCTTGATATCAGCGCCAAACCCCATACTCTTGGAACCCGATCGGCGTGAGATAATCTCTTCCAAACCAACAAACGCGCCACCGCAAATAAAAAGAATATTGGTGGTATCAATGGGAATAAATTCTTGTTGGGGATGTTTCCGTCCGCCTTTGGGAGGTACATTGGCAACCGTCCCTTCAATAATTTTGAGAAGAGCCTGTTGCACACCCTCACCCGAAACATCCCGAGTAATGGAAGGACTATCCGACTTTCTTGAAATCTTGTCGATTTCATCAATATAAACAATGCCACGCTCACAACGTGCCTTGTCGTAATCAGAAGCCTGGAGGAGATTGAGAATAATATTTTCTACATCTTCACCCACATAACCAGCCTCCGTGAGTGTGGTCGCATCCGCAATGGTAAAAGGAACATTCAAAATTTTTGCCAAGGTTTGAGCCAGGAGAGTTTTCCCGGAACCTGTAGGGCCAATCAAAAGAATATTACTCTTTTGCAACTCCACATCCGCAGAAGAAGCTTTGTTTTCAATTCTCTTGTAATGATTATGAACAGCCACTGACAAAATTCTTTTGGCTCGCTCCTGACCAATCACATATTCATCCAAGACTTTTTTAATGTCGACAGGTTTGGGGACAGAAGAACGCGACACCATTTGAGTGCCACGTGCATTTTCTTCCGCAATAATATCATTACAAAGATCAATACATTCGTCGCAGATGTAAACCGTTGGACCCGCAATCAGCTTGCGTACTTCCTTTTGTGACTTTCCACAGAAGGAGCAACTCAAATTGGAAGGATCTTCCACAAAACCTCGCGTCATGATTTGATCCCCTTTCCACCAACAATTTCCATCTTCTTACCACCTTTATCACGAAAGGTCACCACATCATCCACTATACCATACTCTTTTGCCTCATGTCCGTTCATAAAATAATCACGATCCGTATCTGTCTGAATCTTCTTGAGAGGCTGCTTGGTATGTTTAGAAAGAATGGTATTCAACTCCTCTCTCATCCTCAAAATTTCACGAGCATGAATATCAATATCAGTCGCCTGTCCTGAAAAACCACCCATGGGCTGGTGAATCATGATCCGCGCATGCGGAAGTGAAAAGCGTTTGCCCGGAGTACCCGCTGACAATAAAACTGCTCCCATAGAAGCCGCCTGTCCCATACAGATGGTGGACACATCCGGTTTCACATATTGAATCGTATCGTAAATGGCGAGACCGGCTGTCACCACACCACCCGGCGAGTTAATATAAATAAAAATATCTTTGTCGGGATCTTCGGATTCGAGAAAAAGAAGCTGGGCAATCAGAATATTGGCGATCTCATCGTTCACCGGCGTACCCAGAAAAATAATACGATCTTTCAAAAGGCGGGAATAAATGTCGTAGGCCCTCTCGCCGCGGTTCGTCTGTTCAATGACCATCGGAACTAACTGCATGAGCTACCTCTTGATTTCAATTTTAGACTGAGACAGCACAAAAGCAAGAGTTTTTTCCTCAAGAATTGTCCCCGCAATGCCTGACAACATATTATTTTTTTGATAATAACTTTTCCACGAATCGGCCGACTGCCCTGCAGCCCTTGCCATCTGCTCAATCCGGCGGTCCACCTCTTCTGCTGTGATCGTCACATTTTCCTTTTGTGCGACTGCGTCAAAAATAAGTGCCCCTTTCACACGAATCGCCGCTTCGTCACGATTTTTTGAAAAAAAATCGTCACGCGTCACACCGGCCTTCTCCAAAGTCATTCCCTGATTTTTAAGATTGGATTCAAAAAGGCGGAGCATGTGTTCTAATTCAGATTCAATCATACTGTTGGGAATCGAAAAAGGATTCTTCTCAATAAGTTTTTCAATCACCTGTCGTCGTAAACGATTTTGAGCCCACTGTTCCTTATTATGGGAGAGATCTCCCTGAATTCTTTTTTTCAAATCCTCAAAGCTCGTGAAATTTCCGACATCCTTGGCAAAGTCATCATTTAGCTCCGGCAACTTTTTTTCCTTAATATCTTTTAACTCAATCTCGAAATCCACAGCTTGGCCAGCCACTTTTTTATCCACCCACGCTTCAGGAAAAGTCACTTTGATTTTCTTCTTTTCACCACGAGTCATATTTAAAAGACCCAACTCCAATTCAGGAAAAAGATAATTCTTACCCAACTCTGCCGTTGAATCCTTAGCGGATAAAGTCGCGATGGGCTCTTTGTTGAGATACCCTTGATAGTCCATCACGATCACATCATGAGTCTGTGTTTTTCTATCTGCAGTAAGTGGTACAAGCTGAGCCATTCTTTCTTGAAGATTTTTTATCTGATCGTCCACTTCCTGATCCTGAATATCCACACTGTCCTTTTCCAACTTCAAACCTTGATAGCCCTTCACTTCAAAAATGGGCCTCACGTCAAAAAGAGCTTGGAAGGCAAAATCTTTATCCGGCCCAAAAGAAGTAATGGTAATGGCCGGATAGTTCACAGGGATCACTCCACTGACACGCACGGCTTCCGGATAAACCTTATCAATCAACTCTCGGACAGCATCCGACTCTGCATCTTGTCGATAATATTTTTCCAAAACAGCACGAGGTGCTTTCCCGGGACGAAACCCCTTCAGGTGGGCTTTCTGACCAATTTTGTGATAAGCAGCATCCAACGATTTTTTAAAATCTTCAGAGGGAACCGAAATATCCAACTGCTTTTGAACTTCAGACACTTCCTTAAGCATATGCTTCATACAATCAATACCTTTCTGATTCGCTCGCACTAGCCAAGCCAGATGCTCGCTTTAGTCGAGGGAGATACCTTGCCTACCGGCAGGCAGGCCACTCTCCCTCGAGCTCCCATCTGTAAACACCTCAACATTGATTTTTTAAAGTACCGGAGGGCTTTGAGCGTGTCAAAATAATTTCAAAGCACTGAAAGTTGTTTGACCTTAAAAAAATCTCGATCTAAATGATCAAATTAATATGCGCCTGTAGCTCAGGGGATAGAGTACTTGGCTTCGAACCAAGTGGTCGGGGGTTCGAATCCCTCCAGGCGCTAAAGTGTTGACGAAGAGGAACCCTTTTCACTAAAGAAGGTTTTCTTTTTATTAAGAAAGGGCCGTTAGCTCAGTTGGTAGAGCAGCTGACTCTTAATCAGCGGGTCGCAGGTTCGAATCCTGCACGGCCCATAAAAAATTTATGAAAGAAATTTTTGCCGCAGTGGCGGAATTGGCAGACGCACCAGGCTTAGAACCTGGCGGGTAACACCGTGGGGGTTCGAGTCCCTCCTGCGGCATTTTTTTAATGGTATACCACTTCTTCTTTGGCCAGGGTGAACGGGGCAACCTCGGCATCAAACTCCACCTCGTCTTCTGTCACCATTTGAAAGGTTCCGCGCATTACACCAAAGGGAGTATTGAGTGGACAAAAACTGGAGTACTCAAAAAATTCACCGGGAGCCAGTGTCGGTTGTTCCCCCACCACACCTGGTCCACGGACTTCTTCCGAATGTCCTTCCGCATTGGTGATAATCCAATGCCGACTCATCAGCTGAGCTGTTTCATCACCCTCGTTGGAAATGCGAATATGGTAGACGAAAAAATATTTATTTTGTTCCGGATCCGAGCGTTCTTCAACGTACTCACTCTCGACATCCACCTTAATTCCACGCGTTGTTGCTGTTGATTGAGGCATAGGGGGTGTACTTAAACAGAAATCGTTGTTTTTTTCCAATTTATTTTGCATGGACATTATACTCCGTTAGTCTTCTTTCCTTACGACTCCTGCGGAACTCGCGATCATCACATCGCCGTTTCGCTCTGGTCCAAGGCTTCCCGACGCTCAACGGCGATATTTAAAGGTGCGCTCAGACAGTCCTCGGAGTCTTCAGGAAGACAAGACTAACGTATTACACTAAGGTATTGCTTGAACTTCATTTTTTTATTAGTTACCCAATAGCGACTGAGTATGTTGAGCATCGGATTTATTCCGTGCGAAACAGCCGAAGAAGCGATAAATCAGTGGAGTTTAGATGAGGGTTTCAGGGAGAGAGCAGTATCTCTCCCTGAGTATAATGGTGGGCTTAGTTCAGTCCCGAAATGGCACAAAATTTCACGAAATTTTGTTAGCCATTTCGAGGATCCTCGACGCCGCAAATCAATTTTTTTCTAAAAATTGATGCGGGCGTCGGGACTGGTTAGAAAATATGTTTGTTTACGTTCTTCAGTGTTCAGATGATAAGCTTTATATTGGGCAAACAGCTGATCTTGAAAAAAGATTAGCAAAACAATACAAAAAACCCTTCTAAACAAATGAAGGGTCGCCTACCTATGAAATTGGTGGGATATAAACAAGTAGGAACACGTAGTGAAGCAATGAAGTTCGAGGCTAGTTTAAAAAATTTAAAGAGTCGTGCTTTAGTTTTAAAAAGGATTTTGGAAACAAATTAATGGTGGGCTTAGTTCAGCTGGTTAGAACGCCAGATTGTGGCTCTGGAGGTCATCGGTTCGAATCCGATAGCCCACCCAATTGGATAACTGGTGAATCCCCCACCCTAGTTATAGGCTGGGGGATTCACCAGCGCCATAAAGCTATATGACTACTATTGAATTAATTCAGGCCGTTCGTAGGGAGATCGCCAATGCCGCAACTAGAGGCCAAGCTGCGATTACCTTCGTCGATTTAGACCGCTACTTCGCGGTCTTGGAAAATACAACTCCTGCGGGATCTCCTACCGCTGAGCAACTAAAATTCGCTGAACTGCAACACCAGTCATCTCTTGAGATGTTTCGGTCTGTTATAACAACCGCACAAAGCGCTCTTAACGCGAGCTACTTATCAATGGTGGTGCATCTGTAGCTCTACTGGCCTTTGTTGGCCACCTTATTACTATGCCTAAAGCGACAAATCTTGTACCTAGCTTTGCGTGTCCACTGATGCTTTTTGTGACAGGTGTTCTCTTCGCAGCAGTGGCATTCGGCACCACTTATCTTGGGCAGGCTTGTTATCATCATAACTATTCGAAATGTGGTAATGCTATTAGAATCCTGACAGTGTCGTTGGTAGTTGTCTCTTATTCTGCCTTTGTAGGTGGTGGTTACCATGCCTACAAAATCATCCGTGCCGTTCAGCCGTAACTTCCTTCCTCACCCCTCCCACCGCCATTAACTTTTACACTAGATTGGTACATCAACGTCCAAAAATCCTCTTTGACTTCTGTCCCTATTTATAGGTACACTTATCACCAGTGAGCATAAAGGTCACCTACTACGAGACAGCGCGTGGCGATCATCCGGTGAGGGATTATATTGAATCTCTGCCTGATAAGGAGAGGTCAAAGGTTAAGGCCCTGATTGATTATCTTTCAGAAAAGGTTGTTCTGAACGAACCACATACGAAAAAACTATCGGGTTATTCTGGCCTTTATGAATTGAGGCCAGGAAGTCATCGAGTCTTTTACTGTTACCATGAGGGAAAGGTGGTGTTGCTCCATGCCTTTCGGAAAAAGTCGAATAAGACACCTCAGAGGGAGATAGACATGGCTTGTCATCGCATGAATGAATAAAAGGAGGGTTTTTATGAGAACAGGCGGAGATTTTCACAAGGACCTTGAAAAGGACCTCAAGAAGCCAAAATTTGCGGGTCATTTCAAAAAGGAAAAAGAGAGGTTGAGGCTGGCGGAAAGATTACGAGGCGCAATGACAAAATCTCACTTATCGGTGAGAAAAGTGGCAAGCCTCATGGGAACCAGCAAGTCTCAGGTGGAAAGGATCATCAGTGATCCTGAGGCTAATATCGGACTGGACACCCTCATCAAGTTCGCTTCGGTTGTCGGAAGGCGGGTTGAAATTAACCTCAGATAATTTACGCAACCATTGCAAACTCTTCACAAGCCGTCCGAAATTCGTCCACCGACTCACCCAACGAAAAAAGCCGACCTCTTCAGAAAGAGATCGGCTTTTTTATTTTCGATAGTTTGAAGCGTAATGAATTGCGATCTTTACCGTCTTAAGAAACGACGCGTACGCCGCTTGCTTGCGGACCTTTTTTTCCTTCAATCACATCGAACTCTACTTTTGTTCCTTCTTGAAGATGGGCGCCATTGGTGTCGTTAGCATGAACGAACACATCTTTGCCACCACCGTCTGGAGTAATAAAACCAAAACCTTTGTCTGTATTGAAAAACTTTACGGTCCCTTTTTGCATATATATCCTTTGGTTGAATACAAGTTAAGGATGGCACCCTGCCACCCACAACCAGAGAAGACCGTTTTTTAAAACCGATGTAAAGTGAAACTTTTAGATTATTCCTTTCTATGTTAGCCAAACTCGATGCGATGGATTGCCACAGGACCACACGAAACAGTCGAAGTTCTTGCCGCTGAACTCAAAGCATTAGGGATACAAGATCACCAAACACTTCATCGTGGTATAGTTTTTGATGGTGATCTTGAAACGGCGTACCGCTCTCATTTGTTATTGCGTACAGCAAGTCGCATTCAGCGCGTGGTGAGAGAATTTGCAGCTCCTGATATTCATACATTGCAAACAGAATTAAAAAATATTGTTTGGCCCGAGTGGTTACGATCTCACCGACCTTTCACAGTGATGCCAGCTCTCACCGATCCTCATGCTCAGATGTTAGGCGCAGAAGCTGTTATCACATCTGTTGTGCAATCCATTCAAAATGGTACGTTTGAAAAATCTCCTCCAAAATTTTCTCCTGAGTCTGATAATCCCATCTCGATTGTTGTATTCATTCGAAATAAAACCTGTGTGCTCGGTATCGACACAGCTGGGCGAGCCCTACACAAACGCGGCTGGCGGATGACAGGACACCCTGCTGTTTTGAAAGAAACATTGGCGGCTTCGATTTTGTTGTTGGCGGGCTACACCGGCCAACAACCCTTGCTCGATCCCATGTGTGGTTCTGGAACCATCGTCATCGAAGCGGCTTATATCGCGCTCAACAAGGCTCCCCTCATTCACCGTGGCAAAGACGATTTTGCGTTGGAACATCTTGCCGGCTTTGATCGCACTTTGTGGCGTCGTGTTTCAGACCAATTGCGAGCAGCAAAAAAATCAGACTTACCAGCGCCAATCTATGCCTCAGATATTCGTTCTGATTATGTCGATGTAGCACGGGCCTCTTCCTTGCGCGCCCGTGTTGAAAAATACATCAACTTTTCGGTACAACCTTTTCAAGATTGGATTCCTCCCGAGCCGAGTGGTTTGCTGATTGCAAATTTGCCTTACGGGGAGCGCATCGGAGTCGGTGTGATTAACTCACTGTATCGAGATATTGGCCAAGTTATCAAAGAACGTTTTTCAAGCTGGAGCATTGCTTTGCTGGTTCCCAATGAAGCACCCATTCATCTACTAGCCCTCAAAATATATAAAGAAATTCCTCTGATGAATGGCGCACTCCCAGTGAAACTCCTGGTCGTGAATAAATAAATTAATGAAGTGGCTTGACGGAGGCAAGGCAGATAAGCCATAGGGTCATTCAACAAAGGATAAACTCAATGAAAGCCATCACAGAATTTTCAAAATATACTTTAGCAAGTGGTGTTGAAACCAAAACAGCACTTGCAGCGGAAGGTAAGACACCTGAAGAAATTCAAGCAAGTTTAGGAGCTAAGTTTAAGTACGAAGGCGACAAACTTAAATATTTTCTCAACGCTCTTGATGTCTCGGTTCAAAACACCGGACTGACTCGTGTCGTTATCATGAAACTGAATGAGGGTGAAAAAGCTCCTGAGAAAGCTCTTCTCATAGAAGATCTTCATTATATTTCTGAATTTCCTATCGTGTATCAACCTCCACAACCAAGCCGTGATGGCAAAGGGGGCAAAAACAGAGGTCGGCATGGTCAGGGCCAAGGTCATGGTGGTGGCGGCCGCAGTGGCGGTGGTCTTAAAGAATCTCCATGGGGACTTTCACCCGAACAAAAAGCGGCTAAAAAAGGCGCCAGTAAAACTGTCAAAGCGTAATCATATCCGCTTTTTGGTCTGCTCGATGTTAAATTCCGGGGACACACGACGTAACCCGAACTCACTCATCTCAGATTATACAAATACAACACAGTCGCCCAACCAGAAGGAATCAATGAGAGAGCTTTGAGCAGATTGCCCCGACGAGGAATATTTCCTTAGTTTGCACGTGTATTTGGCACCGGATTTTTAAAATTCTCTGGGACTCTTTATTCAACCTCTTCGCTGGGGTGTATTCTTGTGTCTCCTTAACGAATCAAAAAGAGCATTATTATGTTTGACCACAGGCAATTTTATCAGATGGACAATGAGTTCATGGGGTGTATCGGCATAGTGTGCCAAGGCCAAAATTAATTCACTGGAATAATCAGTACGCCGCTTCATCGCGACGGCCAAGGCACTATCGATGGCTCCGCTTCCAATAACTTGTAAACATCGTCCCCCCGTTGCAATAAGGAGATGAATTTTTTCATTGGGGGAATCTTTGCGAAAACGGGCAGCATAAATGTGACGTGCACCATGGCGGGCCTTTTCCTGAATTTCCGGTGAGTGCGTGTATAAAAATAATTTAATCAGAGGCATTGTCTGAAAAATGCGTTGGTAGATGTATTCAGGACATAAAGTATTTTTTAACAAAGCAGCACGAACGCCCTCATCGGCCATGAATTGGGATCGTTTCGCCAAAGCATCCAGACCAGCAGCACTGGAGTGGTGAGCGGCGACAAGACGGGCCTGGTTTAATCCAAATCGGGGATTTTTCAAAAGGTGATAAATAACTCCCGGATCCGGATCATGACAAAGAGCCTCCAGATCCTCATTGTGGGCAACAAGAGACCGAGATCGACGTTCATCGACAGATAGGGTTCGAAGTACTGTCCAGCGAGCCGGAAAAGTTGTGATGACAGTGGGCTGTCGTGCCTGTTGAGAAACAGGCCGAGCTCCCAACGCCTCCATCAGTTCTTGGAAGCGCTTTTCTGAAGTATCAATATCTGTTTTTGTAGTCTCTAGAATCAAACTTAATTCATCGAAATTTAGTGGAAAAGAAGAGGCTAGTTTATTGAGATTAAGAATGGCCTGAGTAGGGTTGATCTGTCTTTTGATCAAAAAATCTTCAATCATTGATTCAATCTCTTTAACTGATAAAGGTTTTCCTGCGGGGCTCATCCATTCCGACGGTTCGAAGCACTCCCGACCTTCGATGAAGTAAAAGGCCTGCAACCCGGGCTGGAGAGTGTTGTAGAGTCTGACAGAAATTCTTTCGTACCTCAACCTATCAAGAAAAATGAGAAAGCTGTGATTCAGAGCAAACCCTGGACTGATGGAGGACCATTCGGGAACACGTTCGGGATCATATTTTCTTGGACTTAAGATGGTATTCCCAAAAATTTTACGCTCTTCGCGAGATAATCCTTTCCAAAGACGTCCGACAACTCGTGAAAAATTTTCCTGGGTTGTGGGATAGCGGAGATCGGGGATCACTCTCCATCCACCATGCGAACTGCCAACGGCTTCATAGACTTCAGGCGACAAAAAGACAGGCTGGTCGGCGGATTTTTGGAGTGGAACGTAGAGATGTGCTATCTGCTCAAGAACCATAACTCATCATCGTTCCTCCTTAAAAATAGTTGCTTGCATTAGGGATTTTTTTGATCTCAGCTTTCTTTTCCCATTTTTCTTTCCTTTTTGTATGTAACTTTCTACCTTTTAATTAAACTCATGACAGAAAAACAAAATTACACTCTCAGACAACTCATCCTTTATTTTCTTCGGTTGGGCACCATGGGTTTTGGAGGCCCCGTGGCTCTTATCGGATACATGCACCGAGATCTTGTGGAAGAACGAAAGTGGATCTCGGATACTGATTATAAGGAAGGATTAGCACTGGCCCAGTTAGCTCCGGGGCCACTTGCAGCTCAACTTGGAATTTATCTGGGTTACGTTGATTATGGCATCCTAGGAGCTACGTTGGCAGGTCTCGCCTTTGTCCTCCCTTCATTTATCATGGTTGTCATTCTCGGATGGATTTACAAAATCTATGGTGGTTTGAATTGGATGCAATCCGTTTTTTACGGTGTCGGAGCGAGTGTCATCGGCATCATTGCCCACAGCGCCTACAAATTGACTCGTAAAACTATCGGGAAAGACAAGCTCCTTTGGCTGATTTACCTCGTAGCAGCTTTTATAACCATCATCACAGAGACAGAAAGTGTTTTTCTTTTTTTGGGAGCTGGTATTTTATCATGGTTAATGAAGGAACCCCCTCATTTTTTACAATCAACAAAAGCTATCCGTGGATTTATTCCACCCTCCCTACTACCGTTCTTCATGGGGAATCCTCCTGCCGACACTGACACATTGTTGAGAATCACCGGATTCTTTACAAAAGCAGGTGCTATGATTTTTGGCAGCGGTCTGGCAATCGTTCCTTTTTTATATGGCGGTGTGGTCAATGAGTATCACTGGTTGAATGTAAAACAATTTCTTGATGCGGTTGCTGTAGCCATGATCACACCGGGGCCTGTTGTCATCACAGTGGGATTTATCGGTTTTCTCATCGCAGGATTTACGGGTGCCAGTCTGGCAGCTCTTGCCACTTTTTTGCCGTGTTATTTGTTTACAATTATTCCGGCACCCTATTTTAAGAAATATGGAAAACGACCGGACATTGCTGCTTTTGTTGCCGGTGTCACCGCTGCTGCCACAGGGGCTATTTCAGGTGCTGTCGTTGTTCTTGGAAGAAAGTCTATTTCCGATATCCCCACGGCTCTACTGGCACTCGTGACCGTGACTCTTCTTTTCAAAAGTAAAAAGATCAAGGAACCAGTCATCGTATTGGCCGCTGCGATCATTGGCCTTGTTCTCTATCCTTTGATCCACCATTAGACAGAGGCCATAGATTTTACTAACAGGGCTGTTGTTTAGACGACAGTCCGAGAGGACTTTCCCCACAGCCATGTTGTGCAGACAGGTCCAAGTTGTAGCCTAAATTGGGGACCTGTCAGTATTTCAGAAAATGGAGCTTTTCAAAAAGTAAAACTCCAACAAAGAGAGCTCCCGTTGAAAGTCCCATGCTGAGGATAAATGGTACCTTCATACGAAAAAGAAACATGGCGGCTACAAAAAAGAAAAGGCTGGGCAGAACCCAAAAGAAAACATCCCTTGTATAGGTGGAGAGTAATGCTAAATCTTTCGTCTCAACATAAATCCAGATCAAAGAGAGAAAAGTCATCAAGGGAAGCGCCGTAAGGAGGCCTGCCCATTTAGGATAAGTTTTGGCAAGACTGCTGATCAAGGCAATCAAAAATCCTGAGACAATAACTTTTACAATAAAGAAGAGGGTCTGTCCGGTCATGTATTTTAAAAACCATATGTTTTCTTGTTCGTCCAGATTTTCTTGCAGGCAGGAAGGACCAAATCGTTTTCAGTCTTATCTTGGATATCAAATAACTTTATGAACAAATTTCCGAAAATCAATGCCCTTTCTGGCTTGCTCGATGTGGAAAAATCAAAATACAGACTAATATAAATACGAACAACACCACTGATGCAGAATAGCGACTCAATGCCAAGCCTCCGGAGCTGATTGGCTTATCTAGAAAATCACCAACCACAGCACCTAACGGTCTGGTCAAAATAAATGCCGCCCAAAAGAGACCTGTGCGAGAAATACGTGTCCAGAAATAAAGCGCAGCCACGACAACCAGTAGTAGGCTGAATATGATAGCGCCTCCACGATAACCAAGACCTGCCGTATCGGCAGTCCAGTCACCTAAGGCAGTTCCCAAAGTTTGTGAAAATAGGATGGTGACCCAATAGTACATTTCAGTTTTTGGATTGCTGACGGTATGAACGGAAATAGAACCAAGAGACCAATACCAAATCGCCAGAGATCCCATCAATAAGGTAAAAAGCAATAAACTTCCACCAGCATAACCAATGCCTAAAGAGCGGTCGGCAAAATCAGCCAAGGTTGTTCCCACCGTGGTGGTTGCAATAATCGTAGTCCAATAAATAAGAGGATGGAAACGAACAGCCTTGATCTGAACAATCACCGCAATGAAAAAGATGGTCGCGAAGATCGCGGTACCAATGAGATAGCCTAACTTCATCGACATGGACACGGCATCACCTCCGGTTTCTCCCAAGGTGGTTGCCACAATTTTAATAATCCAGAAAATGAGGGTCAGCTCTGGGACTTTACTCAGATTTTTTTCGCCAGTAGTCGTATTCATTATACTGACTTTTCCCTTTTCTCCAACAACTCAATCTCGTATCCATCGGGATCATCGACAAAGGCCATCTTGGTACTCCCGCTAGGTGTCAAACCAGGGCCCCAGCTTAAGTCATATCCGTTTTTTCGAAGATTGGCTTGAACCACATCAATCGAGTCAACCGCATAGGCCATGTGACCATAGGCATCACCACGTGTGTAAGAAGCCGTATCCCAATTATGTGTCAGTTCAATCATCGGTCCACTTTCGGGATCAGAGGCTGAACGTAAAAAGGCAAGTGTGAACCGGTCTTTGGAATACTCATCTCGACTCACTAATTGAAAACCAAGACCATGAGTATAAAAATGAATGGATTTTCCCAAATCCGTCACACGAAGCATCGTATGTAAATAGCGCATGGATATTTGCCCTCGTGTCCAACTACTAAAAAAGAAACGTGACTCCGGCAGTTGAAGTTGTATCCCATTTTTTAAAAGTCGGGACGGGATTATTGTCAAACTGGAGTTTAAATCCAAAAGACAGTGCCAAATGTTTGATGATCTCTACTTGAAGTGAGGTGAGAGATGAAATTTTTACGTTTTTCGGGCTCTTCATATCAAAAACATTCTCCATCTCATTCTCCAGGGACGTTTTATCCGTGATTTGCCAGATATCATCGAGTCCAAAAGCTGCGTTGTGGGTGGCAGCCTCATCAGGGAAAGGAGCTACGCGGTTCCGACGTTTGAAGTTGTAGCCAGCTTCCAGAGTTAAAGTATGTTTGGGAAGCATAAGCAGTTTGTAACCTAACCCTGTAAATCCATCAAATTGATGATCAATACCGGAAGTTTGATTCGTTAACCAACTACCGCCAAAGTAAGAATACATTCTTGAAGAAAACTCCCAACTGACCTTGTCTTTTGCAAAGATGTTGCGACTGGTTGTTTTTGCGGAAACCGTGTTACTGAAAACATTATCGCGTGCATAAGTAACGCCGGATGTAAAAACATTCGCAACGTTCTTTTTCTTTGTAGTAAATTTTTCATCTCCGCCCAGAGTGATGGTATCTGAATTGCCCGTCAGCGCAATCGCGTTAAAAGTTGTCTTGTTTTTGAATTCCCAATTTCCATCGGAGGGAGGCTTGCGATAGATATTTGCAAGTGTGAGTGACGAAAGAAGTTCCTTGTCGGAAATAACAACGGGTTTCCCCTGAAGATCCAGCAACGCAACAGCACCTGATTGAAGATCCAGAGTTGCCGCAACAATCCGAAGAGAACCTTGTTTGACCTTCTGTGAAATCAAAGGATCCGATACAATTTTGTCGGCAATGACTTTAGCATCAAATCCCTTGGTACATTGGTCCTGTCCCAAAACAATAAGAAGAGGCGCCTGAAACCCTTTGTCAGAGACCTGATTATCTCTGAGAGTTGTCACATACAACGTACCCAAACCCTGATCAAAAACAAGCTCGGAAGAAACGGTAGATTCCGGACAAACAAGAATGGTCGCCACCGGCTGGCTTAAATTTTTAAGACGCAACGTATTCTGCCCTTGGTGTTTGGCCAACCCTCTCTGAAACCGGAGGTTTCCGCTCAGGAGTTTATTTAAGATCTCATCGGAAGAAGATGATTGTGAAGACGCACGAACAAATCCGGGGAGCAAACAGAATGCCGAGATAAAAAATGATAAAAACAATGCTGAAAGTTTTTTATTCATAAGATAAAATCCTCCCTTTTAAGGAAATTTTTGCCGTGCGCCTAAAAGGAGACACCGGGGAAAAACAAAAGCCGCCATTAAAGTGACTAAAGACAATCCTAAAACAGAGACCCAACCAATCGAACGAAGCCCAGAGCTGGACACCAGCAAAAATCCTCCAAATCCAACAATCGAAGTTAAACTGGAAATAAACATGGCAGGAACTTCCGTCTTAAGAATATTGTTCAAGGATCCCTCCTCATCAAATCGATGACTCAAGTGGATATAAATATCCACCCCTCCACCCAGAACAATCGGAATGACAGCAATATTCATCACGTTGAGTGGAATCCCCCCTAACCACAAAACACCGGAAAGAAAAAAAAGACTCCCAATAAGATTGGATAAAATCAACAATCCCCGTGTGATTGAGCCAACCATAATGAAAAGAACAACAGCAAAGAAAATTAAAATAAGAAGAAATCCACGCGGAGCTTCTCGTTCAATCAATCGAACGGTATCAGAAGCAATAAAAGTTCCATCGGCAATAGGAAGAGGACCAAGTTTATCCTGTAAATGATAAATACCATCCTGATAAAGCTTCATGGATTCTGATTCTGTACGAGGAAAAGCCGGAAAAAGATAAATGGCATGTACGGAAGGATCTTGAGCTGACTCAAATAAACGACGCACCGAAGCAGGGATGTCCTCTAATTGAATCAGAGGCACTGTCAGAGAATCGTGCATAGAGTCCAACAAAATTTTCTTTTCACTTTTAAGAATGAGTTGGGTCTTAGAAAGTTTGTGATAAAGACGATTCAGAATTCTCTTTTTGTCTTCTTGGAGCTGAGGAACAAAACTAGAAAATCCTAAAACACGGTCAAAAACAGGGGAAACCTCTCTTTTATCTTCCAAACGATCTTCTAAAACTTGTACAATATTTTTTTCTTCCTCAAAATTACGAGCCAATAAAACAGTCGGATCCACCGTACGTCCTAAAGTTTTGTTAACCCGTTCTCCCAGTTTGTTTCCTGGAAGATCCGGCGCTTCCATTTGTCCTTCTTCATAGTAAATTTTTGACTGTTTCGGAAGCGTCATGACAGCAAGACCACAGAGAAGAGACGCGATGACCACCCCAAGAAAAGGCCGGCGTGGAATAAAAAGCCAATTAAAAAAATGTGATTGCACAAAAGTTTCACCCAGAGAAAAAATTCTCCAATGAAAAAGAGCGGAGGTTCGAATCCGGTGAGGCCAACGCTCTCCCAAAACAAGGAGCGCGGGAACCATCAACATCATGGCCACGTAGGTTGTGATTAAACCCAAAGCCCCCACAATACCAAGTTCTACAAACACACCAAATTTTGAAAACAACAACGCTCCAAATCCAGCCACCATAGTCAGCATAGAGCCATAAGTGGCACGCCCTGTCGCTCCAAAAGCTTTTTGACAAGCCACGGGTAAACTTTCGCCCAGTTTCCGTTCATGATAATAGCGGGTCAAAAGATAAATACCATAATCACTCCCCAACCCTCCTAAAATAGCTGCTCCAAAACTTGTGATGATGTTCAAATGACCTAAGATTAAAAAAACAAGACCTCCTGTCCAAACAAGGGAGATGGTCAGCGGAATTCCAATTAAAAAAGGAGTTTCCAATCTTTTAAAATAAAAAAGGAGGATGAAAAAAAGAAGAACAGCCACAATCACAGAAACAATGGTGACTTCTTTTTGAATGAGATCCAACTGTTCTATTTTGGTAGCATAACCTCCTGTGTAACCTACTGTCACAGAATGATAATCCTTCTTTTGTCTTAAACGGGTTTCCATCGCTCGCACGTCACCCATGAGTTTGCGACTTAAGTTCAAATCTTCCGACTGTTCTTTGATCTTAGCCCGTAAAATTAAAAATTGGCCTTTGTCATCAGAAGCACGCTCATGAAGCTCTATTCCTACATGTTTCTCATACTTTTTAAAAATGTCCTGAAAGCTGAGATCGGGGCGGTCTTCAGGATCCGCAAAATCCATGACGTTACTAAAAGTAGAACTCACTCCTTTTTTTTCTAACTCACGAGCACGATCAATACGCCACTCCATTTCATGAAGATCCTCAAGGTTGAGATAAAGCCAGAGCCTTTTTTTAAAAAACTCCACAGGAGTTTTTGCATCCACATAAAGAATAGAAGGATTTTGAACAAGTTCTCCTTCAAACGCATCTGCAAATTCTGCCGCAAGAACAGGGTCCTCCGCTTCAACGGTGACAATGAGATACCCGCTCCCTCCAAAATATTTTTTTAGCTCCTCCAAACCTTTCACACTTTCGCTGTTTTGAGGAAGAAGAGAGGTCAGGTCATTTTGAATTGTCAGATGACTCGCTGCTTTCAAAGCCAGGAGGGTGAGAACCAAGGAAAGAAACAAGGTCAGTTTTGGAAAACGAAAACCAAATTGATAAAGTTTAGGAAGCTTCATTTGAGTAACATTTCAGGAATCGTCACAAAGCGATACCCTTGTTGTTTATAAAAATGAATCATTTCCGGCAAGACAGAAACTGTTTGACTGCGATCACCACCCTCATGATCCCCGTCTCCATCATGAAGAAGAATGATCGAACCGGAAGATACATTTTTTTTGAGTCGTTGAAGGAGAATTTCAGTGCCTGGCTTGTCGGAATCCCAAATACCAACATCCCATCCAATGAAACGATAACCTTTCTGATGTAAGAAGGAAACTAACCATGGATTTTTCCAACCATGAGACGCTCTGAAGATTTTATACGGCAAAACTCCCATCGGATTCATTACTCTTTCCCAATTTTCTATTTCATGGCGAATAAAATCGGAATTTTGAAACGCCAGAGGGATATGACTGAATCCATGATTACCCACAACATGTCCTTCTTGGATGATTCTCCGAATCAAATCCCGATTTTTTTCCACATATTTACCCAAAACAAAAAAAGTCGCATGAACCTCTTCTTTTTTAAGAATATCTAAAATCTGAGATGTGTAGGGTTCTTGGGGACCATCGTCAAATGTCAGGGCTATCTCATTTCTTTTTTTGTCCCCATGACAAATGATGGAACCGGAAAAATCAAAACAGGGTAAATAAATGTAACAAAGAGCATAGACTGCCAGACAATAAAGAAGTGTCATGGCGAGGAGCGAAGTGACGTGGCCATCTCCCGCAAATACTTGGCGTTCAGTGAGATCGCCACGCTTCGCTCGCGATGACAATCCACAAAAAGAACGAATCACTTTTCCGAGTAGCCAAATTCCAAGTCCACCACCCACTATCCATAAAACAGAAATGAAAAAAATAATTTTAAGGGGCAAAAGGAACTCCTCGAACCCTCAGATAAACATCATCATAAAATTTGAGAACACGATCCATCACATGAGACCAGGAATAATCATCCGCCATCTTCAATCCATTCTCTTTGAGTTTTTTAGCCAAGCTTTTATCTTCAAGAACACGCAAAATAGCATGGGCAAGATTTTCCGGTTTTTCCTGAGAGACTAAAAGCCCTGTTTCTCCATCACGAATCAAGTCGCGAAAACCACGATTATCAGCAGCGATGACAGGCACACCAGCCGCCATAGCCTCCAAGAGAGTGATCCCAAAAGAAGCCTTGTTCGCTGGATAACAAAAAACATCACTGGTGGCAAAATAATCGGGCCTTTGAGCATTAATCGCTCCTTCGAAAAAAATACTTTTCCCTAAAAGAGCACCTGACATGCGTTCATAGAGATGTTTCATTTTCCCATCACCAATAATAATCAATCGAGCCTCCGGCCTTTTTTTCAAAACAAAAGGAAAGGATTCAATCAAAAAATCTAATCCATTGCGAGGATCCAAACGCCCTAGAAAAAGGACATTGGGAATTCCATCATCATACTTGGAAATCTTGCCGCTTGGTTTTGAAAACCAGGCGCTGTCAACGCCGTTGGGAATAATGGTGTAAGGAGCCGGACGAAAATAACGATTTATCGCCTCAATACACGAGGGAGAAACAGAAATGAGCCCATCCAGTTTATCCAAAAAAGCCTGGAGTTGTTTTTTAAAAAGTCGAAAGAGAAGAACATGATCGAAATAAGTGTGAAGGGTCCCCACAGTCACCGTATTTGTGTATTTTCCAAAAAGGCAAGGCAAGACCATAATGGCTGGCGAATGGATATGGAGCAGATCAAATTTTTCTTCCTCCAAAACTTTTTTAATTTTCCCTCCTAAGTTCCATCCAATAGTCACCTTGGCATAGGAATCATTGGAAAAGATGGGAACACTTTTACCCAACCGAACAATACGCAAGCCTTTGGGAATCTCAACATGGTCTTTTTCACCAACAAATCCGGTCAGAATAACCACTTCAAACCCACGCCGAACAAGTTCTTTAGCGGAGTAATACACATGCTCGGTAATGCCACCCAGATGAGGATAAAAATACTCCGAAACAATACCGATTTTTCTTATTTTACTTTCCAAAGTTTATTTTGAATCCCGATCAAAGAAATAATGATAAAGACAAAAGGATACGTCAAAACCCTTTTGATTTTAAAAAAAAATTGTTGCCAGTGAAGAATCATTCTGACGTCCTACCAGTTTCTTCCATCTTGGCAAGTGGCTTTAGAGTGGAACCTCAATATCACGCTTTGAGAGTCCGATCACACCCCAAAGAGTCACGAGAAGACCAACCACCACATAAAAATAATGGCCGGAAAATCGCCACCAAATCAGAATAAGAGCTGCCATCTCTTCACCCAGGATAGGTTTAAAAACAGTCATAAACATTAACTCCACGGACCCTCCCCCACTGGGAATCGGCAACAAAGAAATTCCATAACCTAAAATAAAAGACCAAATCAGAATTTGCAGGTTGGGTGCTTGACGGGCAAAGATCCAGAGAATCAATGGTAAAATACCCAACCTCACCACATGATGTGCCATGGCCAAAAGAAAAATATCAGGTCTTAAAAGCAATTTTTTCAAGGGCATCTTCATTTTTTTGTGCCGAATCATTACAATCAAAAGAACAATCAGCCCCAGTGCCAATCCCATATAGAACAGAAGGGTATAAAAGAGAGAATGAATTGAAAAAACAGAAGCATTTTGGATCAGAATAAGAACCGCTGACAGAAGCATCACAAAAGTCAGAGAGCTTAAAAGCGCCAACCGTTCAGAAGCCAGGACCATCAGAGCCTTACTACCCTTGATACCAAAACGTGCCAGCGCGGCAATCCGTGAGAACTCTCCACCAACACTTGAAGGAGTGGCGGCTCCATACACATCCCCCAAGGCCCCCACCCATGTGGATTCCCAAAAAGAAATTTTTTGTCCCATAAGGGCACAAACTTTTTTTAACCTCAGACTCCGACAAGCCATTTCAAAACCAACGAGACCAACAAGAAAAATAACAAAACGGGTCCCCGGCCAAACCAGATTTTCCCAATGTCCAAAATGGACCAGTGAAAAGAGAGACCCTCCCACACCCAGGATTCCTAAACCCCAATGAAACCATCTCGACTGAAAAATTTTCATAAATATTTAATGGGAGGTTGTGAAATCATCATAATCACAAATAGAAGAAGACTGGGTTTGGTCTCCATCCGTCAAAAGACCAAACCCGCTCGGATCTTTAGGGGTCTTGTGAAAATAATTCTGAT
>Ga0209515_10000692_pt1 | contig 59821 bp, 49 predicted proteins | sample Subgroupgradi54m_FD_187454 | JGI IMG/M metagenome (GOLD analysis project Ga0209515, IMG submission 187454) | Subsurface groundwater microbial communities from S. Glens Falls, New York, USA - GMW60B uncontaminated upgradient, 5.4 m (SPAdes)... ... | reverse complement strand
CCCACAACGGTTTTATTAACCATTTGCTGAATTTCAATTTCCGGCTGCTTGCACGCACACACTTTTTTTATTAGCCGCAGGCGCCCCAGCTGAGCTAAGGCCCCTTAAGGAAAAATAACGGAATCATTATAAATAACCAGGCTGATTTTGCAAACTTAATTTAAATAACCGGCTTTACCATTTTTACAAATTTCACCATTTTACAAAAAGAGGGCCTTTTTAAAGCCCTCTTCTCTAAAAGCAAAAATAGATCTGCGCTTAAGCAGCCATTCTCTGTCTTCCGCCCTTTGCATCAAAGCAGGCTCGGCAGAAAACTGGTCGGCCTTCCTTCGGAACAAAAGGAACTTCTGTTTCAGCGCCGCATTCTGAGCAATTTACTTTCGTAAATGCCATACGACGGTCATCCTTCTTTGCCCTGCGGCAATTTGGACAACGTTTTGGGTCCTGATAACCTTTTTCAGCAAAAAATTGCTGGTCTTCTGCGGAAAACTCGAAAGCTTTGCCGCAATCCTGACAGGTGAGTTGTTTACTATCCATGTTGGTAACCTTTTAAAATATAATAAGTTTCCCCCTTACTTTGGAAACCCAACGAATAAAAGTTACCTCGACCGTTGAAACCCATCATTGATTTACCCTTAATAAGAGGATCTGGCGTTCAGATGAACATCCAGGATGTAATAGAGAAGATCATGCCTTCCCCCTTGTTTTAAAGCAAGGGAGGACGACCTAGAAGGTATCTGCGTTTCCGCAGGCCTTCATGTATCTCCTAGAAAGGAGGTGATCCATCCGCAGGTTCTCCTACGGATACCTTGTTACGACTTAGTCCCAATCAGTGGTTTTACCTTAGGCCCCCGCTAAATTAGCTAAGGGGACTTCGGGTACTCCCACCTTTCATGACTTGACGGGCGGTGAGTACAAGACCCAGGAACATATTCACCGCGCCATTGCTGATCCGCGGTTACTAGCGATTCCAGCTTCATGAGGGCGAGTTGCAGCCCTCAATCCGAACTTGGACCGGTTTTTGGGATTAGCTCAGAGTTACCTCCTCGCAGCTCACTGTACCGGCCATTGTAGCACCTGTGTAGCCCAAGACATAAGGGCCATGCTGATTTGACGTCATCCTTGCCTTCCTCCGACTTAGAGCCGGCAGTCTCCTAAGAAAAATACAACTTAGGACAAGGGTTGCGCTCGTTCACGGACTTAACCGAACACCTCAAGGCACGAGCTGACGACAACCATGCAGCACCTGTCACCGGGTTCCTTACGGCACATTCACCTTTCGGCAAACTTCCCGGGATGTCAAGTCTTGGTGAGGTTCCTCGCTTACTATCGAATTAAACCAGATGCTCCACCGCTTGTGTGGGTCCCCGTCTATTCCTTTGAGTTTTAATCTTGCGACCGTACTACCCAGGCGGATCACTTAATGCGTTAGCGTCGGCACTGAAGGGGTCGAGACCTCCAACACCTAGTGATCATAGTTTAGGGCGTGGACTACCAGGGTATCTAATCCTGTTTGCTCCCCACGCTTTCGTTCTTGAGTGTCAGAACAGGTCCAGTAAACTGCCTTCGCTTTTGGTGTTCTTCTGTATATCTACGGATATTACCCCTACACACAGAATTCCGTTTACCTCTACCTGTCTCCAGCCTGCCAGTTTAGGACATAGATTTTGAGTTGAGCTCAAAGATTTAACATCCTACTTAACAGACCACCTACGAACGCTTTACGCCCAATAATTCCGGATAACGCTTGCATCCTACGTCTTACCGCGGCTGCTGGCACGTAGTTAGCCGATGCTTATTCCTGAAGTACCTTCAAGATTATTCCTTCAGAAAAGGAGTTTACAACGAAAACGCCTTCATCCTCCACGCGGTGTTGCTTCGTCAGGGTTGCCCCCATTGCGAAAGATTCCTTACTGCTGCCTCCCGTAGGAGTATGGACCGTGTCTCAGTTCCATTGTGGCTGATCGTCCTCTCAGACCAGCTACCCGTCATAGCCTTGGTAGGCCGTTACCCCACCAACAAGCTGATAGGCCGCAGGCACCTCTCAGAGCGCATTGCTGCTTTACCCTTTCGGGACCATCCGGTATTAGACCCTATTTCTAAGGCTTATCCCCGACTCTGAGGCAGTTACCAACGTATTACTCACCCGTCCGCCGCTCCCAGGACACTGGCTTCAATTAAAAATTAACAATTAACAATAATTGAAAACAAGGTCCTGGGCGCTCGACTTGCATGTATTATACACACCGCCAGCGTTAATCCTGAGCTAGGATCAAACTCTTCAGATAAAACACAGCTTTTAAAAGCTGTGACTTTATAGACCCGGCTTGCTTAGAACGCGGGTTAAAGCTTGATTGCTCTGATTTTAAACCAAAGCTGAATTTTTAAGTTTAGTACGTACACTTTGTCCGGTGGGACAAAATGCATTACGCATGACTTCTCTATTACATCCTGAATGTTAAAGAACAACCAAATACAGTTGAGTCGTTAAACTCAATCGCAGAGGCATTTTAATGAAAGGCCCACCCGGAGTCAATATGATTTTAAAAATCCTAAACAATGACAAGCATACCATCCTGGAAACTCAATCTAATCTCATGTAGTTCAGATGGAATATTCAACTTCAGTGCTGCTTTTGCCGTCAAGCCAAAAGCAGTGCCGGCAGGAACAATGCCTACTTCATGGATATCCTCGCCAATCCTGATGCTGCCTTTGGAAATTTTAAACATTGTCTTTGAGCCTTCTGCTTTTTCCAATCCGAGTCGCTCAGCAATTGGGGTTGGCACAACAATGTAGATTTCCTGATCCAAATCTGGAAATCTTACAGCAAGCGTTGCAGCCCTGCGTTCATGTTTGGGCGATTTTTCAACGCCGAATTCCAGCGGTAAAGTCTCCACTACAGCCTTTTCTTGCGGAGCTTTTCGAACCGTCACTGGTCCAATTGGTACATTTACGACATTGGCCGAAAAACCCCCGATATTATCGGCATATTCTCTCTTCCCTAAACCAACAGTAAACAAACCCAAACTTTTTTCATTATCAAGAAGTTCAACTGTATCACCCACTTTAACACCCACTGTTTCGCGCTGGACCGGACTTAAGCCCACATATTTGCCAGGACTATTTAATGGACCCAATACTTTCAATTCAAGCCCACGAAGCGTTTCCTTCGTTTCAGCCAAACCAGCCTGTCTGGCAGTAGTGACAGGAGGATTTTGGTCTACACCTTCAGCACCTCCATCTTCAGCCTGTTTTAATGTTTTATCTTTTTCAGTCATAATAACAAAACCAAGATTTAATCATAAAGACTTTAGGGCTTTCTGTCAATAAAGTTCTAATGAAGAAATATGAAGGATATGCTAAAATGAAAACAACATATTATTATTGATCAATGTCAATGCAACCTCTCCAAAACTCAAATCAGGCCAGCCGCCAGGAACCGCAAATGGCCAGCATTCTCATCCCAACGGTTATTGAAAAAACCCATCAGGGTGAGCGCGCTTACGATATTTATTCACGCCTCTTAAAAGACCGCGTGATTTTTTTGGGAAGCGGCATCAATGATGCTGTAGCCAACACCATTATCGCCCAGCTGCTCTTCCTTGAAAGTGAAGATCCAAAAAAAGACATCACCCTGTATATCCACAGTCCAGGTGGCCATGTCACAGCCGGACTCGCCATTTACGATACCATACAGCACATCCAGCCCGATGTTTCAACTGTCTGCATCGGTATGGCAGCTTCAATGGGAGCAGTGCTTTTAGCCGGCGGAACCAAAGGCAAACGTTTTGCTCTGCCCAACGCCGAAGTCATGATCCATCAACCGCTTGGCGGCACCGAAGGCCAGGCCAGCGACATCTTCATCCACGCAACCCACATTATTAAAACCAAAGACCGGCTCAACCATATTCTTGCTGAGCATACGGGTCAGCCTTTAAAAACGATCGAAAAAGATACTGATCGCGATAACTTCATGTCTGCTGATGAAGCGCTAAAATACGGTCTGATCGACAAAGTCGTCAAAAAGAAAACATCCTGAAATCACACAGGCTGGACTCGCGCAAAATTCACGGCAAATTTAATAAATGCCTTTGGAATATCCACACGCGTTGTTTCCATTAAACCTTTAAAACCCGGATTGGCGTTAACCTCCATCACAACCGGCCCTTTTTTGGTGCGCAGAATATCGACTCCGGAAATCTGTAGACCAAGGGCTCTGGTTGACATGATCGCAATCTTTTGCTCTTCAGGGTTAAGTTTTGCCGGCAAAGCGTCCCCACCAAGTTCCAGATTGGAACGGAACTCCCCTGTTTTGGCCCTTCGTTCCATCGAGGCAACAACCCTGTCGCCAATAACCAAAGCGCGATAATCAGAACCATTGGCATCGGCAATAAATTCCTGGATCATGATGATATTCGAATCCATTCTCTCCAGAATCAGATCAAGCGCGGAATACAAAGATCTGGCGCTTTCAACAATTACCACTCCAACTCCGTACGACCCAAAAACCGATTTCAAAACCACCGGATAGCCGCCCACTTCCTCAATCGCCCTGTCAAGATACTCAAATTTGCGCACGATCACGGTCTTTGGAACCGCTATTTGCCGGTCATTCAAAATCTGCATGGTGCGCAGTTTATTCTTGGCATTCAAAGTTGGCAGATAATCGTTGATAATCGGTATGCCCATAAAACGGAACTGCTCTAAAATGGCAAGTTCAACTTCAAGCCGCATCAAAAGATCAACACGCGGAATCAAAACATCGCAGGGTTTTAAGGGTTTATTTTTTTCGAGCAGTATAGCCTCATCGCCATCAAAAAACATCTGGCACTTTTCCACGCGGTAAATTCTTGGAACATGGCCCATCTCACGCGCTTTTTCAGCGAGCACCGTAATCGGATTGAAACTGCGCTTTTTACTGCGCAGAAACGTTCCGGTAAAATCCAGAAAACCAATAGTGCATTTAGTTTCAGCCATAATTTTAAGATCAATGAATTTTTTGCAGGGCAAAGGCGACCAGTTTATCCGCAATATCAACAGAAGTCGCTTTCATGATACCGGCCAGGCCGGCACATGGATTCATCTCCATGATAACGGACCCCTGCAAAGTTCGTAAAAAATCAACGCCGCAGGTATCCAGTCCAAGTATGCGCGTAGCACGGATAACAGTTTCCGACTCCTGCTTTGTGAGCTTAACAGCTTTGCCGTTGCCTCCAAGATTCAGATTGGACCGAAAATCGCCCTGCGGAGCCTTTCGCTCCATCGCCGCCACCACACGGCCGCCAATCACAAAGGCACGATAATCAATATTATCGGCTTCAGCAACATATTCCTGGATCAGTAAAATTGCGCTGCTGTTATATTTCCAAAGCAGATCAAGGGCTGAAAAAAGCGACCTGCGGCTTTCAATAATCGCAACACCCTTGCCATGCGTACCAAAAACAGATTTCACAATCACAGGATAACCGCCCACCAGCTCGATTGCTCTATCAAGATATTGAAATTTTCGCACGACCACCGTTCTTGGAACCTTGATTTTTTCTTTAGTCAGAGCCTGCAAAGTAAGAAGCTTATTGAGGCCTTTAGCAATGGACAGATAATCGTTGACAACCGGAATACCCATCGCCTGAAACTGCCTGATCAGGGAAATCTCAAGTTCAACGTTGGCAATAACATTAATGCGTGGAATAAGCACGTCACAGCCCTTAATCTCTTTACCCCTGTAAAGAATTTTCGAGTTTTTGCGCTGAAAAACAATCTGGCAGTGCTCGGGATGATAAATAACAGGCATGGCGCCAAGTTTCCGTATCGCCCCCGAAAGCAGCGAAAAACCACGCCTGCTCTTTTGCAAAATACGGCTTTTAGATCGACTTATAACCGAAGATTTGCGCTGGGCAATCTGAATATTGTAAAAGTCCAAAATCCCCACCCGCAATTTAGCCATAGCCTGCCAGGAAAAAAGAATTGCTGCCATAATAATCAAAAAAGCGGGAAAAGCAACTTGATCTAATCTTAAAAGCATTTTAGACTGTGGTTCAATTTCGTTTTGATCATTATTTTTTTTACGATGCAGATCTTTGTCGACAAAATTGCCTCTGTTACAAAAAATGTCGGACTCAAACACACGCTGCAGATAAGCGCCAAAATTGTGTCGGCGGAAGGCTATATCCTGGTGGTTGAGGCCTTGAAAAACAAGAAAATCTATAATCAGCTTGAACTCACTTCCGGGCGTCTTTCCACGATTCATAAAGAGGACATTTTAGCGGTTGCCCTTGGGCGAAGAAGGGCGCTGAAAGGCTTTGTCGGAGAAATTCCCGACAAACTTAAAGTCGGTGATACCATCCATATTTTGAACCTTGGCGGAGTTGCCGGAATCTGCACTAGCGAAAATGTCGCCGAAGTCGGACACGCTTTAAAAGTAAAAGTCTTGGGAGCCGTAGTGGATGAGCAAAATCGCCCTTTGACTATTCACAATTTTAAACTTTTCAAAAGAGCCGCAAAAATTAAAAAAGCAGTGCCCCTCGTAATCGTGAGCGGAACTGGCATGAGCACTGGTAAAACCTCCGTTGCCTGCGAAATAATCAAAAGTGCTTCACGCAAAGGATATAAAGTGCACAGCGCCAAACTGGCTGGAATCGCCGCACTCAAAGACATTAAAAATATGCAGGATCATGGAGCCAGAAAAGCTGTCTCCATGATCGATGCCGGCTATACTTCCACCATCATTTCGGCAAAAGAATCAGTAGAAATTGCCAAAGGAGCCATAAATTATCTTGCGCAGACAAATCCGGATTTTATTGTGATTGAATTTGGTGACGGCATTCTGGGTGAATACGGTGTTTTACCGATTCTAAAAGACAGGGAAATCCAAAAAAATATCGGCGCGCACGTGGGTTGCGCACATGATCCAGTCGGAGCCTTGAAACTGGCTGAAATATGCCAAAAACTGGGAACACCGCTTCATGTTGTTTCAGGGCCCGTGACCGATAATTCGATAGGTACGGAATTTATCAGTAAAAATCTAAAAATAATTGGCATCAACGCCCTTTACCACGGCGAAAAACTTTTCCCTTTCCTCTCGCAAAATTTTTACAAAAAACGCTAAATCGATTAAAATTAACAAGTATTTACTTTTTTCTATGCACTTTTTTTCATTAAAAAAATTTCAAGTTCTGGGACTGCTGGTTACATCGATACTGGTAATCTCGGGCTGCTTCAATTTTGGGAGCAATCCTGGCACAACAACCTCAAAACCGACCGCCAATGATCGCATCAGAACGATCGATGATCTCAAATATGATTTTACGATTCAGCTTCCAAGAGAATGGGATGTCATCGAAAAAAAAGATTTCACTGCTGATGTTCCGCCTGAAACAGTAGTTGTTTTTCGCAACAATATCAAAAATGAAGATTTTACCGCGAACGTAAGCATCATCCGCACAGAACTGCAAACTCCAAAAGAAACGCTGGAATATGCCAAAGAAGTAATCAACAGGCAAAAAAATGGTCTCTACAATTATAAAGAAACCAAAAGAGATCTGGTCAAAATTCAGATCGGCGACAAGAATGTGGACACCTATCTAACCTATTTTGAAGCCAAAAAAGATCCGGGAAACGATGTCGTGAAATTTATGCAGACCTATGCCGTAAAAAACAATGCGGCTTACATTGCCCTGGGAGCAATGTCCACAAAAGAAAACGACAATAACGCAAAAACCGTGGAAGACATTATTAAATCATGGAAACTCAAATAAATGCTTTTGCGGGCCGGGGTGGTGAAATGGCAGACACGCGGGACTTAAAATCCCGTGGTAGCAATACCGTGCGGGTTCAAGTCCCGCCCCCGGCACCAACGCAAAAAGCACAGCAGCATTGGCAAAACTAATTGATTGACAAAATAAATTTTAGATGTACAATAAAATCTCTTTTTAAATCAATCCTATGTCAGCAGCACATGAGCACGATCGAAAAATTCATTCTTGGGAACTTAGTCCAGCAGCTAAAGGAATCTTTGATGGGGCCGTGGGTTTGTTAAAAGTTGTCCCAAATACGCTAAGAAATAAAAAAGCTGGCGACGGCCATGGCAATGAACACGATCACGGCAAACCTTTCGAATATGAAACAAATCCTTTTGTTCCATTTGCACACATATTAAGGGGAAGCTATCAACTGATAACTTCACCAATAAAAGCAGTCAGAGAATCTATAGAAGGTCTTTTGCATGGTTTCGGCATCTTCAAAAGCAAAAGATAAATCGCACCATAACTTTAGGCTTTGCGCTGGCAGAAGGAACAAAAAAAAGTTCCGCGGCCCGCAACAACGCTTTTTTTAATTGGCGATTTACAAACATAACACGGATCGCCCTTGCGCCCGTAAACTTTCAAATAAAGCTGGTGCTGCCCCAATGTCCCTTTGGTACCGACAAAATCTGAAACAGATGCGCCAGAGTGGCTGATCCCCTCTTCCAGACAATTGCGTATCGCCGCAAACAGTTTTCCCAAATCCGTTTTTGCCATATTTTCAAGCCGCGAAGAAGGATGACGCCTGATCTGAAAACAAATCTCATCGGCATAAATATTCCCGATACCGGCAAGAATATCCTGCCTGAGCAGCGTGTTTTTCAAAATGCCTTTTTTATGGCTGAAAATGGCTAAAAAATCCTGCAATTGAAATTCCGGATTCAAAGGTTCCTGGCCGAGTCTAAAAATGCCGGTCATTTTTTGATAACTCTTTTCAGGATAGAGCCAGATCCTGCCGAATTTGCGCACATCCGAAAAAAACAGACTCGTTCCGTCGGTAAAAGAAAAGTGTGCGCGAATGTATTTTTCGCGGCCTGGAATGTTTTTCCACAAAAGCCTGCCGCTCATGCGCAGATGAATAGTCAAACGCATTTTTTTGTCTAAAACAAGCACCAAAAACTTACCCCGTCTTGTAACATCAAGCACTCTTAAACCACGCAGATGTTCGCGCACAACCTGCGCCGAAGGCAAAAAAACAGCAGGCAGCCTTGTCTCAACTCCCCAAAATTTCTTGCCGATTATTTGTGGCTTAAGTTCACGGACAATAGTTTCAACTTCGGGCAATTCAGGCATGGCATGAAAAATAATCTGATTAGCAGCGGCATTATACAACAGTCCTGATACCTAAAGTCCTGCTTGTTTCTTCAAAAAAAGACAGTAAAATGGGTAAGACCAAAGAAAAAGCCCATGAACATCCTCTTTATCAGCGACAGCTATCTTCATGCCATGAATGGCATTGTCAATCATATTCTGCTCGTAAAAAAAGAACTCCAAAAAAGAAACCACCATGTTACGATTCTTGCACCAAAATCAGCAAAAAAAAATACTGATCCCGACGTGCTTTGTATGCCATCGATGAAATTTTTTCTTCGTCCGCAGGATAGATTGACCATGCCATTTAATAAAAAAATTGAAAAATATCTGCTCAATTCGCCGATTGATATTATCCACTGTCATCAAGGACTTCTGGCTTTCATGGGGACAAAAATCGCCAATAAAAAAGAAATTCCCCAAATCATCACTTCGCACACCTCAATTGAAGAATATTTCAGCTGGCTTTTCCCGTGGCTTCAGGATTACAGCGTCACCATAACAAGACGTTTGACCCAGATGTATTTCAACCAGTACGATCTCGCGATTGCACCTTCAAATAAGGCGGAAAATGTTTTAAAAAGAGCACACGTCAGTGTGCCGATTAAACTGCTCCACAACGGCATCAAACTTGAAAATTTTCAAAATGCCAACCCGCAGCTTTTTCTGAAAAAATACAGTCTCAATGCCAGAGATCCACTGCTGGTTCTGGTCGGCAGAATCGATATCGGCAAAAATGTCCACATTGCGATTCATGCCATGAAAAAAGTTGTCAGGGAAATTCCAAATGCCAGGTTGGCAATTATCGGAGATGGCAATCTGCGCAAAAATATCGAAAAACTGGTCAGAAAACTGGGCCTGGATAAAAACGTGTTCATCACGGGGTTTATAAGTCTGGAACTTGTCGCAAGTGCCAACCAGGCTGCAAAAATTGCGCTTATGACTTCCGATTCTGACACTCTACCAACCGTTGCAATCGAAGCAATCACCTGCGGCAAACCCATGGTTGCAGTTAAAGACGAAGCCATCAACGCCATTGTTAAAAACAAAATCAATGGCTTCCTGACAGCAAAAGATCCTGCCAAAATCGCCAATGCCATTATTACACTCCTGAAAAACCACAAACTCAGAAAAAAATACGGAGATGCCAGTTTAAAAATGGCGGAAAAATTTTCGATCCAGAAATATATCGATAAACTCGAAAATATCTATCAGGAAATAATTGACCAGAAAAAATCTAAAACGCAGCTGTTATGAGAATTGCTCTTTTTGCCGACTGTTTCCTGCCGCAAGTGAATGGAATTGTGACAGCTGTTTTAAATCTTAGCCAGGGTATGGCAAAAAAAGGTCACAAAATACTCATCATTGCGCCGAAATACCGCAAAGTTGTTTATCCAAAATTGCATGAAAATATTGAAATACTGACCGTGCGCGGCATTCCGGCACTTTTCTATCCCGGGCTTAAATTTACCGCACCCTTCAACAAAAAAATCCTCAATGCGCTTGTAAAAAATCAGATTGAGCTCATTCATTTTCACGCCCCGATGATGCTTGGACTGCAGGCTGTGATTCTGGCAAAAATTCTCAAGTTGCCGCTTATAGGAACTTTCCATACCTTTTTTGGCGACAGCGCTTATCTGAAACACGCCAAACTCGATTACAAAATCATCGAAAAATTAAGCTGGCAGCTGGTAAAATTTTATTATAATCCCTGCAATCTTATTACCACGCCGACCGAAAGTACCAAAAAAATTCTTATTCAAAATAAATCCAGAAAACCAATCAAAGTCATTTCAAACGGCATCGATCCGGAAATATTCGACAATACTAAATCGGCAGAAATAAGGCAAAAATACAATCCCAGTGGTCCGCTCTGTCTGTTCGTTGGCAGGATCGCCTACGAAAAAAATCTGCTTTTCCTGATTGATGTTTTTCATGGCATAACGAAAAAAATTCCTGAAGCAAAGCTGCTGATTGTTGGCGGAGGACCGCAATTAGAACTTGTTCAAAAAAAAATAGCCCAGCTGAACATCACAAACAAAATCGAGCTGCTTGGTGAAATCCCCTATGAAAATCTGGTAAAATCAGGAATTTACGGAGCATGCGATCTTTTTCTTACAGCTTCCAAAACTGAAACCCAGGGATTAACGATTCTGGAAGCGCAGGTCAACGGGCTTGTCTGTGTAGGCATGAAAGCAAAGGGAGTACCTGAGGTTATTATCAATAACATCAATGGTTACACTGTCAGCCACGACGATAAAAAGGCATTTGTGAACAGAGTTTGCAAACTGCTGGAAAATAAAGATCTTTTGCTGAAAATGAAAAAACGCACGCTGGAAATGGTCCAAAAACATTTTACCAAAAACATTATGGGAAAATGGGAAAGTACCTATCAGGAAACAATAAAAAATTATGAAAAGGATAAATCTGCCCCAAAAAAGAAAAACTGGCTTCACAAAATAAATAAAAAATTCTTATAATAAACTCATGAATTTCAAAAAAACATTTCGGCCGCTTGCTTTTTTAAGCCTACTTGGTTTTTTAAGCCTCCTCGGGCTACAAAACGGGATTTTGGCCGCAAACAAACCGTTTAGTGATCTAAGTGATACGCACCGCAATTACAAAGCCATTATCGGCCTTTACGGTCGCGGATTTATTTCCGGCTACCCGGATGGAACTTTTAGGCCGGACGATGCGGTTAATCGAGTTGAAGCCTTAAAAATTATTCTGCTTGGATCAGGTATCGCTCCTGGCGACGGCACTGCCCCGCTTCCTTTCAAAGATGCACCGGATAACTGGTACAAACCTTATATTGCCGCAGCAGTAAAAGAAAAAATCGTTGAAGGCTACAGTGATGGAACCTTTAAACCGGCACAAAAGGTTAACCTTGTTGAAAATTTAAAAATTCTTTTGTTGAGCGAAAAAGTCGACCTCGGTCAAATCATGATCAATCAAAATCCTTATCCTGATGCGCCGAAAAATGAATGGTATGCAAAATATCTTGAATATGCGAAAGAAAAAAATCTCATCGATGCTGATGCGCAGGGTAAAATTCATCCCGGGCAGAATATGACGCGTGGAAAACTGGCTGAGGCCATGTACCGGCTTATCACCATGCAGACTGCTGCAGACCACAATATGCCTGCTTCACAGAGCTCTCAAACGGTAACGCCGACCGCTTCACCCGTACCTGCACCCATACCTGCCCCTGTGGCCTCGCCTTCGCCTTCTCTCACGCCCGCAACATCGTCAGGCCAGGGTTCCAATGCTCCTCCGGTTTTTGATCCGAATGACAGCAGCCCTAAAACGTATCTTGAGGTTTCAATCAAAGACATGGCTTTTAAAAAAGATAACATGACCATACCGCTTGGCGCTTCAGTGCGATGGTCGAACTATGATTCAGCTGCGCATACCGTGACGAGTGACAGTCCAGACAACACTTTAAACAGCCCAACCATCAATAACGGCAACACCTTTATTTACACTTTCAATCAACTTGGAACTTACACCTACCACTGCAATTTTCATCCCAACATGAAAGGAACCATTATTGTTAAGCCTGAAAACCAGGTGCCAACGGTCTAAATTTATGTTCTTACCAAACTGCACATGAAAAAAATCACGCTTCTGCTATTTGCGATGCTTACCATTTTTATTGCGCAAACAGCCTTTGCCCAGTCGAACCAAAATCAAACTGCAAAGCCAAACACTCCGGACAAGGTTGACCTCTTCAAAGCAAAAATTATCGATATCCAAAACATTCGTGAAGGTGTTGGCCTGGATGGGATTAAAACCTATATTCAAAACATAAAATTACGGGGACTTGAAAAACAGTGGAAAAACAAAGAAATCACCATCCAGGAAAGCGAATTTAACAGCATCGGCCCTGACGCGTACAAAAAAGGCGATATCATGATTATTTCGCATAACAAAGATGAAAACGGCCAGGATGCTTTTGGCATTTTTGATTACTCAAGAGAAAATTCAATCTACCTGCTTGGATTTCTTTTTATCGGGCTTGTTATTCTGATCGGAAGAACCAAAGGCATCAAAGCGCTTATTGCGCTTATCCTAAGCTTTCTGGTGATTATTTATTTTATCCTTCCCCAAATTGTTGCCGGGGGCGACCCGGTCATTATCAGCGCCATTGGTGCCATTTTTATCGCTTTCTCTTCACTTTATATTACTTATGGTTTCAAACATTTCAGCCATATTGCCGCAGCAAGCTTGGGTTCAAGTCTCATTTTAACAGTTATCATCTCTCAAATTTTTACGGTTCTTGCCAGGCTGACCGGCAACACCGAAGAAAATATCACCTATCTTTCACAAATCCTGGGTCCAAATTTCAATGCGCGCGGACTGCTGCTGGCAGGATTCATTATTGGCGCGCTCGGAGTTTTAAACGATGTGGTGATAAACCAGATTTCGCTGGTTGAAGAGCTCTACAAAATGAACCATTCGCTGCACTGGAAAAAACTTTTTCAAAAAGGTCTCAAGGTTGGCATTGATCATATTTCGGCAATCGTCAACACGCTTTTTTTGGCCTATGTTGGGACATCACTGCCCCTGCTGCTGCTTTTTGTTACAGACAAAACCATCAGATATGACACGAGCACGGTTATCAACATGGAAATGATTACCACTGAAATTGTAAGAACGCTGGCAGGATCGCTCGGACTTATTCTGTCAGTCCCGATTGCAACACTGATTGGCGCGGTTTTCATCCCAAAATATGCCAAAAAATACAAAAAAGAGCTGTTCGAACATATCTAAAAAATCTCTGCTTAATCTAAAAAAACTGGTGGGCCAGCTCGGGATCGAACCGAGGACCGTCTCCTTAAGAGGGAGCTGCTCTACCGACTGAGCTACTGACCCAAAGCGTCTTTGGCCTAGAGGGTTTTTGGCCTGCTCAAAACACAAAAAATAAATTAGCACTGAATTTCTTTTGATTCAAGGATTTTTTTATTATGATAGGGCTATGCAAAAAATTATTCTTTATACTGATACGCCTCTAGTTGGTGGCGCTGAAAAGCACATGCAGCTGCTCGCAAAATACCTGCTGCGGGACGGTTATGAAGTGAAAATCGTCTGTTCACAGTTTAAAAAACTGGATCCCTGGGTTGCAGCGATGAAAGAGGAAGGAATAGAAGTTATAAGACTGAAAGTAAGTCACAAGCACGATCCGCGCAACCTTCTGGAACTGCGAAAAATCATCAGCAAAGAAAAACCTGATATTCTTCATATTCATTTATGGAATCCGGGGGCCTGCCGTTTTGCATTCTGGGCATCGAGTCAAAAAAATCTTAAAATAGTAACAACCGAACACGATCCTTTTCCACTCAAGAATCTGAAAAAAAGTTTCAAAAAAAAGACGATCAGAAAAACTGCTGTAACGATTGCAGTATCATCGGCAAATTCTGATTTGTTACTGAGGCTTTATCCGGAATTGAAGGGAAAATTAAGTATGATCCATAATGGCATCGATCTCGACGCATTCGAAAAAAATCTGCTTCAATTTACCAATCAGGAAAAAGCAAAAATCCGCAGACAGCTTTTTAACGCGGATGCTGGCAACTTTATCATTACAACAGTTGCAGCGCTGCATTCGCGCAAAGGCTTAAATTTCCTGATCGATGCTTTTAACGAAATTTATCAAACAAAACGGGAGTGTAAACTCGTGATCGTGGGAGAAGGTCCACAAAAAAAAGACCTGGAAAAACAGATAAAAAAGCTTGGCCTTCAGGATGCGGTAAAAATGACCGGCCCGCAGGAAAACATCGCTAAAATCTTAAAAAGCAGCGACCTGTTTGTACTGCCAAGCGTAAAGGAGGCTTTTGGGCTTGTAGTTCTTGAAGCAATGGCTGCAAAACTTCCGGTGATCGCTTCAAAAGTCGGTGGAATTCCGGAAATTATCGAAGATGGCAAAAATGGAATGTTAACCAATCCTGAAGATAAAACAGCCCTCGCGCAAAAAATGCTGCTGCTCATCAAAAATGCACCTTTACGCGAAAAAATAGCGTTTCTGGGCCATCACCGTGTCAAAGATTTTGACGTCAAAAAGATGGTAAAAAAAACTGAAGCGGTCTATGATCAAGTGCTGGGAACCTGAAGCTTGATTCTTAAAAAAAACATGAAACTTAAAAATATTTATAGTTGCGAAAAATGCGGTTATCAGTCACAAAAATGGCTTGGTAAATGCCCAAATTGCGATGCCTGGAATTCTTTTTACGAAGATGTTATTGCTAAAAATGACGATCGCAAGGCCAAAGGTTTGGCCGAGTCCCCTGTTGCTCTTACTCAAATCAGCGCAAATCATGAGAGAATCAAAACCGGCATCAGTGAGCTTGATCGCGTTTTGGGAGGAGGGCTTGTGGAAGGAAATGTGATTTTGCTTAGCGGCGAGCCGGGAATCGGCAAATCAACCTTAACCCTGCAGATCACGGGCAGACTTGCAGATTCGCTTGAAAGCGTACTTTATATTTCCGGTGAAGAATCTCATTTTCAGGTTGGAATGCGAGCGCAAAGACTCAAAATCCTCAATGAAAATATTAAATTCATCGGCGAAACCAATTTTGAAAATATTATCGAAACCATCGAAAAGGAAAAGCCCGGACTGGTGATTGTCGATTCGATTCAGGTTGTTTATTCAAATCAGATTCCGGCGCTTGCCGGCAGCATCAACCAGGTGCGCCTCTGCACGGAAATGCTCGTACATTTCGCCAAAAAAACAGGCACGCCGGTAGTGATTGTCGGTCACGTGACCAAAGATGGCAATTTGGCCGGACCGCGCATTCTGGAACATCTCGTTGATACCGTAATTTTTATTGAAGGCGAACGCTATCAGCAGTTTCGCATTGTTAGAAGCCTAAAAAACCGCTTCGGTTCCACAAATGAGGTCGGCGTTTTTGAAATGACCAAAGACGGTCTGCAGGAGATCACCAATCCTTCAAAAATTTTTATTGAGGGAAGAAAAAGCGGCAGCATCGGTTCAGCCATTACCGCAACGATTGAGGGAACAAGACCGTTTCTGATCGAAGTTCAGGCGCTGACGAATCTGACCTCTTTCGGCTACCCCAAAAGGACTTCCAGTGGATTTGATGTCAACCGTGTTCAACTTCTGGCTGCGGTCATTCAAAAACATCTGCAAATCGATCTTGGCAATCAGGATATTTATGTGAACGTGGTTGGAGGATTCAAACTGAATGAACCGGCAATGGACCTGGCGATCGCGATGGCAATCATTTCATCGTTTACAAAAAAGCCATTGCCTCCCAAAACAGTCTATCTTGGCGAAATTGGTCTATCGGGCGAATTAAGGCCGGTAACACAATTGGAGAAACGCCTGCAGGAAAGCGAAAAAATGGGCTTTGACACCGTCGTCATGGCAAAAACTTCAGGAAAAATCAAAACCACGATGCAGCTTAAACTGTTTGAAGATCTTAAAAAGCTTGTCCAAACTTTTCAGCATTTAACGTAAACCAAAAGCTCTGATCGCATTTTGGGTAGTCAAATCGGCTATTTGGCCTAAAGACAAACCTTTTATACGCGCAAGTTCTTCCGCCGTTGCGGCTAAAAAAGCAGGTTCATTGCGCTGGCCGCGATAGATTTGCGGCGTAAGATATGGACAATCGGTTTCAATCAAAAGCCTTTCCTTTGGGGCCGCCAAGGCGACATCGCGCAAATATTTATTTTTTGGATAAGTTAAAACTCCTGAAAAAGAAGTAAAATAACCTCTCTGCCAAGCCAATTCCGCAACCTTCAAATCAGCTGTAAAACAATGCAAAATGACTTTGCGATTCCCCTCTTCTTCCATAATTTTCAGCGCATCGTCCCATGCTTCCCGGACATGAACTATTACTGGAAAATCCAATTCCAAAGCCAACTGTAACTGACGACGAAATGCCCTCTGCTGGATTTCAGGTGGTTGCAGGTTACGATAATAATCTAAACCGATTTCGCCAAAAGCTACTATTTGTTCTTCTGATTTGGCAAACGATCTAAATTTTTCCAAAATTTCATTGCTCAGCTCATTGGCATGATGTGGATGGACTCCCAAAGTCGACCAAAACTGCCTGTTTTCATACTTTTTAACGAATTCTAAAGCTAAAAAAGAATCCTTGGGCGTACAACCAACAATAATCTGCCTTGTCACTTTTGCCTTTTCAGCATTTTGCAAAATCTCATCAATATCAGGAAATTCCCAGGAAAAATGAATATGAGAATGAGTATCGGTAAGCATGAATTGTATTTACTTGAAGAAAAGCATGCTACAATCGCGAACGCAGAAGCTAGCATCTCATAAATATGCGCAAAAATCTACTGGCACATATTCGGCTTGCAGGTAGCAGTAATGCGAAAAAAAAATCCATCATTAAAATTGGAAATAATATTGCATTCGGTGGAAAAAAAATTGTGATGATGGCAGGACCATGCGCCGTAGAGAGCGAAGACCAGCTTGAAAATATTGCAGAAACTTTAGTAACCGCTGGAGTTAAAATAATACGTGGAGGTGTTTTTAAAGCTCGCACAAGTCCTTATTCTTTCCAGGGACTTGGTCTTAATGGTTTAAAAATATTTTCAAAAATCGCAAAAAAAAATAATCTCAGCATCATTACGGAAGTCCTCGATATTCGGGATATCGAAAAAATGCTTCCCTACTGCGATATATTCCAGATTGGATCAAGAAACATGCAAAATTTTGCCCTGCTCAGAGAAATTGGAAAGTTGAAAAAAGCTGTCCTTATCAAGAGAAACATGAGTTCGACTATTCAGGAATTATTACTGGCCGCTGAATATGTTTTATCAAACGGCAATCCAAATGTGATTTTATGTGAGCGGGGCATTCGCACATTTGAAACTGAAACAAAAAACACCCTGAGTCTTTCAGCCATTCCATTGATAAAAGAAATAAGTCATTTGCCAATAATTGTTGACCCAAGCCACGCAACAGGAAAAAAAACGCTGGTTCCGGCAATGACAAAAGCTGCCATAGCAGCTGGAGCAGATGGAATACTGATTGACATTCATCCAAATCCGAAAAAAGCGCTCTGTGATGGATCTCAGGCTTTAAAACCTGGCGAATTTTTGCAACTTATGCAAAAAATAAAACCAATAGCGTGGGCTATCGGAAGAGATATCTAAAATATGCCAACAGTAAACATCAATTTAGAATCCAGGAAAAACTCATATCAAATCGTTATTGAAAATGGGATTTTTAAGAAGATACCTGCAATACTTTCAAAAAAAAAATGTGGTGACGCCTACGCCATTATTTGTGACCGGAAGATAGCAAAACTATACGGCTACAGACTACAAAAAGAATTCAAGAAAAAAAATATTCAATCATTGCTTGTCATTTTTCCTGAAGGCGAAAAAGCAAAAAATTTCAAAACCATAGAAAAGATCATTCAAAGATTAAGCATAAAAAAAATCAATCGGCATGATTGCATTATTGCCCTTGGTGGTGGAGTTACCGGAGACATAGCCGGCTTTATAGCTTCTATTTATATGCGTGGAATAGGCTATATCCAGATTCCTACAACACTTTTAGCGATGATTGATTCAAGTATTGGCGGCAAAACCGGCATAAATTTGACAAGTGTAAAAAACTTAATTGGAACATTCTATCAGCCAAGCACAATTTATGTAGACCCAAAACTCTTAAAAAGTTGTAAAAAAAGAGAGATTTTGAATGGATTTGCTGAAATCATAAAATATGCAATTATTAAAAAAAACAGCCTTTTAAAATTTTTGGAAGATCACACACAGGAGATAAAAAACCTGGACATGTCAATTTTGTATAAAATTATTATGCAATGCATTAAGATTAAGGCTGCCTTCATTGAAAAAGACGAATTTGATCTACAAGAAAGAAAGCAGCTTAATTACGGCCACACCATTGGCCATGCGCTTGAGATCAATTCTGCTTTTAATTTAAACCACGGCGAGGCTACGCTTCTGGGAATTCTTATCATCAACCAAATCGCTAAAAAACTAAATCTGATAGACTCAAAATTTGAATTAAGAATAAATAATTTGATCAATAATCTTGAAATGCTTAATTTTTGGAGGCAAAAAAAGTCCAAACTTGCCAAAATAATAAAACCAGCAATAATATGGAAAATTATGCAAAAAGATAAAAAAATGCTAAAAAGTAAAATATATTTCATAATAGCTAAAAAACACGGCCAGGTTCTTAGCCATGGAGACATAAATAAAATCACTTTTATAAAATATTTTCCAAACTTGTGAATAAAAAGTATATCACTTATGGCATGCTGGAAGTAATGCCCGCAAATAAAGCAGTAAACATAGCAGCAAATATAAAAGGTTCAAAAAGTATTACAAACCGCGCGCTCATTTTTGCCGCACTGGCTAAAGGAAAATCAGTATTGAAAAATTACAGCCAGTGTGATGACAGCAGAATAATGATCAAAGCACTCAAAAATCTTGGCGTAAAAATAAAATCAAAAAATAAAAAATTACATGTCTGGGGCAATAATGGAAATTTTAAAAACACTTCTAAAAATAGAAAGACAAAAATTTCTAGCGAAAACAGCGGAACAGCTACACGATTTTTGATCGGTCTACTGGCAACGATACCGGCAGAAAAAGAGATTTTATTTTCCAAAAGGATGGCGAAAAGGCCAAATTTGGAGCTTATAAATTGTTTAAAAAAAATGGGCGCAAAGATAAAAAAGAATCCAAAAAATCGATTTTCACTAAAAATAAATGGACCGCTTGTTGGCGGTACACGCAATCTTGACGGCATGAAAAGCAGTCAGTTCCTTTCCGCAGTTCTAATGACTTCGCCTTATGCCAGAAAAAAAACATCTTTGCATGTGAATCAAATAAATTCAAAACCATATATCGACTTAACGATCGATCTGATGAAAAAATTTGGCGTAAAAGTAAAAAATACAAACAAACATCTTTTTTCAGTCACTCCTCAAAAATATAAAAAAACCGACCTGGCAATCGAGGGGGATGCCTCAAGCGCTGTCTACATTTTTTCGCTTGCAGCCTTAACCAATGGCATAACAACAGTAAAAAATATTTCAAAAAAATCTCTTCAGCCCGACCTTAAATTTTTAAAAATTCTCGAAAAAATGGGCTGTAAAATTTCATATAAAAAAAATAAAATCACTGTTCAGGGCAATTCTGAATTGAAAGCTTTAGGTGATATTGATCTGAATGAAACACCTGACTCGGCAATGGCAGCAGCAATTCTCTGCTTATTTGCAAGAGGAAAATCGAAACTGATGAATATCGGACAATTAAGATTTAAAGAAACGGACCGCCTTAAAGCGCTAAAAAAAGAACTGCAGAAAATCGGCGCAAAAGTAATTGAAGGCGAAGATTTTTTGGAAATTGACGGAGATCCGGAAAAGCTGCATGGAGCAGTTATTGAAACCTACCATGACCACAGGATAGCGATGTGTTTTGCCATTGCTGGCAGTAGAATCAAAGGCATCAAAATTAAAAATCCGCAGTGTGTTAAAAAAAGTTATCCCGGGTTTTGGAAAGACCTCAAAAAATGGCATATAGACTGGAGAATTTTAAATGTGAAAAATAAAATTATTTTGACTGGACTTAAAGGTACAGGGAAAAGTTCGATCGGAAAAAAACTCGCAAAGCTTATTGGCGCAGAATTTATCGACACCGATAAAATGATCGAAAAAGAAAATGGGCAAAATATAAAAATGATCGTACTGCAAAAAAGCTGGGATTATTTTAGAAATGAAGAAAAAAAATTGGCAAGATGTCTGGCCCTTAAAAAAAATATTGTTATTGCCGTCGGGGGAGGATTTTTCATCCATCAAAAAAATTTTTCAAAAAAAAATTCTTTTACCGTTCTACTCAACTGTGATCGAAAAATATTGGCAGCAAGGCTTAGAAAAGACAAAAATCCAAGACCGCCTATTCTAAAATCGCAAAATTTGCAGGATGAACTTGAACAATTGTGGACAAAAAGAAAACAAAAATATCTGGATCAGGCAGACCACATTTTTAATACCTCAAGCGAAAGTAAAAATTTCAAAATTGATATTGAAAAAAAAGCTGAAAAATTAAAAAACATCCTTGCCAAAAAATATTCTATCCATTTATGAATGAATAGCGCTATTCTTGATTTCATCATTATTGGTTCAGGGATTGCCGGGTTAAATGCCGCTCTGGAGGCCTCAAAAAAAGGAAACGTGCTGGTAATAACCAAAAATAAAATCTACGAAAGCAACACCTGGCACGCCCAGGGTGGCATAGCGGCCGTTAGATCTAAAATGGATAATTTTGAAAAACACATCATGGATACCCTGGAAGCCGGAGCTTTTCACAATGATAAAAAAGCAGCAACTTTTATTATTAAAAATGGACCCAGGGCTATTCAAAAACTGTTAAAAATGGGCATGGTCTTCACGAAGGAAAAAAACGGCAAAATGGCTTTAGGAAGAGAAGGGGGGCATCAGGAAAAGCGCGTTCTGTACCGCGGAGATACAAGTGGAAAATTCATTGAAAATGTTCTTATAAAAAAAATCAAAAAAAATAAATCCATCACGGTTTACGAAAATACATTTGTTAAGAAAATCCTCGTAAAAAATAAAATCTGCTGGGGAGTGCAGATCATCAAAAAAAATAAGCTTCAAAATATTTTTGCAAAAAAAATTATTCTTGCAACAGGCGGACTCGGTCAAATATATGAAAAAACTACCAACCCGTTCGTCGCAACCGGAGATGGCTTGGCCATGGCTAAAAAAGCTGGCTGCAAAATGAAAGATCTGGAATTTATTCAATTCCATCCAACTGCATTCAATGAAAAAAACAATCCCAGATTTCTGCTATCGGAAGCTTTGCGCGGCGATGGTGCGATTTTATTGAACATCAAAGGAGAACGATTCATGCGACACTATCATCACCTGATAGAACTTGCTCCAAGAGATATTGTAAGTCGTGCTATTTTTAAAGAAGAAAAAAAAGGGCCAGTTTATCTTAAGCTTAATGTAGAGGCCAGAAAAGCACAGCAACGTTTTCCGCAAATCTCAAAATATCTGAAAAAGAAGGGTTTGATTTTGGGAAAAGATAAAATTCCAATCACGCCCGCAGCGCACTTTAGCTGCGGAGGAATTCAAACCAATCTCAAAGGTGCAACCAATATCAAAAATCTTTATGCATTCGGAGAAGTCGCCTGCACAGGCCTTCACGGAGCCAACCGTTTAGCATCCAACTCGCTTTTGGAAGGCCTTGTGATGAGCAATCAAATTCTAAAGTCAGCATCAAACCGCAAAATTTCAGCGCAGGGTTGGCGAAAATGGTCGCAAGTTCAAAAAAAATTTTCAGTAGCAAAAAAAGTACCGTTAACCGCAACAGAAACTCAAATGGCAAGCTCGTTCAGTCTAAAAATCAGAAATAAACTCCAAAAAATAATGTGGGACAAAGTGGGCATTATCAGGACAGAAAAAAAATTAAAACAGGCATTGCAAGAACTTCAAGACCTAAAGAAAAAAATTCCGGCAAACTTGAAGATCAAAAGCTTGAATATCGAACTGCTTGAAACAAAAAATATGCTCGACGTCGCCTGCCTGATAACAAAAGCAGCCTTAAAAAGAAAACGCAGTCTGGGCACTCATTTCCTGGAAAACCACCTCCTTGAAAATCACTGAGCCCTGCTCAAAAGTTCAGCCTGATGTGCCATAACCAGCGCTTCCACAATCTCATCAATATTTCCTTCCATAATTGCAGGAATATTACTCCAGCTGTGCTTGATACGATGATCAGTCACGCGATCCTGCGGAAAATTATAAGTCCTGATTTTTTCCGAACGATCTCCAGTGCCAATCTGGCCGAGTCTTTGCTCGCCAAGCTCCTTCTGTCTTTTCTCACGTTCAAGGGCATAAAGACGCGTACGCAAAACCTCCAAAGCCTTGGTTTTATTTTTCAACTGCGATTTTTCATCCTGCTGTGAAACCACCAGCCCTGAAGGTAGATGAGTAATTCTAACAGCTGAATCAGTTGTATTAACACTTTGTCCGCCCGGTCCGCCAGCCCGAAAAACATCAATGCGCAGGTCGCCATCCTTAATTTCAATATCAATTTCCTCGGCTTCAGGCAAGACAGCGCAAGTAACAGTTGAAGTATGAATCCGGCCCTGACTTTCCGTGGCAGGCACCCGCTGCACGCGATGCACTCCGCTTTCGTACCTCATTTTCCCATAAGCCCCTTCCCCTATTACTTTAAAAATAATCTCTTTCATGCCGCCTGCCGCAGCTTCATTTTTACTCATCAACTCAACTTTAAAACCAATTTTCTCCGCAAAACGCATATACATCCGCGCCAGCTCGGCCGCAAAAAGCGCTGCCTCTTCACCTCCAGCACCTCCCCGTATTTCAAAAACCGCATTCTTAAAATCATCCTCATCCTTGGGCAAAAGTTCAAGTCTAATCTGCTCATGCAATGAAATCTGCCTTTCTTTTGAGCTTTTCATTTGATCTTTGGCCAGTTCACACATCTCTTCATCTTTTTCCGTGCGTAAAATGTCATCTGCATCGCGAATATCTTTCTCGATATTTTTAAGTGCCCGATACAAAACAACAACCTTGGAAAGCTGTTTATACCTGCGCGTCAGATTTTTATACTCATTCTGATTTGTAATAACGGCGACATCAGAAAGTTTTCCTTCAATCTCAACGTATTCCTGTTCAAGTTGTTCAAGTTTTTCAAGCATGCTAAAATTCCGCAATAAAGATCCGTTCTATCTTAGCGTAATCAGGAAGTATTTCCAATCTCTTTGGCCGTAAAGAAGTTTTTAAAAGTCTGCTGATTTCCTCGTGCTGCAAAAATCCAAATTCCCCCAAAAAAAGACGCGGTTTACGTTTTAAAACGCCAATCTGCTCAAAAAGTTTTCTATAGAACAGCAAGCCGTCATCACCGCCAAACAAAGCAATGTGCGGCTCATGGTCATATGCCTCCCTGCTGATAAAATTATTTCGTTTCCGGCCGATATAAGGAAGATTGGCCACAATAATGTCATGGTAATGATCACGATCATTTTCCACTCCATCCAGCAAATCAGACTGCAAAAAATTAATCCGACTAGTCACTTCGTGTTTTTCAGCATTCTGATGGGCAACTTCGAGTGCCAAAGTTGAAATGTCCGTAGCTGTTATTTGCGCAAAGGACAAGTGTTTGGCAAGAGCAACAGCGATACAACCGCTCCCTGTTCCAATATCCAGAATGCGCAACGGTTCGGACTTCAAATCCGAAAAATCGCGCAAAAAATCAATCACCTGCTGCACCAGAAATTCCGTTTCCGGTCTGGGGATTAAAACCCTTTCATCCACATAAAAATCCAGACCAAAAAACTCCTTCCGGTGTGTTAAATAAGCCACAGGTTCACCTGCAAAAAAACGTCTTAATAAAAACCAAAATTGCTTTTCTTCAACTTCGGTCAGGACGTTGTCAGGATGTGCCAGCAAAAATTCCCTGCCTCTATCTAAAACAAAAGCCAGCAGCACCTCTGCGCCAAGCAAATCCCCCTGCGCACCCAGTAATTCCTTTGATTTTTTAAGAATTTCAACGATTTTCATTACAGTTTTTTAGGGCAAATCTAAAGTAAATTCAAAAACCCCGCATAACGGCGGGGTTTAAAAAGCTTAATAATACTTCATTTTTTCGCGCTGGCGACGATGAAAATCGCGCATGATGGCAGCCATTCTTGAATGTCGTTTATTTGGTTCACGCCGAAAATAGCGCCGTTCACGGACCAGCAGCAGAATGCGGCTCGACTGCACTTTTTTATTAAAACGTGAAATCAGACGATCAACCGATTCTTTGGGATTGCGATGGACTCTTACTGGCATATAATCACCTCCTTCATATTCAGTGTTAGATATCAAGATTTTTAACTTTTTTGGCGTGCGACTGGATAAATTTCTTGCGCGGTAAAACCTCCGAACCCATGAGAGTGTCAAAAACGTGGTCTGCTTCCTGCGCATCCTGAATATTGATTTTATACATCATGCGCTGACCAGGATCCATGGTTGTTTCCCAAAGCTGCTGCGGATCCATTTCTCCAAGACCCTTATAACGCTGGATATTCACTTTCGAGGCTTCCGCAAAAGTTTTCAAAACTTCATTTTTCTTTTCCTCAACATAAACGTATTCAACTTTTTTGCCAAAACTTAATTTATAAAGAGGCGGCTGAGCCACATAGAGATGTCCGTTATCAATAATCGGTCTCAGGTAACGGTAAAACATCGTCAGAAGCAGGGTACGGATATGTGCGCCATCGACATCCGCATCGGTCATTATCACGATGCGGTTATAACGCAGTTTGGAAATATCAACCATTTCACCAACACCAATACCTATCGCAATCACAAGCGCCTTGATTTCATTATTCGCCAGAATCTTGTCCATGCGCGCCTGCTCCACATTCAAAATCTTACCTTTCAACGGCAAAATCGCCTGAAATTCACGGTTTCTTCCCTGTTTGGCGGAACCGCCGGCGCTGTCTCCCTCCACAATGAAAAGCTCTGAATTGTTTGGATCGCGCGAAGTGCAGTCCGCCAGTTTACCGGGCAACGTCATTCCTTCGAGTGCACCTTTACGGATCACTGTATCACGCGCCGCCCGCGCAGCCAAACGCGCACGCGCAGCCAACGCGCATTTCATAAAAATCCCTTTTGCATCGGCCGGATGCTCTTCCAAATAAGTCGTAAAAATATCGCCAAAAACATTTTCAACTGCAGTTCTCATTTCCGCATTGCCGAGTTTGCTCTTAGTCTGGCCCTCAAATTGCGGATTGCCCAACTTGACTGAAATCACCGCAGTCAAACCCTCACGAACATCTTCTGAAGTCAGATTATCCTCTTTTTCCTTGAGCAGAGCATTTTTGCGCGCATAGTTATTGATCGTTCTGGTAAGAGCTGAACGAAAACCGGTCAAATGCATGCCTCCTTCAGTGGTATGAATATTATTCGCAAATGTAAAAATCATTTCCTGAAACACCGAAGTGTATTGGAGTGCAACCTCAATAAAACCTTCCGGAGCATCTTTTTCAATATAGACTATTTCACTTAACACTTCCTTGTTTTTATTGAGATGCTGGACATACGACCTGATTCCTCCTTCAAAATAAAACTGATAACGCCTCCCCTCTTCATGCTCATCAAGGAGACGGATAGTGACCCCTTTCGTCAAATAAGCCTGTTGCCTTAGACGATTAAGGATTGTCTGAAAATCAAAAACCGTATGTTCAAAAATAGTTGCGTCAGGAACAAAAGTAATTTTGGTGCCGGTTTTATCCGTTTTGCCAACAGCTTTAACATCATCCTGGGCCTCGCCTTTTTTGTAAATCTGCTGATAAATTTTGCCGTCGCGATAAACCGTTGCCGTCAGCTGGGTTGAAAGAGCATTCACCACCGATACGCCCACGCCGTGAAGACCGCCGGAAACTTTGTATCCGCCACCTTCACCAAATTTTCCACCGGCATGCAGCATCGTCAAAACCGTTTCCAGAGCCGATTTTTTAGTTTTGGAATGAACGTCAACTGGAATACCGCGCCCGTCATCCTCAACCGAAACACTGTTATTGGCATGAATCGTAACATCAATATTTTTACAAAAACCTGCCATGGCCTCATCAATGGCATTATCAACAACTTCCCAGATCAAATGGTGCAGACCGGCAACATCCGTTGTACCAATATACATGCCTGGACGTTTACGCACAGCCGATAAACCTTCCAGCACCTGAATATTCTCGGCACTGTAGGAACTCTTCTTTTTTTCGAGCACTTTATCCATAAATCAGTTTAAAAAAACATCCTAAAAATAAGCCCAGCGCACTATAGCATATAGATTTTCCGCTGTCAGGTCAAAAACTTTTTAAGCTTTCACCGCACGCTTAAAACTGAACAATTTTTTTATACAAATATACTATTTTACGTTTTCTGCTGGGGGAGAAGCCTGATTCGCAACATCGTTACGAACCTCATTTATATCAACTGTCCCCCGTCCAACCTGCTGGGCCTGCAAAAACTGCTGGTACTGCTCCCGATGGGAAGTTCCGTGGAGAGCCGTACCGCTGAATTCCGGTGAATTCAAATATCTGAAAAAGACCCCGTAATCAACAAGTCTTTGGGCAAAAAGCTCTCCAACCGCAGCCTGATCGGCAACCGGCAACTGCAAATCGTCAGCTTCCCTGAATAGCCGGAAAACAATCTGCCGCGCATCCTCGATTTTAAGCTGGTCAGCAAGGAAAAAAACTTTTAACTGGCGCAAAAAATCAATCTTGTTACTGATAATCGTCTGCTTCTCCTCATTCTTGGCATTGCCTTCAGGAAGAAGCGCCAGCCATTGCTGTTCCAGACTATTTTTCAACGCAAAATAACCGTCGCGATAAAATCCTGGATAAAGCCTGAAAATATTATCCATCAGCTGATTATCATCAGCAAAAAATGTTTTAAAATTGCCCAGACCAATTTTATTTGCAGCAGTAAACTTAACAAAACGATCGTAATATTGCTCAAGACTTAAACGGGCAAGGGCAATATTGTCTTTGGCCAAATCGTAAGCATCGTTTAAAAACTGACGGATAAGGAGAAATTTCCGGCGTGTCTGATCATCATTTTGACTCGGTTGAGCCAACAATACATCTGCCAAAGCTGTTCTGGTCAAAGCCAGAGGTTCTGCTGGAGAGACAAACAGCAACCAAAAATACTCATGCTGCAATCGTTGCAATAAAAGATCCTGGAAAACCTGATCTTCATTACTGCTGGCGGCAAGCAGACCTGTAAAATTGTCCAGACGCTCTTTTGCTTCTTTTGTCCGTCCAAACAGCAGTAAATATTCGCTGTCATGAAGATGGGCAAAAATACTGTCCAGCGCATGCTCATCGCGCCTTTCAGCAGAAAAAGTAAAAAGAAAAGAAAAACGGTTTAGCGCACTTGCAAGCGGGTAGGAAAAACCTTCGGGATTGGAAAATTTCAGACCGCCATCACGAATTTTAGCAAGTTTCTGCTGCGATCTTTCCTGAAGAAAAAGACTGTCTGCGTCAAGGTTCTGTTTGATCCAGGAATCAGCCAAAAATTGGCTATCAACCTGGCCAATCTGAAATTCTTTTACCAGCTTTGAATAAAGCAGTTTTTTTAAAGTTTCAAGATTATCCTGAACTGTATTTTGAAAAATAGTAGTTTCATTGCCAGGCGGCAGCAGGTAACTGTTGATAAAATCGGCAGCCTGAAAACGGCTTGGCAAAGAGCTGGCAGCAGAGACTGCGTCCGTCGTTAAAGGAATAAGCCCAACCGTGAGACTATGCGAACTCGCATAAATAACCGTCTTGACACCATCAAAAGCCGCATCAAAAACCGTCTGTTCAGGCACGATATAAGCATTACCTGCAATCAGGTTGAAAATGCCGTCATGCAAAAGGTTAAAAACCCAAACTCTGCCCTGCAAAAGCTGAAAGGCATAACCATTATTTTGCCTCTCCAGTTTAACAATTTTCAGTGTTGACTTCGCTGCCAAGCGTAGCATACCATCATTGCCGTAACGTATCTGCAGAAGATCCGTGTCAGTATTTTCAATAATATCGTTTAAAAAAAGTTCAACTTCATCCGGACCCTGAAGCGTTTGTTTGGCCTGTGCTCTTGTCAACTGGAATGACTGGCCCGCTACAAGATGAATCGCGACATTTGCACCCGTGACAATGGAAGACGACTCTGCAACGCGGGATTCTATCAGAAAACCTCCGCAAAAAATGCCAAAAGCAGTCAAAATAACAAAAAATTTTTTAAAGGCATAAAGCATTGAATTTTGGCTGTGAGAAAAGACTAAAATGTCTTTAAATTATACCATTTTCCAGCCCGGAACGCCACACCCCGCTTTTAATGGAACATGCGGCTTTGTTTTCAGCATCGACTTCACCTATAATGTTTTTACTGTCAAACTTATTCTTTGTTTTAAGTTCCATGAACACCCCCGCAAACATCAAAAAAAACTCTCTCCGCCTGCAAATAATAATTTTTGCAGGTCTTTTGCTCTGCCTGCCTGCTGCCGCTTTAGCCGCTTATAAAGATGTGCCTGTGTCCCACCCGCAGTTAAAAGCCATCGAAACGCTCAAGCTTGAAAAAATAATGGAAGGATTCAAGGATGGGACTTTCAAACCCGACAAACCCATAACCAGAGGTGATTTCCTTAAAACTGTTTTCAACGATGTCGGTTTTAAACCGGCTGAAAAATCGCCCAGGACCGATTTCCCCATAACCGGTTTCAAAGACATCGCACCGCAGAGCGAATTGGCCGGATACATTAAAAAAGCGCTGGAACTTGGCATCATCACTCCTCCTGCTCTAAAGGAAAATTTTGACCCCTCAAATCCAATTTCAAAACTTGAAGCCGTAAAACTGGCTTTTGCGATTGAGGGAATTTCCACACCATACTATTCCGATATTGCGCCGCAGGATCTCTTTGACGATGTCAAAGCGACTTCCAGCTTTGCCTATATTGTGCGCGCAGCAAAAAAATTCGGCATCGTTTCTTCCAAAAACCCGAATCTCTTCAGTCCTTTCAGAAAAATAACCAGGGGCGATGCTGCTGAAATTATTTTTGAAAGCCAGCTCATTCGCCAGGGCCAAAGCGCGGACCCAGGCGCTACCGAAACCGGCGAGCCTGAACTAAAAATCACCGTTACCCCTTCCGACACAACTTCATCTTCCATCAGCGGCCTTGATGAACTTTCCGCAAAACTCATCAATAACCCAAAGTTTCCCATTCTGCTCGATATCTGGAAAAAAGCCTACACCGATTTTTATTACAATCACAATTTTACTGAAAGCGACCTCGTTTATGGCGCTGTCGAGGGCATGGTTGAAAAAATGAAAGACAAATATACGGTTTTCCAGGAACCGCTGCAGGCAAGTGAATTAAACGATTATCTTACCGGCGAACTTGAGGGAATCGGCATAAAAGTGCAGCAGCTGGATAACCAGTTCATAATTATCAATCCTCTGCCAAATACGCCAGCAGAACGGGCCGGACTTCTGCCTGGAGATATTATTATCCAGGTTGACGGAAAAGGTGTATCCGAAAAAACCCTGGAAGAGCTCTTAAAAATGATCAAAGGTCCAGTTGGCAGCCACGTTAAAATTACAGTCTTGAGAAAATCCCTCAACTTTGATTTTGATGTGGAAAGACAAAAAATCAGCATCAATTCAGTTACTTCAAAGTTGGTCAACAGCAATATTGGCTACGTTGCCATCAGCCAGTTTATTTCCGGCACCGAAAAAGAATTCGTGAAACAGGTAAACGCGCTGCTGGCCCAGTCGGCAAAGGGATTTATCATCGATGTCCGGGGCAATCCGGGCGGATACCTGGACAGCGCCAACAAAATTCTCGGACATTTTGTGGAACCGGGCAAAACTGTTGTAAGCACCAAAACCACCAATGGCGATATCACAGTTTTTACCTCAAACGGCAAGGCCGAGCTGGCCAAATTTCCGGTGGTGATTCTTATGAATGGAGATACCGCCTCGGCTGCTGAAATTCTTGCCGGCGCAATCCAGGATTACCAGCTGGGCAAACTTGTCGGCGAAAAAAGTTTCGGCAAAGGCAGTGTCCAAAAATTATACAGCTATCCAGAGGGTTCGATTTTAAAAATGAGCATTGCCCATTGGCTCACCCCCCTCGGCCGCGATATCCATGGCATAAGTCTGATACCGGATATTCAGATTTCAAGAACCAAAGAAAACATTGTCAACGGCGAAGACCCGCAGCTTGATCGCGCAATAGCTGAAGTCCAGAAAGGAATTAAATAGCACCTGTCAGCGCCTGTCTGAAAAGTTTTGGCAAACACAGGCGCTTATATTTATCCACCTTTCAGCGCTTCTTCTGTGCCTGCACGTAAAATCTCTTCCGGATCCGTGGTGACAATCTTGTCTTCGGTGTAGGAAGCAATAATCTGAATCGCAACATGTTTAAGGCCGGCAAAGAAAAGCCCCTGTCCAACGCCGCTGTTTAAAAGCATGTATTTTTCACCTTCCGTGAGATTGAACACTTTAGTCAGATCTTCAATGGCGGAGGGGGCCTGCTTCAATAAAAGCTGCAGCGACGAGTTGGTAATAACGGGTTTTCCATACGGACTTTTAATGAAATCCTCCACATCCTGGGTAATGGTGGTAATGCCGAGATAATATTTGCGCGAGCGCTTGACCAGGCCAAACAAAAAGCGGCCCGAGTCCTCGTACTGCATCATCGTCCAGGCTTCATCAATAATAAGTAGACGCTTTTTAAGCTCGCTTCTGACCCGATTCCAGATAAAATTCAAAATGATATACATCGCAATCGGACGCAGCGCATCCTCAAGATCGCGAATACTGAAAACCATCAGTCCGCTGTTCATGTCAATATTCGTTGGTTTATTGAAAATTCCGGCATAGGTTCCCTGCGTAAATTTCTGTAGACGCTGGGCCAAACTCTGAGCACCGTCCATGGTTGAAAGCACGTCGTAAAGATCTTCCATCGTTGGCGATGGAACCTGGGAGGGATCGATCATGTCCATGGTAATACCACGCACCGCATAAACATCGTTTAAAGCCTTATCCAAAATACCTTCTTCAGATGGCGTCACGCCTCCGAGCATGATTTTCAGTAAACCGTGAAGATTGATAATATTGGCGCGTAAAAGATCGCCAGGCTGCAACTCCTCATCGCGCAGCGGCGAAGGCAAATCAAAAGGATTGATGCGCCGGTCTGAAGTTAAAGAAACGCGGAGGTAAGCGCCTCCAACCGTCTGCGCCAAAGCCTGATATTCGTTTTCCGGATCGATCACGATCACATCCGTGCCAAGCATCAGCGAACGCAAAATTTCCAGTTTAACCGCATAGGACTTCCCTGCTCCGGATTTGGCAAAAACCACGGAATTAGCATTTTCCAAAGAAAATCTGTCAAAAATAATGAGACTGTCATTGTGGCGGTTAAGCCCGTAGAGAATTCCTTCATTCGAAGTCAGATCCGCGCTGCTGAAAGGAAAAGTCGTGGAAAGCGGTGAGGTATTCATGTTGCGGCTAACCTCCACTTCATCCAGACACATCGGCAGCGTCGAATTAAAACCATGTTCCATCTGCAGTTCCGTTTTTTTGGTCAGGATGAGTTTACCGCCCAAAATCGTTTCAAGCTGGCGCGCAATTTTGGCAAGTTTCTTTTCGTCTTCACCGTAAATCGTAAAATAAAGCGCGAACTGAAAAAACTTTTCCTGGCCACGTTGAATCTGCGTACGCAGTTCTTCCGCATCCTCAAGAGCAGTCTCAAGCGCAGGATCGCGTACAATACCTTTTTCCGCAGCAATGCGGATTGAAGACTGCATCTGCGCAACCTTTTTTTTCAAAATCGCCATGATTGCCGCAGAATCAATGGGATAAACAAATTGGGCGATGTCCATGGTCACGTCAAAATTCACTACCGGTGAAAGCCAGTTGATATCAAGGTAACGCGGGTAAGCGTAAACAAAAAATGACTGCGCAAAAAGTCCTTCCACACGGATCATATCGTATTTGATTTCCATGGAAGACGGCGCAATCAGATCGCGAATGGAAGCCAGTCCCTGCTGATAGATTTTTTCAGCATCAAGGAGCTGCTGTCTTTCCTGCTGGCTGTTTTGAGTAGTCAAAACGGAATTTGACCCAGCAGGCTGAGGCGGCACGACATTTGAAGGCTGCCCGGCCACACCGGCATTTTTACCCTGCTCCAGAGCAGTTTTAGTTTTTCCTGCAGCCAATTTCACTGAGTCAGTAGCTTTGGCAACGGAAGTTTTAAAAAAATCAAAAACTCCCGACTTTTTTTGTGGTTCCTCAGGTTTCAAAGTCAATTTCGGTTCCGGTTCAGTTTTAAGTTCGATTGGCTGTGGAGATGCGGGCAGCACAGTCGACTGTTTTTCTGTCACAATTTTGACGCCATCCGTAACCAGCGCTGCTTGGGGCACAAGCGGCTGAGCGGTTTGCTCAGCTACTAAAGCCGGCCCACTGCTGGCCGGAACAGCACCACTTTGCTGTGCCTGATTTTGAGCTTGATCGTCTGGCATTTCCGGGAAAGAAATATTCTTTACAGTATACCAAAAAAAGGCTTTTCCTTCAAGGAACGCAGGCAAAACCGGTATTGTTTTTTTGAAAAATATGCTAAAGTAGCGACCGTGCAAAAATATTTTTTGTAAAATCCCAAATTATGGCTGAAAAACAAGCAAATCCGGCAAACAATCTGCCTGATAAAAATAAAGATTCCGCACAGGAAATGTTCAGCGACAGTACACTACGCAATATTTCAGAAGAAATGCAAACCTCTTATTTAGATTATGCCATGAGCGTAATTGTTTCGCGTGCCCTCCCGGATGTGCGCGACGGCTTAAAGCCGGTTCATCGCCGCATTTTATACGCCATGCACGATGTGGGTCTGCGCTCAACTTCCGGCTATCGCAAATCAGCGTATGTGGTTGGCGAAGTTTTAGGTAAATATCATCCCCACGGCGATGCGCCAGTCTATGAATCCATGGTGAGAATGGCGCAGGAATTCGCACTTCGTTACACGCTCATCAAAGGTCAGGGCAATTTCGGATCGATCGATGGCGACAGCCCTGCAGCCATGCGTTACACCGAAGCCAAAATGCAGAAAATCACCGATGAACTGCTCGCAGATATTGAAAAACAGACCGTCACCTGGACTGACAATTATGACGGCAGATTCAAGGAACCGGTGGTTCTTCCAACCAGAATTCCGCAACTGCTTTTAAACGGATCACAGGGAATTGCCGTTGGCATGGCTACTTCAATTCCACCCCATAATCTGGGCGAAATCATTGATGGAATCCTGCATCTTCTCGAAAAACCCGAGGCAACGGTTGAGGATCTCATGCAGTTCGTCAAAGGTCCGGATTTTCCAACCGGTGGAATGATTTACGACATTAATGCCATTAAAAATGCTTACCAGACAGGTCGCGGAGGCATTATCATGCGTGCCAAAACCAGCATCGAAGAAAAAAAAGGCAGCCGTTTTGAAATTCTCATTCACGAAATTCCATACCAGGTAAACAAAGCCAATCTGGTGATGAAAATTGCTGAACTTGTCCAGGAAAAAAAGATTATCGGCATTACCGATGTGCGCGACGAATCAAACCGTGAAGGCATCCGTGTTGTCATTGAATTGAAAAAAGATGCCTATCCCAAAAAGATTTTAAACCAGCTCTTCAAGCTGACGCCGATGCAGTCAACCTTTAATTTGAATATGATTGCCCTGGTTGAAGGTATCCAGCCAAGACTGCTTGATCTTAAACAGATCCTTGAATATTTCATTATCCATCGCCAGGAAGTAATCACGAAGCGCACCAAATTTGACCTGAAAATTGCCAAAGAACGTCTCCACATCCTGGAAGGTCTCAAAACAGCCCTTGACCATATTGATGAAATTATCGCGACCATCCGCAAATCTGACACTAAGGAAGACGCGCATGCTGCGCTCATGAAAAAATTCAAACTGAGCGATCTGCAGAGCAAAGCCATTCTTGAAATGAAACTTCAGACTTTGGCAGGCCTTGAACGCAAGAAAATCGAAGACGAATACAAGGAAAAGCTGGCAATTATTGAAAAACTGGAAACTATTTTGAAAGATGCGAAAAAAATTATCAAAATCATCAAAGATGAACTTTTGGAAATCAGAAAAAATTACGCCGATGCGCGCAGAACGCAAATTCATCCGGAAGCGCTCGGCCAGATCGGCATGAAAGACACCATTCCAAATGAACCTATGATTGTGATGCTGACGCGTGAAAATTATATCAAGCGCATGCCGCCTTCCACTTTCCGCGCGCAGAATCGCGGCGGCAAGGGCGTGATCGGCGCAACCACCAAGGAAGAAGACGAAATCCGCATTGTCCGTCCGGCCATGAACCATGATGAAATCATGTTCTTCACCAATCTTGGACGTGTTTTCAGAATGCCAGTCTACGAAATTCCGCTTGCTTCACGTGTGGCAAAAGGCCAGGCAATCGTCAATCTGTTGCAATTGCAGGATAAAGAATATGTAACAGCCATTCTGCCAACCGGAGAACATCTTAGCGGTGAATCGCTTTTTATGGCTACGACCAGGGGAACTGTCAAAAAAACCACGGCTGAAGAATTCAAAAATGTCAGAAAGAGCGGACTTATAGCAATCAAGCTGCGCGAAGGCGACTTTCTGGAGTGGACTAAAGAGGTTTCCAAAGGCCAGGAAATCATGATCGTCACCAAAAACGGCAAATCAATCCGTTTCAATGAAGCCGATGTCCATCCAACCGGACGAGCCTCAATGGGAGTACGTGGAATCCGCTTAAAGGCCGAAGATGAAGCCGTTGATATGGATGTCATTAAAAATCCCAAAAAGGCGGAACTGCTGGTGATCATGGAAAACGGGCTTGGCAAATGCACATCCGTCCAGGATTACCGCACCCAGACCCGCGGCGGAACAGGGGTAAAAACCGCGAACATTACAACAAAAACCGGAAAAATCATCGGCGGAAAAATCATCGGCGAGGAAACAAAAGGCGACCTCATTATCGTTTCCAAACAGGGCCAGATTATCCGCATGAATGTCAAAAACATCCCTTCGCAGGGACGCGCAACCCAGGGAGTTTATCTCATGAGAATGCACGAAAATGACAAAGTGGCCTCAACCTCACTTATTGAAAGCAACGACAATATCGAAGAGGAGCAAACAGAAAAACAGCCCGAACTGATTGCTGAAAAGGAGTAAACTTGACGCTTTACGAATTTTTGCTGCACGATTTTTCTTGCGCTTCATGATCTTTTCATTTATAGTGCAGTGGCGTTTTTTTTAAAAAAAGTCCAAATGAAAACCAAAATCCACCCAGCCTACTTCGAAAATCTCAAAATTACCTGCGCCTGCGGCAACATTATTTTAGCAGGTTCAACCAAAAAAGAGCTCAAAACCGAACTTTGTTCAGCCTGCCATCCATTCTATACCGGCAAGCAGAAACTCGTTGACACGGCCGGACGCGTTGACAAATTCATGGCTAAAGTCAAAAAAACCGCTGAATTAAAAGAGAAAAAAGCTGCAAAGAAAGAAATGATTGCCCAGGAAAAAGCCGAGGCCTGGGCTGAAGCTGGCGATAAAAAAGCCCCTAAAGCTCCAGCCGTCAAAAAAACGGCTAAAGCAGCTAAAACCATTAAAACCGCAGCACCAAAAAAAGCAAAAGCTCCAGCCTCAAAAACTGCAAAGAAAAAATAATTCTTAAAATGCCAGGAAACACTTTTGGAAGCATTTTCAGGGTCACGACCTGGGGCGAGTCCCACGGTCCAGCTTTTGGCGTGGTCATCGACGGCTGTCCGCCGCTCCTTTCACTCACGGAAAGGGAAATTCAGGAGGAACTCGATCGCAGAAGGCCGGGCCAAAGCGCTATCACTACCACAAGAAATGAAAAGGACAAAGTCCATATTCTTTCCGGAGTCTTTGAAGGAAAAACGCTTGGCACACCGATCGCAATGATGGTCGAAAACCTTGACCAGCAAAACAAAGATTACCTTGCCCTAAAAAATATTTACCGTCCCGGACACGCGGACATTGCCTGGGATTTGAAGTACGGCATACGCGATTTTCGCGGAGGCGGACGATCTTCCGGACGTGAAACGATCAGCAGGGTTATGGCCGGAGCTGTAGCCAAAAAAATCCTCAGAAAAGCTGCCGGAACAAAAATTATCGGGTACTGTCTGCAGATCGGGCCGGTGCACGCCAAAAAATTTGAGGAAAAAGAAATTGAAAAAAATACGCTGCGCTGCGCCGATAAAATCCAGGCCCAAAAAATGGAAAAATATATTTTAGCAATGAAGGAAAAAGGTGACAGTGTAGGCGGAATGATCGGTTTGACTATTCAAAACGCCCCTATTGGCCTTGGTGAGCCGATTTTTGACAAACTCCAGGCGGATCTGGGCAAAGCGCTGCTGTCCATTGCCACTGTTAAAGGAATCGCATTCGGCAGTGGTTTTGACGCTGCCGCAAGCCTGGGTTCCAGCCATAATGACGAACTCAGACTTGAAAAAGGCAAAATAAGAACCAAAACCAATCACGCCGGAGGCATTTTGGGCGGTATTTCCATTGGCACTGATATCACCATCCAGCTGGCAATAAAACCTCCTTCAAGCATCAAAACAAAACAGAAAACCATCGACAAATCCGGCAAAAAAGTTGATATCGCCATTGAGGGACGCCACGATCCCTGCATCGTACCGCGCCTTATTCCGGTTGCGCAGAGCATGGTCGCCATTACGCTGGTCGACCATCTCCTGCGTCAAAAAACGATTGCCTGATCGAACACAAACAGGACGCAAATTTTGAGTTTACAAAACAAAAAGAGGTGCTACACTACAGAGGCTTTTTATTTTTTAATTTCAAATTATGAAGAGAAGCTTTCTTTATTTTGCAATGGCTGGACTGCTGACCATTGCTTTAAGTGGATGTGCAGGTGACGATACTGGCACGACCCAGACCCAAAACCAAAATCAAAACACTGCGCCAAGTACACAGGCAGCTTCAACCTATAAAATCGGGGTGGTCACACCGTTAACAGGTGATGCGGCACCGCTCGGCCAGGAAGAAAGAAAGTTGCTTGAATATCGGCTTGCAGAAATCAATAAAGAAAATGAAGCCAGCGGCAACAAGTTTGAATTAAGCTTTGAAGACGGCAAATGCGACGGTTCTTCCGCAGTAACCGCTTTCCAGAAACTCACGGATGTCGACAACGTCCATTTTATTATCGGCGGATCCTGCTCTTCGGAAACACTAGGCATTGCTCCGCTTCTCGTAGACAAAAAAGCGGTCGCAGTTTCTCCAACGTCATCAAATCCCGATATTGAAGGCAAAAGCCCCAATCTTTTCACCTTGTCTTACAGCGATGCAACCGTCGGCGAAGGCATTGCCGACCAGCTTGGCAAATTCAAAAAAGTCGCTCTGCTGAGTGAACAAAACGATTTCAATGAAGGGCTCAAAAAAACCGTTGAAAAAAACCTGAAAGCCAAATATCCGGATACCAAAATCGTGGCAAATGAAGAATTCCCAAAGGGCAGCACGGATTTCCGCAATCAGCTCGACAAATTAAAAGCTTCCAAAGCAGATGCAGTTTTTCTGAATCCGAATGTTGGAGTTACAGCCCAGGGACTTCTAAAACAAATTGCAGAAATTAAAAACTGGAAAACTCAGTTTATAAGCCAGTTCGCATATATTTCATCTGAAGTACTTAAAGTCGCTCCCAAAGCCGCTGAAAGCATGATCGTTATTGATGCTCCAGGTGTTACGGACAGCAAATTCGTTGATTACAAAAACAAAGCCATAGCAGCCATTGGCTCTCTCGACAACCTGGGTTCATACTACAGCGCTTCAACACTTGATACGCTCAATATTCTTTCCAGTCTGGTTGCGCAAAATAAAGGCGATGCCGATGCCGTGCAAAAAGCGCTTGCAGGTCAGACTTTTACAGGTTACATCAGCAATAAAATCATGTTTGGCGGAAAATCTTTCGTTCAGGGCGTAGGTGCGGTAAAATTCATGGTGAAAGATGGCAAGGCAGAAATGGCCGATGCGAAAGCGGCCACAATGAAAAAGTAATATGTTTTTCCTCCAAATCCTGTTAACGAGTCTGGTGACTGGAACTGAAGTCCTGCTGCTTGCAGCAGGACTTTATGTTATCTATGCCATTGCCAGATTTTTTCATATCGGCCTTGGAGCGATGATGATTGCTGGCGGCTACGGATTTTATGTTTTCAATGAAGCGCATCTCCCCTTCTGGATGGCATTCCTTGGCGGACTTTTCGTCGGCGCGCTGCTCGGCATGCTCAGCTTTTATCTACTTGAACCGTTTATCAAAAAAAACCAGCAACTGCTGGCGCTTTTAACGAGTACCGCTTTCGGCATTGTGATTGAATCTTCGCTGGCGATAAAATTCGGCTCTGAAGGCAAATTTCTGGTCAACGCTGTGCTGCCAACTTTTGATTTTTTTGGCCTGCGCATCACCCAGATCGGTTTATGGACACTGATCACTGGCATAATCGTTGCGATCCTGGCCTGGATTTTCATTTATCTGCTGCCATACGGACGGGTACTGCGCGCTATTTCGCAGCATCGGCAGTGCGCCTCCCTCATCGGCATCAAGGAAAAAAAAGTACAATTGCTGATTTTCATGGCTGTAGGGATTATTGCTGCACTAATCGGCATCCTGACCGGCATGAATGATGCTGTTACGCCAGTTGCCGGTTTAGACCCGATAGCCATGGCTTTCATGGCGCTTCTCATTGGAGGAGTTTCAGATTTTCGCGGAACCGTGCTGGCTTCATACCTGATCGTTTTAATTCCTGAACTGATCGTTGCCGGAACGTATGGCGATCTCAGTTTCAATGCTTCGTGGAAAATGGTTTTCATGTTTCTGATTGCACTGGTCGCCTTAAGTCTAAGACCGCAGGGCATTTTTCAAACCACTCAGCGCAAATCCTGATGGGCTATCTTCTCACCATTCTGGCCAATTTATCTGGAAGCATCTTGAGCGGTGTTGGACTACATCTGGTCCTTTCCATGGCAGGAATCTTTTTTCTGGGATATCCGACGATTTTCAAAATCGCGGCTTACACCCTGGCTATCAGTGAAAAAGCAGGACTGGGTCCCGAACTTTCCATGCTCCTTGCCCTTGCTGTTTCTTTGCTGGCAGCGCTGTTTTTCTGCAAACTTTTCATCAAAGTTTCAGGCGACAGTTTTGCGGTTCTGGGGCTGGCAAGCATTCTGGCCATGGAAGCCTTGACCAGATCATGGGACTCACTCACGAACGGCGTACTCGGCATTGCCGGAATCAGAAGGCCGGAAATGATGACCAGTCTTTCGAGTCTGGTTTTTGCGGTGGGATTTTTTGCGCTGATTTTTTTTACTGCGGAGTATCTGATATTGAAAACCTGGATTGGCAGAGCTCTCCGCGCCTACAAAGAAAACGAAATCGCGCTGCAGTCGATCGGGATTCCCACTCAAAAACTCGGCCAAAAAATGCTGCTGCTGACAAGCATGCTTGGAGCGATTGCCGCATGTTTTTTCACCTGGCGCGTTCAGTTTCTGGATCCTTCAGCTTTTGGCATTCCACTTCTTATTGAATTTTTGACATTCGCGATTCTGGCGCTCAAACCAAAAATGCGTTCAGTAGCTTTCAGCGCGGCGTTTGTTGTTTTGATTCCAGAAATTCTGCGCTTCTTCAACTTTCCTTCCGCCATTCTTGGCTACACGCGCATTTTGATCTATGCTCTGATCCTGATGGTACTGATCCGAAAATTATCTTCAACTTTCATTGTAACCAGAAATTCAATCTGATGCTCACTGTTGAAAATCTCGAAGTAAAATTCGGCAAATCGCTCATTTTGCACGATATATCGCTGCACATCAGACAGGGAGAAATCGTCGGCATTATCGGCCCTAACGGCTGCGGCAAAACAACGCTCTTGAACGCTGTTTCCGGCTTTATCACTCCCGAAAACGGATCGATTCTTTTCAAAAACGAAGACATCAGCGACTGGCCGGCCTATAAACGGGCATTGCAGGGCATTGGCAGGAGCTTTCAGACTGCCGGAATTTTCAAGGAAATGACGGTTGAGGAAAACCTCATCATTGCAATTGAGCATGCGCTTAAATATCCGTGGTGGTGGAAATTTTCCGAAAAATACAATCAAAAAACTGATCATCTTATCAACGAAATTCTGGAAAAAATCCAGTTGCAATCCCATAAACATTCACTGGCCGGAATTCTTTCCGGTGGACAATTGCGCCTGCTGGAACTTATGCGTCTGAAGCTGAGCGGAGGAAGTCTGCTTTTAATCGACGAACCTACCGCCGGAGTTTCTCCGCTTATGCGCCAGATTCTGGCAAAAACCATCAAAGAGCTGGCCGAAGACGGGCTGCGCAGTATTGTTATTGTTGAACACGATCTCAAATTCCTTTTCAATTTAGTTGACCGCATTATTGTGCTTGTAGAAGGGCAAAAATATCTTGAAGGCAAACCCGCAGAAATCCAGAAAGATAAAAGGCTTCAGGAAGTTTATTTCGGAACATAAAACCAACGTCCGGGCATGTTTGAATTCAAGATTAAAAAAAAAGACCCGCACTCCCTGGCACGAACTGGAAGTTTTAAAACCCCTCACGGCATTCTCCATACGCCGGTTTTTATGCCTGTTGGAACTCTGGGAGTGGTCAAATCGCTGAGTCCTGATGAACTGAAAACACTGGGAGCAGAAATCATGCTTGCCAACACCTACCATCTTTATCTGCGGCCAGGACATAAACTCATTAAAAAAATGGGGGGGTTGCATGAATGGATTCATTGGGATAAGCCGATTTTAACCGATTCAGGGGGTTACCAGGTTTTTTCACTGGGAGCCGGCAAAAAAAATGCCGCCATGCCCGACAACAGCATGCAAAGTGTGGTTAAAATCCATGAAGACGGCGTTGAGTTCCGTTCACACCTTGATGGTTCAAAACATTTTCTGACACCGGAAAAAGCAACGAAAATCCAGCACGATCTTGGCGCTGACATCATCATGGCTTTTGATGAATGTGCACCGCATACTTCTGATCACGACTATGCAGAAAAAGCGCTTATGCGCACCCACGACTGGACACTGAAATGCAAAAAAACGCATGAAAAAATTAATCGAAACAGCGACAATCCGCAGGCGCTTTTCCCGATTGTGCAGGGAGTTATTTACGATGATCTGCGCCTTGAATCAGCAAAATTTTGCACAGAACTTGATCTGCCCGGGATAGCGATTGGCGGCTTAAGCGTTGGCGAAGAACGCCAAACCATGTATCAGCTGCTTGAAAAAATCCAGACCTGTCTGCCGGAGAAAAAACCGCGTTATCTTATGGGTGTCGGAACACCAAAAGACCTGCTGGAAGGGGTTGAAAGAGGCATGGACATGTTTGACTGCGTGCATGTGACACGCATGTCGCGCCACGGCAGTTTTTACGACGAAACCGGTCGCAAACATCTTAAAAATACGATTTTCAAGGCTGACAGCTCTCCTTTGCAGCCAGGCTGCGGATGTTACAGCTGCAAAAATTTCAGCAAAAGCTATATCCGCCATCTGGTCATGGAAAACGAGATGCTTGGCTCAAGACTTCTCACTATTCACAACCTGCACTTTTTGCTAAACTTGATGCGCCAAATACGCTTGGCCATTGAAAAAGGCAGCTTCAAAAAATTCAAAAAAGATTTTCTGCAAAGCTTTCACGCAGCAACCTGACCATTTTTTAGCCAACCATGATCGCCTATCTCACTGGAACTGTTCTCAAAAAAACGCCCAGGGGTATGATTCTTGCCAGCGGTGAAATCGGCTATCTGGTTTACAGCGCAGCTCCCCTGCTTGAAAAAATTCGGGAAAAAGACCAACTTGAACTTTATATTCACACCCGCGTCCGCGAAGACGATATCAGTCTCTACGGTTTTGAAACTTTTGCTGAACTGGAATTTTTCCGCACGCTCATGGGCGTTAACGGCATAGGCCCGAAACTCGCACTTGAAATTCTTGCGCTGAATCCTGAAAAAGTAAAATTCGCCATTACACAGGGCGACATTCTTTTTTTAAGCAAAATCTCCGGTATCGGCAAAAAAACCGCCGAGCGCATGATTGTTGAATTAAAAAATAAAATCGATTTTACCGATTTCTCAAACCTCAGGGGAAGCCTGCAGATAAGCGAAAATATCAATGCCATCGCCGCTCTGGAAAATCTTGGCTATCAAAAATTCGAAATCACGCGCGTACTTAAAAGCATGCCGGATAATATTATCGAAACCACAAACATCATCACATATTTTCTTCAAAACGTTTAGATGATCACGCTTGATCTGCAAAATTGCCTCGCATCGCAAATAAAAAACGGGCTTTCACAAAAAAAACTTTTAAGCGCCCTCAAAAAACACGAAAAAATCCATGACCGGCTGAAAAAAAAATCTGGCGCCGATTTTTTAAAACTGCCATTTCAGAAACCGCAAAAACTTACAGAGCTTGAACTGGAAGCCAAACGTGTCCGCGAACATTTTGCGCATGTTGTTTTTATCGGCATTGGAGGATCCGCGCTTGGCGCAATGGCGCTTTTCAAAAGTCTGCGGCCATATTATGACGAAAAACCGGAGCTCTTTTTTATTGATAATCCGGAAAGCGGCATGATTGACGCTGTTCTTAAAAAAATTGATCTGGCAAAAACTTTGCTTGTGCCGATCAGCAAATCAGGCAATACGATTGAGTCTCTGGCTATTTTTTCGATTCTCCATGAAAAAATGGAGAAAAAACTGGGGCCCAAAACTGCCAGGCATCAGGTTATAAGCATCACCGAGGACAATGACGGTATTTTGGCTCAAATATCAAAAAGGAAAGGTTTCAAAATATATGCTGTGCCGAAAAATATCGGCGGCAGATTTTCTGTTTTTTCCAGTGTTGGACTTTTGCCTGCTGCAATTGCAGGAATCGATATAGAAAAACTGCTGGATGGCGCTAAAAATACTGTAACGGAAACAGCATATCTCCTAGCTATGCTACAGTATCTTTTCTACCAAAAAAACAAAATCATTACTGTTTTTTTCCCTTACGGCAGAAAGCTTGAAGGAGTAAGCGACTGGTACATTCAGCTGCTGGCGGAAAGTATCGGCAAAAATGAAAAAGTGGGCCCAACACCGCTGAAAGCCATTGGCGCACTCGACCAGCATGCGCAGCAGCAGCTTTTCATGGAAGGACCCAATAATAAACTGCTCATTTTCCTGGAGGTTTTAAATGAAAAAAAAATCCCCATACCTGTCCTGAAAAATCATCATCTGCATGAGCTTTTATTGTCAGAAAAAAAAGCAACTGCCCAGGCGCTTGCAACAAAAAATCGCCCAAATTTCACCATCGTTCTCCAAAAAACCGATGAGGAAAATATCGGCGAACTGCTTTTTCTGCTGCAGCTGCAGGTTGCTTTTTTAGGTGAACTTTTTGGCGTGAATGCCTTTGATCAGCCCGGCGTAGAGCTTGGGAAAAAATTAACCCTGTCCTATCTTCAAAAAAATGGATAAAAACGAACTGTGGCAGCGACTTCTGAAATTGCGCAAAACGATCAAAGCCAAAAAAATCCAGGCGCTTTTGGTAACCGACCAGTTCAATGTACGCTACCTTAGCGACTTTACAGGCACCAACGGTCAAATTCTGCTCACAGCCAAAAAAGCCTATTTCATTACTGATTTCCGCTATCTTGCCGTAGCAAAAAACATTCTTCCCCCCAGGCTTGAACTGGTGAATATGAATGATGGCCTGATCAAAACCATACAAAAGCTTATCAAAAAAAATCGCCTGCAAAACATCCATTTCGAAGAAAAAAATATCAGTTATCTCCGCTACCGGATTTTTAAAAAACATCTGAAAATAAAATTCACGCCAAGCCAGAATCTGGTTGAATATCTGCGCATGATCAAATCGCCGCAGGAAATAAAACTCATTCAAAAAGCCCAGCAGATCGCGGAAAAAGTCTTCATTGAAGTCAGAAAAAAACTCAAGATTGGCAGGACGGAAATCGAAATTGCGCAGGAAATTGAAAGACTCGGCCGTCTTTTTGGGGCCGATGGCACGAGCTTTCCTTCAATTGTCGGCTTTAACGAAAACAGTGCAAGCCCCCATCATCAGTCCGGCAATAAAAAACTGACCAAAGGCGACATCATCTTAATCGACATGGGTATGCAGTACAAAGGTTATTGCTCGGACATGACGCGCATGATTTTTACCAAAAAACCAACGGATTTTCAGCAAAAAATCTATCAGCTGGTTTTGGAAGCGCAGCAAAAAAGCAGCCAAAAATTAAAAGCCGGTGTGCACGGAAATACAATTGACGAATGCGCAAGAAACATCATCGAAAAAGCAGGTTATGGTGAAACTTTTGGCCACAGTCTTGGTCACGGCATTGGTCTTGAAGTTCATGAAGGCCCGACACTTGCAAAGAGCTACCATAAAAAAATCCCGGGCGATACGATTGTGACGGTTGAACCAGGCATTTATCTTGAAAATTCTTTTGGCGTTCGCATTGAAGATATGCTATTAGTAAAGGGCAATCACGTCATCAATCTGACCAAAATTCCCAAAAAAATTGAGGATACCATCTTTCCTGTTTCCTGAAAAAATATGTCAAAAACCGCCGTCATTTTATTCCCGGGAAGTAATTGCGAACTTGAAGCGGTCAGGGCCTGCTTTCGCTCGAACCTGGCAGCAGAAATTTTTCGCTGGAACGATGACTATTCAAAACTGAAAAACTATGATGCCTACATCATTCCCGGAGGTTTTTCCTATGAAGACAGGGGCCGGTCCGGCGTTATCGCCTCAAAAGATCCGCTCATGGAAAAAATAAAGCATGAAGCGGGAAAAGGGAAACCGCTGCTCGGCATCTGCAACGGAGCCCAGATTCTTGTGGAAACCGGACTGATTCCAGGGCTTACACATGAGAATATTGAAATGGCGCTCGCCTGGAATGAACGCCTCAAAAAAGGCAAAATTCTTGGCGTTGGCTTCTACAATGATTGGGTTTTTATCCGGCATAACAGTAAACCGGGGCGCAGCGTTTTTAATAATTTCAGTTCAAGCACGATCATGCGCGTACCGGTTGCACACGGTGAAGGGCGCTTTACCACTCGCGAAAAAGGTCTCCTGCCCAATCTCATCAAAAACGATCAGGCGCTGTTTCGCTACTGCGATGCCAATGGTAAATTTACAGCTGATTTTCCGGTCAATCCCAATGGCGCGATCTATAATCTGGCCGGCATCTGCAATCCGGAGGGTCATATAATGGCTTTAATGCCGCATCCGGAGCGCACCGTACTTGGTCAGCCGCTTTTTGACTCACTGGCCAATCACCTGCATGCCGGTAAAAAAATCCTGGTCAAACCGCTGCCGCAGAAAATAAAAATTAAGCCGGTTACGGAGTCCATCCAAAAATTAAAACAAAAACCGGATATCACCATTCTGATTGAACTGATCATCACGGACAATGAAGAAAAAACCATCGAAAACACGCTGCGCCGTCTGAATTTTAAAAATATCAGACTCAAGCGGAAAATATTTTTAGGACTCCATCTTAAAAACAAAAAAGCGCTAACTGCAACCAGTAAACTCACTTCGCTCGCCGAAAAACTTTTAAGAAGCGGTGAAATTCTGAACCTTCACAAAGAAATACCGACGATTTTTATCAACAAAAAAACCTATGGCTTCAGCACTGAAAAAGGGCTCACGGAAATAAAAAATCCGCTTTCACCCGGCTTTCATTTCTTTGTGACGGAGTATAACAATTATAGCGGGAAAAGCATCCAGGCAAATCTTCAGCACCACCTCAAAAATATTACCATCGAAAAAATTGAAAAGGGAGTTTTCTGGACTGTACTTCAGAATAAAAATATCAATGAAATCATCAATACGCACATCTTCCATAATACGCACTCAATGAAACTGGTCGCTTTTGATTCATAATCTTTTTACAGCATGTGTGGTATTTTCGCCTACAGGGGAAATCGCAACAACGCCGCAGAATTGGTTATAACAGGGCTTAAAAAGCTCGAATATCGCGGTTATGATTCGTGGGGAATCGCCTACGATCAAAAACATGACCAGCAAAAAAATATCGGCATTTTCCGCAAGGTCGGAAAAATTGGCGAATTTAATCTTGAACATCACTCATTTCCGCAAACCTCGCTTGCCATAGGACATTCAAGATGGGCCACGCACGGCGGTGTCAGCGAAGCAAATGCCCATCCCCAGTGCGATGAAAACTGCCAGATTGCAGTTGTGCATAACGGCATTATTGAAAATTTTGAAGAACTGAAAAAAGAACTTGTGGCAAAAGGGCACATCTTCCAGTCACAAACTGATACGGAAGTCATTGCCCATTTAATTGAAGAGTTCGCCAAAAAAGACGATTTTGTTGCGGCCACCAAAAAAGCTGCCGGGCTGCTTATTGGCCGCTTTGCGATTCTGGTGATGAAAAACGGCGAAGATAAATTGATCGCTGCCAGAAGAGGTTCTCCGCTTATTATCGGCAAAGGCAAAAACGAATATTTTATTGCTTCGGACATCCCGGCCTTTCTTGAATATACGCGCGAAGTGCTCTATCTGGACGATAACCAGCTGGTTGTCATCAATGAAAAACCACATTTTTACGACATGAACACCGATGAAAAGATTGAAAAACGTCTCATTGAAATCAACTGGAGCAATGAAAGCACTGAAAAAGGCGATTTTGCCCATTTCATGATCAAGGAAATCATGGAACAGAAAGACACCATTTATCGCGCGATCAATCAAAATGATCATGCCATCCAGACTCTTGCCGATGAGATCAAAAAAGCATTTGGCACATTTTTAATCGGCTGCGGTACTGCTGGAAAAGTCTGTCTTGCTGCCTCCTATATTTTTTCGCAGATCGCCAAAAGACACGTCAATGTGGTGGTGGGATCAGAATTCCCCAGCCATCAGGATTTTTTAAAAGAAAAAAGTCTGGTCATCGCGGTTTCGCAGAGCGGCGAAACCGCTGATACCCTGGAAGCCATTGAAGTCGCCAAAAAGAAAGGTTCCAAGGTGCTTTCAATCGTGAATGTGGAAGGATCAACCATGGATCGCGAATCGGATTTCACTCTGCACATCAAAGCCGGACCGGAAAAAGCCGTTGCTTCAACCAAAGCCACAACTTCCCAGCTGGCCATTTTAACGCTTCTTGCCTATGCCTGCATTGGAAAATTGCAGGAAGGAAAATCACTGCTCATCGATACTGCTGGAAAAATCAATGACATGCTCAATCCCCGTTATGAAAAACATATCCTTTCCCTGGCTGAAAAAATCAAGGATGTTGAAAGCATGTATGTAATCGGTAAAGCCGTGAACTACGCCATGGCGCTTGAAGCTGCCATAAAACTGCAGGAAGTTTCCTACATTCATGCTGAGGGATTTGCCGGCGGAGAACTCAAACATGGACCGATTGCGCTTATCAGTGAAGGAACTCCGTGCATTGCGCTGGTGGCGAACGATCAAAGCAAAACAGACATTTTAAACAATGCCCGCGAAGTCAAAGCCCGCGGCGGCTACATTATCGGCGTAGCGCCCGAAAACGACCAGCTTTTTGATTACTGGATCAAAGTACCGGATGCAGGCATTGCCTCGCCCATCGTGAATATTATCCCGATCCAGCTATTGGCTTACAATCTGGCGGTTTTACGCCAAAACAATCCTGATATGCCGCGCAATCTCGCAAAAAGCGTGACTGTTAAATAAAAATCCGCAATGCTCGACAAAAAAACCAAAATCGTCTGCACTATTGGTCCGGCCAGTCAGGATCGAAAAACCATTGAAAGGATGGTCAAAGCCGGCATGAATGTGGCGCGCCTGAATTTTTCCCACGGCACCTATGAACAGTTTTTGAGCATTATTCAAAATATCCGCATGGTTTCAAAAAAACTGAAAACGCCAATTGCGATCATGCAGGATTTGCAGGGGCCAAAAATCCGTGTTGGCGAGATGCCAGCAAATGGCATTCGTTTAAAAAAAGATGCCACGATTATTTTGACGACTGCCCGCATCACTGGCAGTGCAAAAAAAATCCCGGTTCAATACCAAAATCTGCCAAAAGATGTTCACAAAAAAGATCGCATCCTGATTGATGATGGTCTGATTGAACTTCAGGTAATCAAAGTAAAAGGCCGTGAAATTTTCTGTCGAGTGCTGAATCCGGGAGTGGTTTTGAACCACAAAGGTATTAACGTTCCAACCGCTTCCATCAGCGCAGATCCAATCACCCAAAAAGACATCAAAGATCTGGCGTTCGGCCTCAAAAATAACGTTGATTATGTCGCGCTCTCGTTTGTGAAGTCGGCCAAAAATATGATCGAACTCCGTGAAATGATTCATCGCCTCCGCGGTCGCGCCAAAATTATTGCCAAACTGGAACGGCATGAAGCTGTTGAAAATATGGAAGAAATCATTGATGCCAGCGATGCCGTCATGGTAGCGCGTGGTGATCTGGGTATCGAAATTCCTGCTGAAAAAGTTCCGGTTGTGCAAAAAAGAATCATCCATCTTGCCAATCTGCATGGAAAACCGGTTATCACTGCAACGCAAATTCTGCAATCGATGGTTATAAATCCGCGGCCTACCAGAGCCGAAATCAGTGATGCAGCCAATGCGGTTTTTGATCACAGCGATGCCCTGATGCTTTCAAATGAATCAGCAATTGGAAAGTATCCCGTCCAGGCAACGATGACGCTTGCCAAAGTGGCAGCTTCAACCGAGCAAGAGCTTTCTTTGCATAAAGAACTGCTGCCCCAAAAACTTTTTGGTGAAAATCTGCCTGTTTCTTACGCAACCTGTCTCAATGGCGCCAAATTGGCACTTGATATCAATGCCAGACTGATTGTTGCGATTACTGGTTCGGGCTTTACGGCGGAGCATATCGCCAAACACCGCATCTACATAGCGCTCATCGCCATTACTGAAGATCCAAAAGTTGAAAGGGAGCTTGCTCTGGTTTGGGGAATCGCAAAAGTTTTTGTTCAAAAAATCAACATGGAAAATGCCGCTGAAGAGATTAAAAAACTGCTCGTCACGAAAAAATTGGCAAAACATGGAGACAAAATCGTTGTTGTCAGCAATGCCAGCAAAGAAGAAAAACTCATTTTCACTGTTAAAATATAGGATTTTTGCTACAATAAATGCGTTCTTTTGATATGTTTTCAGCATGCGCATTCTTGGGCTCGATCCAGGCACGGCAACGACCGGATTTGGCGTCATCGAATATGATCTGAACGAGTACAGACTGCTTGATTATGGCTGTATCAAGACCTCCGCACAGCACAGCCTGAGTGACCGTCTTCATCAAATTGGCAAAGATCTTCAAACGCTTCTGCATCTTTGGAACCCCCGGGAAGTCGCAATTGAAGAACTTTTTTTCAGCAAAAATGTTAAAACCGCCATCCACGTTGCCCACGCGCGCGGGGCAATCATGCGCGAAATTTCCTCAAAAGGAAGCGGCGTTTTTGAATACAAACCGCAGGAAATAAAAGAAGCGGTCTGCGGCTACGGCAAAGCCGATAAATCACAAATTCAAAAAATGGTGCAGCTTATTTTAAAAATGGATCATCTCCCCCACCCTGATGATGCTGCAGATGCTTTGGCCATAGCCATTTGCCACGCCAACACACTCAAAATAAAAACTTTTCTTCCTGCTGCATGAAAAAACTGCTTTCTATTCTATCTTTTCTTCTTTTTTTAATTTTTGCAGGCAGTGGACTTTATGTTTTTGGCTTGCCTCCATTTCAGGCAGGTGGACCTTTTATTAACGGACAAAACACTGCCGGAACCAATACTGCCGCGCCGAAAAATCAACCTGAAGAAAAAACCGGCCAGCCGCTGACAACTGCCATAAACGCTAAAACCGCCGCTGAGCACCTGCAAAAAGGCCGGCTTTTGGAAGATAACAATTTTATTCAGTTGGCGATTGCCGAATATCAGGAAGCCGCAAAACTTGACCCAAACAATCCAGAGCCGCTACTCAAAATCGGCAAAATACTTTTAAGAAATAAAAATTTTGATGCAGCCCAAAGTAACTTTGAAAATATACTTAAGCTGGACCAATCAAGCCTGGAAGCCAAAATATATCTGGGCAGAACGCTTCTGGCGGAGCGAAAAATAAATGAAGCCAAAAATATTTTTGACGGCCTGAATGCTGAAAATCAGGAAGTGAAATATTATCAGGGAATGCTGGCTGCGTATTTTGGCGACTACGAAAAAAGTAAAAACTTTTTCAAAAACGCTATTGAAACGGGAACAAAAACTGAAATCGCAGCAAAAACCGGTATTTCCAAAAAAGCGCAGAATTTTCTTGATGCTTTCAGCGAATTTGATTTTAACCAGGGCGCTTCCAAAACGCATCTCAAAACGCTTCTGGCTCGCAGTTTTGACCAGGCCGGAGAATACCAGCTTGCAATAGGGATCTTATTTGATGTCATCAAAGACAAAAAAGATTACCGTGATGCCTGGATTATTCTTGGCCACGCCTATCTAAGTCTTGAAAAATATCAGGATGCGCTTGAAGCGCTGAACGAAGCCAAAAAACTGGATCCGCAAAAACCGGACACATTCTTTCTTTTAGGTTTAACGTCGTACGGCCTTGGCGATTTAAAACAGGCGGCAGCTTTGCTGGAGATGGCTAAAAAACTTGGCTACGAGCCACAAATCCAGTTGAACCAGAAACTTGGCGAAATTTACATGCAATTGAAAGATTATGAGCAGGCCGCTAAAAATTACGAAAACGTCGTAAACCTGAACGATAACGACATCAACTATTACATCCGCCCGATCTGGCTTTATCTTGAAAAACTTAACCAGCCTGAAAAAGCCCTTCAACTGGCGGAGAAAGCCCTTAACAGCCATCCTCAAAGCGCCATGAGTTTTAATCTCCTGGCATGGGCGCAAATCTGGAATAATCAGCTTCAGCAGGCGGAAACCAATCTGCAGATTGCGCTGCAGTTAAATCCCGGACTTGATGCTGCTTATCTCAATTTTGGTCTCCTGGAAGAAAAAAAAGGAGAGTTTACACGCGCCATCGCCTACTATAAAAAAGCACACGACCTGGGGAAAGACGACTCCGTAAGCAATTCCGCGGCTGACCGGTACAATCAACTTGTTGCAAAAACAAAAATGTCAGATCCCGGGTTTAAACCAGGATTCAATTTCAGTCCAGGACTTGGCAACGAAAACCTCAAAGCAAATTTACTTAAGGAACCTTAATCAATAACTTTAAAAAAATGGAACTCCTGGCAGGCATTTTTATTTTCATTCTTGGCACAAGTATCGGCAGTTTTTTGAGCGTTGTTCTGCATCGTCTCAGAACAAAAGAAAAAGGCATCTTCATGGGAAGATCACGCTGTCCAGCCTGCAAAAAAAAATTACAGGGCAAAGACCTTGTGCCAATTTTTAGTTACCTTTTTTTAAAAGGCCGATGCCGGCATTGCCATAAAGAAATATCATACCATTATCTGCTGCTTGAACTCATCACCGGTGTAGTTTTTGTGCTGATATATGCCAAATTTTCTTTCTTGAGCAGCTCAAGCGCGGACCTGACCATTAACCTGGCCATGAACCTGGCAGACATCAGCCGCTTTCTTTTTTACGCAATCGTTGCAGCTTTTCTTATAGCTGTTTTCTTCTACGATCTTCAGTTCAAGGGAATTCCGGATATTTTTTTATTTCCGCTAATTGCAATTACCTTCATCGGCAGCCTTATTTTCAAACATCCAGATCTAAAAAACATGATCCTCGCCGTTCTTATTGCACTCATTTTCTTTGGCGGGCAAAGATTACTGTCCAAAGGAAAGTGGCTCGGTGAAGGCGACGTCTATCTGTCGATCTCGATGGCCTTACTCCTTGGTTGGCAGCAGCTTTTATTGGCGATCGCCCTCACTTATATTGTCGGCGCCATCATAAGTTTAATCCTGCTTGCGAGCCAAAAAATCCGCACGCAATCAAAAATTCCCTTTGCGCCTTTTATGGTGATCGGCATTTTCGGCACGATTTTTTTTGGCGAGCAGATTCTGGACTGGTATCTCAAATTTTTAAATCTCTAACCAAAAAATGCAGACTTCAGGACTAAAACAAACAAAAGTTTATCTGATGATTCTGGATGGATTTGGCGAAGGCAAAAACTATCAGGGAAACGCCATTAAAAAAGCAAAAACGCCCAACATCGATGCGCTCAAAAAAGTTTATCCCTGGACCATTTTACAGGCAAGCGGTGAAGCAGTCGGACTTCCAAAAGGCACCCAGGGTGGGTCTGAAGTCGGACATTTAACAATCGGCGCGGGCAGAGTAATCTTTCAAACTCTGGAAGAGATTAACCACAGCATCAAAGACCGCACTTTTTTCAACAAAAAACCCTTTCTGCATGCGCTCAATCGACTTAAAAAAAATCCCGGATCAGCACTGCATCTGCTTGGCATGATTTCCGATCAGGGCGTGCATTCCGATCTGCATCATCTTTTTGCGCTTCTGGAACTTGCCAAAAAACACAAAGTAAAAAAATTATTCATCCATGCCATTACGGACGGCCGCGATGTTGCAGAAAGAACAGCCGCCCATTTTATCGCCGAGATAAATAAAAAAATCAAAAAACTCGGCATGGGCAAAAATTCCCCGACTGAAGCATGCATTGCCACGATTATTGGCAGATTTTACGCCATGGATCGCGATCACAACTGGGAACGCACTGAAAAAGCCTACAAACTCTATGTTCTTGGCAAAGGTATTGTTGAAAGCGACCCTCTTGCAGCCGTTAAAAATGCCTATCAGCGCGGCATACCAACCGATTATTACATCGACCCCATTATCCTCGATGAGCATGGAATTATCAAAGACAAAGACAGCGTGATTTTCTGGAACTTTCGCACCGACCGCACGCGCCAGATCACGCAATGTTTCACTGGAGAGGCAAAAATCGGCTTCAAACCGCAAAAAATCGTCAGACCTTTTTTTGTATGTTTTGGAGATTACTCGACTGCCGCACCCGTGGTCTTCCCGGCCCCGCCTGTGAAAAACAATCTTGGCAGTGTCATCGCCCAAAAAAAACTGCGCCAGCTGCGTATGGCCGAAACCGAAAAATACGCTCACGTAACGTATTTTTTGAATAGTCAGATCCAAAAACCGTTCAGGGGTGAAAAAAGAATCCTGATCGATTCGCCAAAAGTTGCTTCCTATGCGGAAAAACCGGAAATGAGCGCATTTGCAATACAGCAAAAGGTTATTGCTGAAATGGAAAAAGACCAGTACAGTCTGATTATCCAGAATTTCGCAAATCCCGATCTGGTTGGGCATTCCGGTGATCTTAAAGCCACAATCAGGGCAGTCGAAGTCGTTGACAAATGTATAGGCGCAATCGTAAAAAAGGCTTTAAGTAAAGGTTATACTGTAGTCCTAACCGCGGATCACGGTAATGCGGAATATATGATTTATGAAAACAGCGGACAGCCGTGCCCTTCGCATACAACCAATCCGGTTATCTGCCTGATTATCGGCCCAAAATACCGGCAAGCAAAACTCGCAAAAGGGCAGGGACTCAAGGATATTGCACCCACCATTCTTGAAATCATGAAAATCCCGAAACCAAAAGAAATGAGCGGACAATCATTAATCAGAAACCCCTGAAAAACTATGAAAGCAGTCATTCTGGCAGGAGGCACCGGCAGCAGATTATGGCCGATCAGTCGCACCAACAAGCCAAAACAATTCCAAAAACTGATCAGCAATAAAACCATGCTGCAGGAAACAATCGAGCGGCTCAATTTTTTAAAGCCGGAAGATATTTATATTTCCACCAATCAGGAATATCTGGAAATCGTCATAGAGCAGAGCAAAAAAAAGATTCCCCTCAAAAACATCATCATTGAACCGGCCATACGCGACACCGCTCCCTGCATCGGGCTTGCGGCTGTTTACCTCGCGCAAAAAAATCCCCAGGAAGTCATGGCTATCATCTATGCCGATCACCTCGTGCAGAAAAAAGAGGAATTTAAAAAGAAACTTTTAATCGCGGAAAAACTCGCCAGAGAAAAAAACACGCTCAATGTTATTGAAGTAAAAGCCAAATTTCCAAATGTCCATCTTGGATACGTTAAAATCGGCAGAAACCTTGAAGAAATCGACGGTACGGAAATTTTTTCTTTTGAAAAATTTATTGAAAAACCGGACATCGAAAGCGCCAAAAATTTTCTGCAGTCCTATAAATACCTTTGGAATACCGGGTTTTACGTCTGGAAAATCGAGACGATCATCGAAAAATTCGCTGAACATCTGCCTGCAACCTATGCGCAGCTGAAAAAAATCCAAGCGCATATCGGCAAAGCCGAAGAAAAAAAAACGCTTGCGGAATGTTATCCGCTCTGTGATAAAATTTCGATCGACTACGGCATCATGGAAAAAGTCGACCCCAGACAGGTCCGCATCATACCTGCAGAACTTGGCTGGAGCGATGTAGGAACCTGGGAATCCATTTTTGATGAACTGGCCACGGGTGAAAAAGCAAATCTCATCAAGGGAAAGCATATCGCCATTGATACCAGAGGATCATTGATCTATGGCAACAGCAAAAAACTCATCGCCACGATCGGGGTTAAAGACATGGTCATTGTTGAAACTGATGACGCACTGCTGATCTGTCCCAAAAACCGCAGCCAGGATGTCAAAAAACTGATCGAGAAAATGAAAAAAATCCCGGCCAGAAAACTTCTCTAACTTCTCCAAATGCAGCAGCTGCCTATTCAAATCAAGGAAAAACCATGGGGACGCGAAATCTGGTTTGCGCACACAGACCGCTATGCCGGCAAAATTCTGGAGGTGCGCAAAAATGCCCGGCTTTCGCTGCAGTATCATGAAAAAAAATGCGAAACCCAGTATCTGTATGAAGGAAAAATCAAAATTTCCTTTGGCAAAGCACCAAACGCCCTTACGGAAAAAATCCTAAATCCTGGTGACAAATTTGACATCTTTCCCTATACTATCCACCGTGTGGAAGCTTTGGAAGATTCAAAGATCTTTGAAGTTTCAAGTCCGGAACTGGATGATGTGGTCAAACTTGCCGACGATTACGGAAGATCCGGCAAAGGCAACAATGAAGAACTTGACCGGCAGCTGAGCGCAAAAAGAAACTCACTCCGTTCGCAGCAGCAATAGGCACTTCAATTATTTATTAACCTTAAATCCTCCTCCAACATGAAAAATCGACATTTTATCAAAGTGGGAATCATCATTCTAAGCGCTATTATCCTCGGTTTTATTGATTTACCTCCAGGTGCGCAAAAAAACCTGATGCCTTTCTCACCCCAGGCGCTACTCGACAGTAAATTCCATTTGGGCCTTGATCTTCAGGGCGGATCGCAGCTCGATTATAAAATGGATCTGCAAAAAGTTCCGGCAAAAGACCAGCAGGCCATTGTTGACGGTGTTCTAAACGTTGTGAATAGCCGCGTGAATGGTCTTGGGGTATCTGAGCCGAATATTTATGTTTCAACCGTTGGAGATGAAAAGCATCTTATTGTTGAGCTTGCAGGAATTAAAGATCTTGAAGAAGCCAAAAAAGTCGTAGGCAAAACCATCCAGCTTGAATTCAAGGAAAAACGCGAAAACAAAGACACCAATTATGCGCAAAGTATCAAAAAAGAGGCCCAGGATTTTCTTGATAAGGTAAAAGCCGGTGAAGATCTGGCAGCCCTCGGCAAAAAACACCAGGATGACAATCCCGAAAAAGTTACTTACAGCCAAAGCGGAGATTTCAAATTTAGGGAGGAACTTCCCGCCTCAATTGCCGATGTTGTCATCAAATTAAAACCCGGCGAAATTTATGACAAACTGCTTGAAGGCGCAACTAACGACTACGCAGTTGATCCATCGACCGGCAATGTCACAACCAAAGTCGGCTATTACATTGTAAAACTTATCGACAAACGCGATCAGGAAAAACAGATTGAACACAAACGCGAAGTCGGCGTGCGCCACATTCTGGTGGCATATCAGGGTGCCGAGAGGGCCGATAAAAATATCACCAGAAACGAAAATGAAGCCCGCACCCGCGCGGAAGAAGTTTTAAAAAAATTAAAAGCAGGTGGAAATTTTGATGAACTGGCCAAAACTTATTCAGACGACAACGCGGATAAAGACAAAGGCGGCGTGCTGGATAAACCAGTTTCTGGAGATAAAAGCTATGCCAAGGAATTTGAAGATGCGGCTTTGGCGCTTAAAAAAGCGGGTGACATGACCGACATCGTTAAAAGTCCGTTTGGTTTTCACATTATCAAAGCTGACAGTGTCAAAGACCCGTATACTGAAAAAAAGATTGAACCGCAAGTGAAATTTGAGCAGGTGTTCTTTAACAGCAAACAAAACGACTGGATCGATACCGGTTTAACCGGCCTGCAATTTGTGCATGCGGATGTGGAATTCAATCAAACCTATCAGCCCTATGTTTCAATTCAGTTTAATGACCAGGGTGCCAAACTTTTTGAAGAGATCACCGCCAGAAATGTGGATAAGCAGGTGGCAATTTTTGTTGGCGGCAACGTCATTTCCGCGCCACGCGTCAATGAAAAAATTTCCGGCGGAAAAGCCCAGATCAGCGGAAATTTTACGGTTGAGGAAGCCAGCAATCTTGCCCGCGACCTTAATACCGGAGCAATTCCTGCGCCGATTATTCTGGCGGGCCAATACACCATCGGCGCAACGCTCGGCCAGGATGCGCTGACCAAAAGCCTTTGGGCAGGCATTATCGGTTTTGTGCTCGTTGCGCTTTTCATGATTCTTTACTACAGACTGCCCGGTCTTCTGGCAGTTTTAGCCTTAACGATGTACTCGATCCTGATGCTGTTTTTGATCAAAATCGCGCTTCCGCTCTTCTGGGCGCTGGCAATTTCAATTGCGGTTTTTGGCTTTCTGATAAGTAAAATTCTTAACTCGCGCGATTCAGGCCCGGAAAAAGCAATTTCCATGGTTCTCGGCTGCTTCATTCTCTTCTTTTTAAGTTTTCTGCTTTCAAACACGATTGTCATGACTCTCGCCGGTATTGCAGGCGTGATTCTTTCAATCGGCATGGCAGTTGATGCCAACATTCTTATTTTTGAAAGAGTCAAAGAAGAGCTGCGTGATGGTCGTACGCTTGCCGCCGCAATTGAAGTAGGTTTTGACCGCGCCTGGAGCAGTATCCGCGATTCAAACTTTTCCTCGCTCATCACCTGCGGAATTCTGTTTTACTTTGGCAGCTCGATCATTCAGGGCTTTGCCTTCAATCTTGCCGCAGGTATTCTGGTTTCAATGTTCACAGCCATCACCGTAACTAAAACGCTCATTATGGCTCTGGCCAAAACCAGACTTGCCGAGAATCTCTGGCTGTTTGGGGCACCCAAGAAAAAAGATAAAAAACTGTTGCCGGTTATCCAGACCCGCAAAATCTCCTATGTCATTTCCGGCGCGCTGCTTATTGCGGCACTGGTTGGCCTGCCAGCTTTTGGCGTTAAATTGGGCCTCGACTTTACCGGCGGCACGCTGATGGAATTCAAATTCAGCAAACCAGTCACTGCTGAAGAAATAAAAAAAGCGCTGGAGGACGGCGTTAATACTCTCAATAAACAGCTTCCGCCAAAAAATCAGTCGCAAACGCCTGCACAAAAATCCGCAAATACATCTGCAAACAATGATAAAAACACAAAATCTCCAACAAACCTGACAGCTCCCGATGAAAAAATCGATCTTGGCCAGCCGCACATTATTCCAAGTGATGCAGGTTATATCATCAAATCCAGACATATCTCCACGACCGCGCACGATCTTTTGCTGCCCGAACTTAAAAAACATCTGGGCAATTTCGAGGAAACCCGTTTCCAGACCGTCGGCCCAACTGTTGGTGAAAGCCTGAGCTTAAAAGCCATCCTCGCTGTCATTGCCGCAAGCATCATGATCGTCATTTACATTGCTTTTGCTTTCCGCCGCATTCCGCGTCATATCGGCCCCTGGAAATTCGGTACTGCAGCCATCATTGCCTTGCTGCATGATCTTGGCATCATGGTTGGCGTTTACGTTTATTTTGGCGTGTTCTTTGGCGTTGAAGTCGATTCGCTCTTCATTACGGCCCTCTTAACGATTTTGGGCTTCTCCGTACATGATACCATCGTAGTATTTGATCGAATCCGCGAAAAACTCAAATACCAGAAACGGGACGAAAGCTTTGAAGACATCACCAACCAGGCAGTCAATGAAACCATTGCCAGATCAATCAACACCTCACTGGCAGTATTCCTGACACTGCTTGCACTTGCAATCTTTGGAAGTGAAAGTATCCGCTTCTTTGTCCTTTCACTGATGGTTGGTATCGTTGCAGGAACCTATTCCTCAATCTTTATCGCAAGTCCTATACTGGTTGACTGGCAGCTTTATCAGCAAAGAAAAAATGCTCCTCAATTGGCTACCCAGAAAAAAAACGCCTGAGTTGAAAAATATTCAATATCCAGATCTTCGGCCAATCATCAATACCATCTCTTTTATCAGTCCATTCAGCATCAAAGAGATGTCGTATATTCTTCAAAAAAACAGTACGCTGCAATGGTCTTTAAGAGAGAGCGGATACGATGACGTCTATCTCAAAGGCATATTAAAGCTGGCGCCAAAGCTCGTCATTAAAATCCGCATTGTGCATTACAAAAATTTCCATGAAGTCGAAGTTTATTTTCCGCCTGATCAAAAAATGAATGCCAAAGCCATGGAAAAAGTGCTCAATCAGGATATAATACAGATACTCAAAACCCTAAAAGCAAAAAAAATAAAGCCATTAAATAGGCGCCAATAGCTCAGCTGGATAGAGCATCGGTCTTCGGAACCGAGGGTCGGGGGTTCGAATCCCTCTTGGCGCACCATGATCTGTACCCCAAAAAGTAGACACGGGGTCAGGTTTTCTTTTGTTAGAATCAGTTAGTAATCACTTAACAAAAGAATTTATGAGAACAATATTTTCAAGCGAGCAGATCGCGAAGTTAGAACAGAATCCCTGTGTCTTTAGCTGTGGACAAAGATCAATCCATTACACCTACGAATTCAAAAAACGGGCTTTGGATTTGTATTGCCAGGGAATCAAGC
>Ga0209515_10000691_pt1 | contig 59833 bp, 66 predicted proteins | sample Subgroupgradi54m_FD_187454 | JGI IMG/M metagenome (GOLD analysis project Ga0209515, IMG submission 187454) | Subsurface groundwater microbial communities from S. Glens Falls, New York, USA - GMW60B uncontaminated upgradient, 5.4 m (SPAdes)... ... | reverse complement strand
TCAGCACTTCAACCAACGCCATCACTATTCAAGGACTCGACGAAACGAGTTCAACCACGCTCTCAAGCACCACAACATTCCCCATACTCAAAAAGAATCAGAAAGAGTACAAAGGAGTAGCCACCACCACAGTCACCATTCAAGATGTGGCAGGGAATGCCACGCAACTCCAATACACCGAACTTCTCCCCAGTCCTGCAAAACGTGACACCATCAATCTCACTTCAGTGAGTTATAATGGTGAAGTACACAACTTCGGCACCACCACACTGAAATACAAATGGAATATCAACAAACAAGGATACAACACATTCGCCTCATTCATTCGTACGACATCGACAACCACCGAGTCCCATTATCGCCCGAAGAAAAACGTAACTATCCTCATGACTAAACCGACTGATCTTGATGAAAATGACGATGATGGAGATGATATTGATGCGCGACAGGTGAAGACAAAATTGAGCGGATTTATTATTCCGAGTATTGCGACGAAGAATGGAAAGATTGAGATTAGTTACTAACAAATAATTATTATGACAAAAAAAAACATACTGTGGATTTCGTTGGTGTATTTTATTTATGCGGTCTCACTTTTTTTGGTAACCGAGACTTGCCATCGCTCATGGTGTAACATTCATGATGATGATGTGTTGGGTGTAATACTGTTTATTTTCTTTCCGCTTCTTGCTGTCTTCCTCTTCTCCCTCATCACCTACCGCATGAAGGACGAAGTCTTCCAAGTATGGCGCAACTTCTCGTACTGGTTTATCCCTCTCACGATGTTTCTCACCCTCATCACTCCCGACAGCAATAGTGTGATTATGTCATGGGGAAAGGAGGTTCCTGCAATGGGCATGACCATTCTTTATGTATTCATCAGCACCATTATTATTCTCCGTACTTGGCTTCGGGTACGCAAGGAGCAGTAGAGAATCTTGGCACCACTACACTCAAATACAAATGGGCAAACAACAAAACCACCGGAGCATATACCATGTTTGCTTCGACGTTCAGTACTTCAACCGTCGTCATTGAATCCCACTTTCGTCCGAAGAAGAATGTCACCGTGATCATGCAGAAACCTGTTGAGGATGATGATCAGGAGACGGATGATGATGCAGATATGCGACCGATCAAAACAAAACTTACGGGATTCATTGTGCCGAGTATTAGTACGAAGCGGGGGACGATTAATGTGGGTTATTAAAGATAAACAAAATTATGGAAAAGTTCATGACAAAGAAAAGAGTTTTATTGGTATCAATATTAGGATCAGGTTTAATTATTGGCATTGGATTTTTGGATGCAAATTACCCTATACAATGTAGATATATAACAAAAACTGGTCCCATAATTGGACACGCAGTGGAGTATTGTGAAAACATAGCTCTCTCTCTCCTTTTATTTCCTTACTCCTCTTCTCCCTCATCACCTACAAAATGCGTGACGAAGTCTTTACTACGTGGGTCAATTTCGCTAAATGGTGGGTACCGCTCACAGTTTTTCTCACACTCATTGCTCCTTCAAGTGATGGATCTTTTTTCCCCGTCGATAAGGGTCGTATTGCCTTTGTCATGACTGCATTGTTCACCGCCGTTAGTTTTTGTGTCATTGTCGCCATGTGGGCACGCAAGGAGAAGAAATAGTCATTGAATCCCACTACCGACCGAAGAAAAACATTACCGTGATTATGCAGAAACCCATTGATATCGATGACAGTGATAATGATGCGGAAGAGGGGGAGGAGGTGGACAACAGACCAGTCAAGACCAAGCTGAGTGGATTTATTCTGCCGATATTAAAAACGAATCAAGGAAAGATTAATGTGACTTATTAACATATGAATAAATTTTTGACAAAGAAAAAAGTTTTCTTTTTTGGGTTGGGGGGGGGATGCTACTACTTTTTTTGGGATTTATTCTGTATTCAGAAACATGTCACCATAAAATTTCTTGTGCGAGTTTTTTTGATAGCTCATTTATGCAAATATTTCTTTTTTCTCTTATTCCATTTCCTTCTATCTTAATTTTCTCTCTCATCACCTACAAAATGCGGAAAGAAATCTATGAAGCATGGTGGCATTTTTCAAGTTTATGGCTCATGATATCAATACCTCTCATTCTTATTCTTCCTGATGGAGGAGGACCTTTCGTGGCTATTGGTAAAGGTGTTGTACCCCTTCTTTCTTTGACACTTTTTCCGTTTCTGAGTTTTATTATTGTCTTTGGCATGTTGCTGCGAGGGAAAAAGAAATAACAAGGCATGGGAAGACGAAGCTTATGGGATTCATTATTCCGAGTTTGGTGACGAAGCGGGGGAAGGTGAGTGTGAGTTATTAATTAAAAATCGTTATGACAAAGAAAAACATACTTTTAATTTCATCTGTTTACATAGTTTTCTTAATCGCAGTTTTTCTCTTTGGTGGAAAATGTTATGACAATCAATGGTGTCATGTTAATTTGAACGACATTCTTAACTCAACTGCAACTCTCTTTCTTCCATTTCTTCCTCTCTTTCTCTTCTCCCTCATCACCTACAAAATGCGTGACGAAGTCTTTACTACGTGGGTCAATTTCGCTAAATGGTGGGTACCGCTCACAGTTTTTCTCACGCTCATTGCTCCTTCAAGTGATGGATCTTTTTTCCCCGTCGATAAGGGTCGTATTGCCTTTGTCATGACTGCGCTCTTCAGCATTTTGAGCTTCCTCATTGTTTTCGGTATGTTGATGAGAGGAAAGAGGAAGTAGCGTAGTTTTCATAGTTGAGGAATATTTGTTATGATTAAGCTTATAGTTTTTCTATGAGCTTTCTTCTTTATCTTACAAAAAAGGGATTTTTCCATGAGGAGGATGTGCCTCAATTAACGCTGCAGGCAGAAAAGGCGCTCGGGGGTATCGATGAGATACTTTCAAAAGGAGGAATGAGCTCTGAGCAGATTTTGAAATTGAAAGGTGAGTATTACGGCATGGAGGCGCGCTCGCTTGCAGGACACAAGATTACTCCCGATGTGTTGCGCTATGTTCCCGAGGAGTCCGTACGCCACTATCAGATTGCACCGCTTGGTGTGGTTGATCAAGTACTTGAGGTGGGTATTGTAGACCCCGATGATATTGCGGCGCGTGATGCAGTGCAGTTCATTGCTTCGAAGCTCGGCATGCCGTTTAAATTTTTGCTCATCACTCGCCCCGATTTTAATGATGTCATTCGCCAGTATCAGAATCTCTCTGGCGAGGTGACGAAGGCGCTGACGGAGCTTACGACCGACGAAGAGAAGGGCATCGAGGTGCTCCCCGGGCAAGAGGAAGGTGTCACACAAGTGGGCGCAGGATCGGATGAGCACGTAACCGAAAAGGGAGGAAAGACACAAATTGTTGAAGAGGCGCCCGTGACAAAAATTGTTGCCGTTATTTTGAAGCACGCAGTGGAGGGAGGTGCGTCGGACGTGCACATTGAACCCTTGGGAGACAAAGTACGCGTGCGCTTCCGTGTTGATGGTGTGATGTACACATCGCTCATTTTGCCAGCGAATATCCATAATGCGATTATTGCGCGTATCAAAATTTTGGCATCACTGAAGCTCGACGAAAAGCGCAAACCGCAAGATGGTCGTTTCTCTGCGCGCATGGATGGAAAGAAAGTTGATTTTCGCGTGTCGACATTCCCTGCATACTATGGAGAGAAGGTGGTGCTTCGTATTCTCGACTCATCACGTGGCATGAAGACGCTCGACATGATGGGATTTTCTCCCGAAGATTTGAAGGCAGTGCGCGAAGGATTGAATACTCCCTACGGGCTCATTCTCATTACAGGGCCAACAGGCTCTGGAAAATCAACGACATTGTATGCGATGTTAAACGAACTCGATCGTGAGAAGCGCAACGTCATCAGCCTCGAAGATCCTGTAGAATATAATATTGCCGGAGTGAGCCAGTCGCAGGTGCGTCCTGAAATCGGATATACTTTTGCCAATGGTCTGCGTTCGATTCTTCGTCAGGATCCGGACATTATCATGGTGGGAGAAATTCGCGACAAAGAAACCGCACAGCTTGCCGTACAAGCGGCGCTCACGGGACATCTTGTTTTTTCAACGCTCCACACAAACACCGCGGCAGGTGTTATTCCGCGTTTGATTGATATGGAAGTCGATCCATACCTCATTGCGCCGACACTCATCCTTGCAGTTGGACAGCGCCTTTTGCGCACCATTTGCGATGATTCAAAGAAAGAAGTTCCGCTTACCGAGAGTCAGAAAATGATGGTGGAGAAGCAGTTCGCCGATCTTCCTGCCGACGTTCGCGCGAAACTCAAAACTTCCGATCATGCCTATGAAGCAGTTGCATCGCCGACATGCCCATCAGGGACAAAGGGACGCAGTGCAGTTTTTGAAATTTTGAAGATGGACCGCGACCTCGAGCATGTCATCCTCACGAACCCCGTTGAGCAGGCGGTCTCTGAAGCCGCACGTGCAAAAGGAATGCTGACCATGAAGGATGATGCACTCCTCAAAGCTTTCGCCGGAGTTATACCTTTTGAGGAGGTGAATAATATTGTATAATCATAGGACATACGCAACATCCGTTTGCGTAAGTCCTACCAACAACAACTATGCAACCGGAAACAACACAGTACGATGTGCTCATTATTGATGACGATGCTTTTCTGCTCGACATGTATGCACTCAAATTTTCACAGAAAAATTTTCGTGTCACTACCGCATCAGGAACGCTTGATGCACTCGAGAAGGTGCGCGGAGGATTGACACCCAATGTTGTTATTTGTGATTTGGTTATGCCGGCGATGGATGGTTTTGAATTTTTGGAAACGGTACGCACTGAAGGACTTTTGAAAGACGCGATTATTATTATTCTCTCAAACTTAGGGCAACAAGAAGACATTGACCGCGGACTTGCGCTCGGTGTGGCGGGGTACATTATCAAGGCGTCAACAACTCCTGCGCAGGTTGTTGAGCGGGTTATTGAAACAATCGCAGCACATACAAAAGCAGCTATTTAATTTTATATTTATGCAACAAAGCGAATACCGAAAAGAACTCGAAGACCTTGTACTCAACGTCATCCATGAGGGTGCGTCTGATATGCATCTTGTCGTGGGGCGTCATCCGACCATTCGTGTGTCCGGAGAACTTATTCCACTTGTGAAGAAGCCTGAGCTCAAGCCCGAGGACACACTCGGACTCGTCAAAGAACTTTTGGACGAGGAGAGTCTCAAGATTTTTTTGCAGACAAAGGAAATGGACTTTTCATTTAGTTTCGGTAAGGACGCGCGTTTTCGTGGTAATGCATTTTTCCAAAAAGGAACTGTTGCGTGTGCACTCCGTCTCATTCCGCAAAACATCAAGACGATTAAAGAGCTTGGATTGCCGCCCATTCTTGAAATGTTCACCAAGCGCAAGCAGGGATTTTTCCTCTGCGTTGGTCCGGTAGGTCAAGGAAAATCAACAACACTTGCCGCAATGATTGAAATGGTCAATCGTGAGCGCGCGGAGAACATTATTACCATCGAGGACCCGGTGGAGTATATCTTCACTCCCGACCGCTCTATCATCAGCCAACGTGAAGTACGTTTTGATACGCTTGATTTTCAGGTTGCACTTCGCGCATGTTTCCGTGAGGACGTCGATATTATTCTTATCGGAGAAATGCGCGGTCTCGACACTATTTCTACTGCGGTGACTGCCGCGGAAACTGGGCACATGGTCTTCTCGACGCTCCACACCAACAACGCCGCACAAACTATTGACCGCATCATCGACTCTTTTCCACCGGAGCAACAAGATCAGATTCGCATGCAGCTTTCAGGTTCACTCGCGGGGATATTCTCACAGCGCTTGATTCCTCGCGTGTCGGGAGGACAAACCCTTGCCTATGAACTCCTCATCAACAATAGTGCGGTTGCAAATCTTATCCGTGAGCGCCGTACGCATGAGATTCCCATGGTAATTGAAACGGGTTCGGAGTTTGGAATGATCGATATGAACCGCACCCTTGCGGACTTGGTGCGCGCAGGGGAGATCACCGCAGAAAGTGCTTATACACACTCATTTAATCCGCGCGCACTCGAAAGAATGATATAGGGCATGCACAAACGGCGACCTTCGCGTTTTTCTCCCAAACAAGTCGGGAAGCAATACTCGCAAGTATTCCTTCTCCGACATTGTTTAGGAGAAAAACGCGAATCTCATCCGTTTGTACACGCCCTGCCTAATGCTCTAAGACTTTCGCAAATGGCGAACTTCATTGTTGTGGAAGTCTTGTGATATACTTTCTCCATGCTCTACCGTTACGAAGCTATCGATCAAAATACTAACGAAGAAAAGTCCGGCTCTATTGATGCGGGTTCTATTGATATTGCTATCGCTGCACTCCAGCGTCGCAAGTTTATCATCATCAAGATCACGAGTGCCGAGGATACCACTTTGTGGGAGAAGCTGACCGAGCAACATCATAGCGTGTCATACAAAGATGTCGTGATTCTCTCGCGTCAGATCGCAACATTGTTTCATGCGCAAGTATCGGCACTGCGCGTATTTCAGTTGATTGCGGCGCAGGCAGAAAATCCTAAACTTGCAGAGATTCTTGAAGAGTGTGCAAAGGACATTCAAGGAGGTGTCTCACTTTCGAATGCACTCGGCAAGCACCCCGCAGTATTTTCTGATTTTTATGTGAACATGGTGCGCGCCGGAGAGGAGTCAGGTAATCTTTCGAATACTTTTCTCTATCTCGCGGATTATCTTGATCGTACCTATGAATTGATTACCAAGACCCGCAATGCCCTTATTTACCCTGCGTTTGTGATCACGGTATTTATTATCGTGATGATACTGATGCTCACGGTGGTTGTCCCCAAGCTCTCTGCAATTATCCTCGAGACTGGTAAAGAGCTTCCTATTTATACAAAAATTACGATTGGGCTTTCCAACTTCTTGATTCACTACGGCGTGCTCATACTCGCAGTAATTATTACCGGAATGTTTTTCTTGGTACGATTCCTAAAGAGTGACGAAGGCAAGGAAGCATTTGCGCGCGTCTCGCTCAATATTCCGTACATTGGCGATCTTTACAAAAAACTCTATCTTGCACGCATTGCCGATAACTTGAATACGATGCTCTCTTCGGGTATCGCCATGGTGCATGCAGTGGAGATCTGTTCGACCGTTGTAGGAAACGAAATTTACCGACAAGCATTGCTTGATGTTGCCGGCAATGTGAGAAATGGTGTCCCGCTTTCAACGGCAATGTCTGCGCACAAAGAAATCCCCGGTATTATGGTGCAGATGATTAAAGTCGGAGAGGAGACGGGTGAGGTGGGGAGCATTCTCGAGACACTCGCAACATTTTACAAGCGCGAAGTTGACGGGGCAGTGGACACCCTCATTGGGCTTATTGAGCCTGCGATGATTGTACTTCTTGGTTTGGGTGTTGGGGGACTTCTTACCTCAATCCTTCTCCCTATTTATGATATTTCCGGTTCATTCTAGTTTAAAGAATACCCGAAGAGGTTTCACCCTTATCGAAATTCTCGTGGTCATTGCAATTATCGGCATACTTTCATCGGTGGTGCTTGCTTCGCTTGCTGTTTCGCGTGCAAAAGCCCGTGATGCGCGACGTATTGCCGATCTCGAAGAAGTGAAAAAGGCACTTGAACTGTATTATGATTCGAATGGGACGTATCCCGAGACACAAACAGGCTCAGTTCTTCCGAATGTTTTAAAGACGCAAGGGTTTATTGCGCAAATCCCTGTCTCTCCGCCTGGTGTAAATCCATATAAATATTACGGTACTGAAATTGTTGGTGGGCAGTTGCGTAATGTTCCCGTCGGTCTCCCCACAGGTTTTGTGCTTGATGCGCAACTTGAACGTACCGATAATGTTGCACTAACGGCTGATGTTGATGTGCTGCTCTATACAAATGTAGGCGGTGGTCCCATGGCCTATGGAGCTTCTGTTGATTGTGGAGATACTCTGAGTTCACCAGAGCGTTGTTTCGATATTCGCCCGTGATATAATCGACTCATGTTTCTCGCATCATTCAAAAATACTCGCCGCGGTTTCACCCTTATCGAAATCCTCGTTGTCATCGCGATCATCGGTATTCTCTCAAGTGTCGTGCTTGCCTCACTTGCGACTTCGCGTGCAAAAGCCCGTGATGCGAAACGTGTTGCAGACATTGACGAGGTGAGAAAGGCACTTGAACTGTACTATGATTCGAATGGAGCATATCCGCCGACTAATACCCCCACATTTTCACTTCCTCCCGTCCTTAAAACCGGAGGGTTTATTGCGCAGATTCCGGTGACTCCTACAGGGGCACTTCCATATAGATATTATGCAGGGAGATTCAATGGGAATACTCTCGACACAAGTCTTCCTGCAGAGAGCTTTGTGCTGGATGCGCAGCTCGAGCGCTATGACAGTATTGCACTCACAGCCGATGCGGATAGTAGTGTGATAGGTAGTGCGATTATTTTTGGCACCTCAAAGAACTGTGATGACGTCCCTGCCACTCCACAGCCTGGAGGTGGCACCAATGGTGAGCGTTGTTATGATACTCGCCCGTGATATAATTCAGTCAATGAATTTTGCGGAACTTAAAAACACAAAGCGCGGTTTCACCCTTATCGAAATTCTCGTGGTCATTGCGATCATCGGCATACTTTCATCGGTGGTGCTTGCTTCGCTTGCTGTTTCGCGCGCAAAAGCCCGTGATGCGCGACGTATTGCCGATCTCGAAGAAGTGAAAAAGGCACTTGAGCTCTATTATGATTCAAATGGGGAGTATCCAATTTCAGTAAATAGTGTCCCTTCTCCTCTTCCACCGGTGCTTGTGAGTGCAGGTTTTATTCCTTTGCTTCCGATAACTCCAACAGGGGCAATAGCATATAAATATTTAGGCACCAATACGCTCTTGAGCCCACCTCTGCTTTGTTCAAACCAATTGGTTTCAAGCACAGGATACGTGCTCGGGGCACAGCTTGAGCTTTATGATAACATCGGGTTAACGACTGATGCAGATACTTTGGTGTATAGCAGCACCTGTGCGCAACCAATTTTTGATGGACGAAAGGGTGATTGTTTAGTTAATGGCCCCGGCGGTCCTCAGCCAGGAGGCGGGCCAAACGGTGAGCGTTGTTTTGACATTCGACCATGATATAATTTAAAGAATGAATTTTGTATCATTCAAAAATACAAAGCGTGGCTTTACACTTATCGAAATATTGGTCGTCATCGCTATCATCGGTATTCTCTCAAGTGTCGTGCTTGCTTCACTTGCCACCTCGCGCGCGAAAGCACGCGATGCACGGCGCATTGCCGATCTCGAAGAAGTGAAAAAAGCACTTGAGCTCTATTATGATTCAAATGGAGCATACCCACCTACTGATGTTGCTCCCTACCCGCTTCCGCTTGTCATTAAAACTGGGGGGTTTATTGCGCAGATCCCTGTAACCCCAGCGGGTGCAACCGCATACAAATATTTCGGAGGGACATTTTCGGGGAGCACATTAGACACCTCACTTCCTCTCGAAAGTTTTATTCTCGCAGGACAACTCGAGCGTAATGATGCCATTGCACTCACGGGTGACGCAGACAACAGGGCGGTCAGTGGGACAGGAACAATTTTTGAAGGCACTGCTACTGATTGTGGCAATGTCACCGCAACTCCACAGCCGGGTGGGGGATTCTTTGGTGAGCGTTGTTTCGACATTCGCCCGTAAACGTGCCATAAAATCTTGTTATCCACAGCGGGGTTGTGTTTGCTTGCGGTATTTGGTGGTATGATTATCAATATTGCTTCAGTTCTCGAGAGGCAAGAAAATAAATATCAAACGAGAGCAAGTCATATTTTTATAGTTATTAATTTATTGTTTATTTTTTATGTCATTTATGTCACTTAAAAACAGTCGCAAGGGTTTTACGCTCATTGAGCTCCTCGTGGTCATTGCGATCATCGGTATCCTTTCGTCAGTTGTGCTCGCATCACTCTCAACTGCTCGCATGAAGTCTCGCGACGCAAAGCGCGTTTCTGATATTGGTCAGATTCAGCTTGCACTCGAACTCTTCTTTGATGCGAATCAGTCTTATCCGTCAACAACCCCAACGGGATCCGCAGGTACTGCGACTGTTCAGGGTGCTGTTGCTCTTCTTGCAACAAGCAAGTATATTCCACAGGCACCTGTTCCTCCAGCTGGTGGTTCCGCATATTATATCTATCGCGGAATTCGTACAGGTTCTGGTGCAACAGCACTTACGGAGTGTGGTGGTCTTGGTGCAAATGATACTACTGCATGTACTTCCTACGGACTCGCAGTTACTCTTGAGCGTACTGACAACACCGTACTTACTGCTGATGCAGATCAGACAGGAGCAACCAACGGCTCAATGACCAGTGCTGGTGGTGCAGGAGCAAACTGGGCGGCTTATGCTGGTCCTACTGCTGCAACTAACGTTGCTGGTGGTGGAGCATTCTTTGGTGGTAGCACTGATTGTACATCAGGTACTGTTGCTGCTGCGGCAACTCTCCCTGATGGATGCTACGACATCAAGCCATAATATTTGCTTGAAATTCAAAAAACACACTCAAATTTTGAGTGTGTTTTTTTATTTGCGGAGTTGATGGTATTATGGGAAATATATTATTATGTCATTCGTATTGCTCAAGCAGACTCGGCGAGGTTTTACTTTGATCGAGCTCCTCGTGGTCATCGCCATCATCGGCGTACTTTCATCGGTTGTTTTGGCATCGCTTTCAGCTGCACGTGCAAAATCCCGTGATTCTCGGCGCATTTCGGATATTGAGCAGATTCGCCTTTCGCTCGAGCTCTTTTTTGATGCTTTTCAATCCTACCCCTCAACAACTCCCATCACAAGCACGGCAACAGTCGAGGGTGGAGTGCAGATGCTCGTGACACGAAACTATATTAAACAAGTCCCTGTCCCTCCTGTGGGAGGCTCGGCAACAAAATATACGTACCGCGGTGTTACCGCGAGCGACTTGGAGTGTCTTGCGGTTGGTGTTGCGTGCCCTTCGTATTTTCTTGGCGCCGCGCTCGAGCGTGCGGATGCGCCACCCTTGCTTACTGATACTGATCAGGATTATGCAACTCCGGCAATTTGGGGGGTTTATACGGCAACACCTACCGTAGGAAATGCAGGGGGGAGAGTAAATGGTAAAACCGATTGTGCGGGTACTGCAAGTCCTGCTACGGAATATTGTTACGACATCAAACCGTAGGACTTCCACAAACGGCGACCTTCACGTTTTTCTGTAGTTTTCTCCCAAACAAGTCGGGAAGCAATACTTGCAAGTCGTGACCTTCTTTTTGTAAGTACCACTATGTTATACTAGACACATGGATGCATCGATTATTTTTTATATCTTCACTGCCGTTTTCGGGCTTGTTATCGGAAGTTTTTTGAATGTTATTATCTATCGTTTTCATTCGGGATTTGGCATGCACGGGCGTTCAAAGTGTCTTTCGTGTAGCAAATACTTGAAGGCGTACATGCTCATCCCGCTCTTTTCGTTTCTGCTCCAGCGCGGACGATGTGCGTATTGCCGTACAAAACTTTCATGGCAGTATCCGCTGGTTGAACTAGGAACAGCACTCCTTTTCATTGCTTCTGCATACGTGAATGATGTCACTATGTTGCCATTTTCACTGCATGTGTTTAGTATCTTCATTCTCCATTGTGCAATCTGGAGCATTCTCATGCTCGTGATGGTCTATGATGTGCGCCACAAAATAATTCCCGACCGACTCTCGCTTATTTTCGCGACACTTGCAGGAATTACGCTTTTTGCAAAATCACAGTGGGGGATGATGCCCACTCCTTATATTCCTATTTTAAACTCCGTTCCGAGCTGGATCAATCTCGCCGCGGCACCTGCGCTTGCCATTCCATTTGCACTCTTGTGGCTGCTTTCGGCGGGGCGTGCGATGGGGCTCGGTGATGCAAAGCTTGCGTGGGGGATGGGATGGTTTCTCGGATTTACGAAGGGAATCACTGCGGTCATGTTTGCTTTTTGGACGGCATTTATTCCCAGTGTTATTTTGCTCTTGCTTCCAAAGAAACATTTCACGATGAAGAGCGAGATTCCTTTTGCACCGTTCCTTATTCTTGGCACACTCATCGCGTATCTCGCGCATTTTGATATTGTGAGTTGGACATTGTAACCATGCAACAGTTTATCCAAAAATTACGAAGAGGAAAGAGTTTTCATCGAGGATTCACTTTCATCGAGATGAATATTTCGTTGGCAATTTTTGCGATACTTACACTCACGCTCCTCATCAATTACGGAAAATTTAATCGCAACACTGACCTTGATTTATTGGCACATGAGATAGGGCAACTCGTCCGTGATGCGCAAGTTGCCGCTTCAAGTGGGCGGTATTCTTCTGTTGGCGGCGGAGGCTTCCCCAAGGCGTATGGAATTCATATCGACAAGGCAACGCCAACCAAGCTCATCTATTTTGCAGATACGAATTTGAATAAAATTTACGATGGTGCGAGTGAAAATGAAACGGTCATCCCACTTACGAAAGGTGCCTCTATTTCAAAACTCTGCGGTGAGACGAGTGATGTTTATGTTTCAGCCACCTGCACGGGAGTGACAAAAGATATTGATAGTGCGGACATTGTGTTCACGCGCCCCAGTGTCGATGCGGGGATGAAGGGGAATTTGGGCGGCCCACATGATTATTCGCATGTGCTTATTTCAATCACTTCCGTAGAAAAATCGACGCGCACGATTGAGGTATGGACGACAGGGCAAGTCACGGTAAAATAGATATATGTTGCAGAATAAACATGCCCATCAATTTAAAGGATTCACACTGATTGAAATGGTTGTTGCCATGAGTGTATTTGTGACGGCACTGCTTATTGTCATCGGTGCACTGGTGTCGCTTCAGGCGGAGAGTAGAAAGACACAGGCGGCTCGGGTGATTTCCGACAATCTCGGCGCGGCGATGGACTCGATGTCGCGTGATATTCGCATGGGGACAACGTATCATTGTGGCATCGGTGGCTCACTTGATGTTGCGCAAGATTGCCCTGTGACGGCCATGGTGGGTGACTCAGTGGTTGCCTTCGAACGCCAGGGGGGTGATTCTTCGAATCCTGCCGATCAGGTCGTGTATCGCTTGAACACCGGACGCATCGAGCGTTCACTCGATAGTGGTACGACTTATGTTCCACTGACTGCGCCGGACATACAGATCAGTAATTTGAAATTTTTTGTACAAGGAGCGACACCGATTCTCGGAAATCGTTTTCAACCATCGGTGACAATCATCATCAATGCCAGTGCGGGACTTCAGCAAAAGACACGGACATATTTTCATCTTGAGACAACAGTGAGCGAGCGCGTTCCCAACCTTAATATCCTCGCACCATAATATGATTTTTTCCACACACAAAAGCAAACAGGGAATCACACTGGTTGAAGCGGTGGTCTCCGTAGGAATTCTTTCGATGGCGGTTATCGGGCCATTTGTGCTTGCATCATCGGCACTCAAGGCATCACGTGATTCACGTATTGAAGCAGAGGCAACACATTATGCCGAAGAGGGAATCGAGCTCATCCATAATATGCGAGACAATAATTCCGCCATAGACCCCACAGGGACAAATTCTTCAGGTGCACACAATCAGTGGTATCACGGTGCGGGTGGTGCGGGGCAGGGCGTTGACCTTTCTCCTTGCGCAGGTCTCAATGGATGTATTGTGAATGTGAAAAAATGGGACAATGTGAATGGTGGATGGCTCCGTGGTAGTGGCAATGCGGTTGATGCCTGCTCCGCATCACCATGTAGTGGTGCAAGTGGTGGAAATATTTACATTGACTCGGTGACGGGTCTCGCACAGAGCACCCTCACTCCTCCGGGGGGTACGTGGGTTCCCAGTACATTTACGCGTACAATTTATATTACGGAAATTGATAATCCCGGAAATCCACTTCGCCAAGTGCGCGTGAAGTCGGTTGTCACTTATGTTGCTTCGCGTGGCGCTATTCGTAGCGTCAGCATTGTTGATGATTTAAATAATTGGTTCCCTAATCTGCAGTAATCATATGGAACAACAAACAACACAACAAAAAAAACGAGGATATATTCTTTTGCTCACCGTCCTCATTTCAAGCGTCCTTCTTTCGATGAGTTTTGGAATTTTTCAAATTGCCTTAAAAGAGGTTATCCTTGCTTCTTTTGTGAAGGATTCGGCGCGTGCGTTTATTGCAAGCGACCGTGGGCTTGAGTGTGCACTCTATTGGGACCGTGAGGCGCCACACAATGGGCTTGAGTATGGTATTTTCCCCACTTCAACTGATACAGGAATTCCTCCCTCGAATGCGCTTGCGGTTTGTACAAATAATAATGTTGATACACAACTCACCACGCTGACGTGGACGTATGCGTCGGTATTGACTAGCGGTACGGCAAGTTTTGTGCAAAATTTTTCTGATGGTACCTGCGCGCAAGTGAGCATTGCAAAAAGTGGCATTGACACCAGTATCATTAGTAACGGTTATAGTGATAATCCTGCGGGAAATTGTACGGTTCATGGGAAGCGTGGGACGCAAAGAACCACTGAAATCGACACTAATTTTTAAAAACCCTAAGCAAGGGTTTTTTGCTATAATGGGGCGATGACAAAAAGCGCTGAAAAAGATGTTCCCAAGACAGTAATAGAGCGTGTACAAAAACTTCGTGAAGCAATTGAGCATCATCGCACGCTCTATCATGTCCACGACAAAGAAGAGATTAGTCCCGCCGCACTCGATAGTCTCAAAGATGAACTGGTGAAGCTCGAGGAAGCATATCCCGTGCTCATCACGCCGAATTCTCCAACCCAGCGTGTCGCAGGAAAGCCGCTTCCTGCTTTTAAAAAAGTTCCGCATCAAATTCCGCAGTGGTCACTCGGTGATGCATTTACTTCGGAAGATATGCATGAATTTGATGCACGTATCAAGCGTATGCTCGAGACAGAGCTTGGAAAATCGGTTACACCAACATATGATTGCGAATTAAAGATCGATGGATTAAAAATAGTGCTCACTTATAAAAATGGCATGCTCGTTACTGCGGCAACGCGTGGTGATGGAAAGGTTGGTGAAGATGTCACCATGAATGTACGCGCAATTGAATCTGTCCCGCTCCAGCTTGCGGAGCCTGTTGATGTTATTGTTGAAGGCGAAGTATGGCTTTCAACAAAAGAACTCGCACGCATCAATCGTGAACGCGAGACGACCGGAGAGGCGCCATTTGCCAATCCGCGTAATGCCGCTGCAGGGACGATCCGTCAGCTTGATGCAAAGGTGGTCGCTGCGCGCAAGCTCGACACCTTCATCTACGATCTTGCCGATGCACCAACTCCACTTCCCGAAACACAGTGCGATGAACTTTTGGAATTGCGCCGACTCGGCTTTAAGGTCAATGCAAATTTTCGACATTGCAAAACTATTGATGAGGTTATTGTATTTTGGAATGAGTGGCAGAAGAAAGTAAAAAAACAGGATTATTGGATTGACGGGGTTGTCGTAAAGGTCAACGAACGTGTGTATCAAGAAGCTCTTGGCTATACCGGCAAAGGCCCGCGCTATGCCATCGCCTTTAAATTTCCCACCGAGCAAGTGACGACGGTTGTTGAAGATATTGTGTTTCAGGTGGGGCGCACCGGTGTGGTCACCCCTGTTGCGCATTTGCGCCCCGTATCGGTGATGGGGTCAACGGTCTCACGTGCAACACTCCACAACGAAGATGAGATTGCACGGCTCGATGTGCGGATTGGCGACACCGTTGTGCTCGAAAAAGCAGGGGATGTGATTCCCGACATCGTGAGTGTTGTGAAAGAAATGCGCACCGGCAAAGAGAAAAAATTTATTTTCCCCACTTACGTCGAAGCTTGTGACGGCCCCATTGAGCGCATTCCCGGGCAGGCGGCGTATCGTTGTGTCAATCGTAATTCATTTGCACAGCTCCTTCGCAAGTTGAGCTACTTCACTTCGCGTACGGCTTTTGATATTGAGGGGCTCGGGCCGAAGATTGTCGAGCTCTTGATGAAAGAAAATCTTGTTGCGACACCCGATGATTTTTTTACCTTGAAAAAGGGTGATCTTTTGAATCTCGAAGGATTTGCCGAAAAGTCTGCAGACAATTTGATTGCAGCGGTTAATGCTCGGCGCACGGTGAGCTTGTCGCGCTTCATCACCGCACTTTCAATTGAGCACATTGGAGAAGAAACTGCGAATGATCTTGCGCAGGCATTTCGTACAATTTTGGCACTTCGTAAGGCAACAAGGGAAGAATTGCTCGCCGTGTTTGGTGTCGGTGAAATTGTTGCAGACTCGCTTATTGCATGGATGAACCACAAAGAACACCGCGTGATGCTTGAACGACTCTTGGTTCAAGTAGTGGTAATTCCTGAAAAAATTGTGCAGGCAAAAAACGCGCCATTCTCGGGGAAAACCATTGTCCTCACGGGAACACTTGCGACAATGTCACGCGATGAAGCAAAGCAAAAGATCCGTGCACAAGGGGGCAATGTATCAAGTTCCGTCTCCAAAGAAACTAATTTTGTCGTCGCAGGAGAGGAGGCGGGCTCCAAACTTGAGAAAGCGCAAACACTCGGTGTAACTGTGTTGAGCGAAAAAGAGTTTCTGCACATGCTTAAATAGGGTGTGGAAAACATTGTGTTGACAAATGAATATTAATATTGTAGTATAAACACAGAACGAACACCGCATTGCCTGTGTTGTTGCTGTTGATTGAGAGGAGAATGTTATTTACCCGAGTGTTTCGGGTGAAAAAAATAATTCTTTCGCCCGATCACTACTTCAACCACCTTTGTCATAGGGAGTCATTATGTACGCTGTACTGAGCTGTAAAGATTTTTCTCTTGCAGAACGCCCTCCTTCACGCAAGAAGGCAAAACCTTCAAACGTAGGCAGGCGTGCATCGCGGGATATGCGCCCCTTGTTTCAAATGGAGTACTATATTGATGCACGGGATAATCCTTTTTCGCCGTATCCTACGTTCAAGATGGTGGAACATCTCAATCAGGGATTTTGGAAATGGGATGAGGACGTTGCGCGCATTAAGGAGGTAGTTCATTCCCCTCGTCACAAGGTGATTACCGCTCACGAATTGCGCGAACGTTGCGCAAAAGATGCGATTGGTAATGCAAACTTCATTGAGTTTTTCATTCTCAATAAACACCTTGTTCCCGAAGAATGGAGAGGGAAAAATATCTTTTTCCTCGGAACACTTTATGTGCATATTGCCGAAAAAGGGAAGTACTATGTGCGCTATGTGCACTGTGACAAGTACGGAAACCTGACTCCGCAGATCATGGATACGAGTAGTGATGTTGGGGAAAACGCGTATGTATTTTTTTATAGCCTGTAGTTAGGGCTCCACAATTGCCACCTTGAAAAAGGTGGCAATCTTTCTTTGTCCTCTAAAATAGGGTAGGATTGAGCTATGTTACGAAAGGAAGATATTGAACATTTGGCGACACTTGCACGTCTTGAGATTGCTGACGAGGAGAAGGAGCTTTTTGTACACCAACTTGATTCGGTACTCGGATATGTTTCAGAAATTAGTGCAGTCGCAACCGCACATGTGACACCAACCGCAGGTGTGCTTCGTAATGTGCTTCGTGATGACGCGCACCCAAATATCGGCGGAACCTTTACCGAGGCAATTCTTGCAAATGCACCACATCGTGAGAAGCAGTACGTTAAAGTAGAACAAATTTTCTAGCATAACCTTTATGACGATTGATCTGACAACACTCACCATCGCTACCGCAGCGAAGGCACTCAAAAATAAAGAATTCACTGCACGGGAGCTCACCGAGGCGGTGCTTGCGCGCGCAAAGGAGATGAACCCGAGCATCAATGCCTATGCAGAAATTTTTGAGGATGCACTCGCACAAGCGGAAGTTGCCGATAAAATGATTGCCGAAGGAAAGGGGACAATGCTCACCGGAATTCCTCTCGCAATCAAAGACAACATTTTGATTGAAGGACGCATTGCTTCGGGGGGATCAAAAATTCTTGAGCATTACAAAGCAACTTATGATGCAACTGTTATTACAAAACTCAAAGCACAAGGTGTTGTTTTTCTTGGGCGCGCCAATATGGATGAATTCGCCATGGGTGGCTCGGGGGAGAATTGTGCATGGGGGAGTGTGAAGAATCCGCTCGATACCTCGCGCGTCCCCGGAGGTTCATCGGCAGGCTCTGCAGCTGCGGTTGCGATGGGCGGTGCGATTGCGTCGCTTGGTTCAGATACCGGAGGCTCGATTCGCCAGCCCGCGTCATTCACCGGACTTGTGGGACTAAAGCCGACCTATGGTGCGGTGTCGCGTTATGGACTTATGGCAATGGCATCATCGCTCGATCAGATTGGACCTTTTGCGCGTACGACTGAAGATGCGGAAATTCTCCATAATGCAATCGCGGGGTATGACACAATGGACAGCACCTCGGTACCCGAAGGACATACACTACGCGCTGATGTTCCAGCAAAAGAAAAATTAACCATCGGCATACCCGAGGCATTCGTTGCGCACGATGGACTCGATGCTGATGTGCGTGCAAGTTTTCGTGCAACAATGAAATCACTTGAGGCAGCAGGGCATACGGTGAAGACAATCCACATTCCCTCTATTGCGCGCGCGCTTGCGGTCTACTACGTCATTATGCCCGCGGAGGTTTCTTCAAATCTTGCACGCTACGACGGTATTCGTTATGGATTTAGTAAAGAAGCACAAAAATTGATGGAGGTGTACACACAGTCACGTGGTGAAGGATTCGGCAAGGAAGTCCGCCGTCGCATCTTGCTTGGTACCTATGTGCTCTCTGCGGGGTATTATGATGCGTATTACAACAAGGCGGTTGCCGTGCGTGGAATGATTACCGAGGAATTTGCTCGCGCATTTGAAGGTGTGGATGTTATCGCTACGCCAACTGCGCCAACTCCTGCATTTAAATTGGGAGAAAAAAACACCGACCCACTCAAAATGTATCTCGAAGATGTGTTTACTGTTCCTGCAAATATCGCGGGGATTCCGGGAATCTCGGTTCCTGCAGGTACTGTTTTGCGTGACGGAGTAAAGCTTCCTGTCGGGGTGCAGTTTGTTGCCAATCATTTTCACGAAGCGCATCTTTTTGCAATAGGAAAGGCTGTTGAAAAAATCACTCAACCATAATCATCATGCTTGACACTGCACCCCTCATCGCCGCTTGGACTACTTTTCATCAATACGCGACTACGACCGCGACGATTATTTCAATGTTTGCGTTGTTTGTTGTCGTCTATTCATTTATGAAAATTAGTGAGATGGCAGCCGAAGAAACGAAGCGCTTGCACAGTGCACTCAACTGGGAAAATGTTGTTGCGGTTCAAAAAAATAGTCGTTGGGATGCAGTCGAGAAACATATTGCCTCACACAATCCTTCTGACTGGCGCGTTGCAATTATTGAAGCAGATACGATTCTTGAAGAGATTGTCGATCGCATGGGATTCCATGGAGCAACACTCGGTGAACGTATGAAGAGCATGACCCCAACAGATTTTCCTCACTTACAGGAAGTGTGGACGGCGCATAAGCTTCGCAACACGATTGCTCATGAGGGAATGACTTTTGAACTTTCGCGCAAAGAGGCCGAAGATGCGATCAATACGTATCATCGCGTTTTTAAAGAGTTGGAGTATTTGTAGGGGGTAAGGTATTATGGTGATACTAATGAAACATTGGCTGAGGAATATTGTGCTCGTGGTGTCCGGATCGCTTGCCATTGTTGGTGGGTTTTTAATTTTTTCTCCACACCTCGTTCAAGAAATAGAGTTGAATTTACAAAATATTGGCGAAAAAAGACCTGCGTACGATTTTGTGTATGCTTATGGTTCGCTTGGTGCTTCAAATGAACATGACTGGAGTATCAAAAATGGTAAATTAATCCTTTCAACGTCGACTCACCACTTTTGGGGTATTTATCATACAGAGAATGATCAGAAGGAGTCGATCGATATCGCCGCACTTCAAGGACTTGATTTCACTAATTCAACCACTTCTCCCGATGGTTTTGCTTACACAATGGAATACAAACCCTGCGTTTTTGGTCACGGACCTTGCCCCCCGCAGTATCTCATTCGGGAATTTGATCAAACAAAAAGACGCATTGTCATACCGGGACTGGAATTCATTGGTGTTCCGATATTTGTTGGCTGGATAGCAAAATAGGTAAATCGAGTCAGGACTCTCGGCTTACAGTCGCTGTACAGCTTGTTGGTTTTGCAAAGTGAAGACGGGACTCGGTCACAGATAATTTTTTCGCCGTCGCAAAAAAATTTCCGCGACCCCGACTCGCGACCTCACCTGCTGGCTCGGTATCCGCTCCGTCTTTCGAGTCCCGTCCGCCGCGCAAAATTCAACCCCCCTTCTTACAGAAGGGGGGTTGAATTTTTGCATTTGCGCGGCGGACGGGACTCGAACCCGCAACCTCCCACGTGACAGGCGGGTGCTCTAACCAATTGAGCTACCACCGCAAATGAGGCGAGAAAACCTGACGCGAAGCGTATTTTTCTGCGCCGAAGCCTAAGAAGATGCTCGCATATTCTTCAGGATTCGGAGCAGGAAAATGTTTACAGGTTTTCCGCTGAATACCGCGGTGGACAAGAAATTCTTATTTCTTACGACCGCAAATATTTTTACTATTGAGGTGAAAAAAAGGTTTCTTCTTACGACCGCAAATTGTGTTTCCGATTCTATCATGAGAGCACCTTCAAGGAAAGGCTCGCATAATCGGGTGTCGACGGGAGGGAACGATCCTCCGACCTCGGGCTTATGAGTCCCGCGCTCTAACCAACTGAGCTACGTCGACAAGTGAGGAGCAAAATAAGAATAGCATTTATTTTTATTTTCTCCGAATGCTGTCGAGGTATGTTTCATACGTCGACAAGTGAAGACTGACGGCTTCATTTATAGCATATCCTGTATAAAAATCAAACTTAACCCAAAACAAAAACCACTTTTCGTGGTTTTTGTTTTTCTTGTTGCGGGACCTGGAATCGAACCAGGGTCTTCAGGTTATGAGCCTGACGAGGTACCTCTCCTCTATCCCGCTATGTGTTTCAGTCTATGAGACTGCCATGATACGAGGTACTCATGCTACCTCTATCCCGCTATGTTGTTTAACGTTTGGGGATTATAGGTAATAATTTCATTTTTTGCAAGCCCCCTTTATGAGGTATGATAATGAGCATGAAAACACTCGCACTTTTGGCACACTCGCGCTTGGTGAATATCTCGGTTGGTTTTCTGCTCGCTTCGGTGTGGCTTTTGTTTGCATATAGTCATGTGCGTGAATATATTGAAACAGGGAAATGGAGTTATTTAGTGTTCTGTCTGTCAGAGAGCGTACAAGCATTTTTTTTCTTGTTTCGTCGTTCACCACGCATCGTGTCACTTGAACCATTCGCATGGCTTGTCGCGATTGGAGGAACATTCGCCCCGCTGTGTTTTCGTCCTGGTGGGGTTGTTGTTTGGAGCGGTGGAGAAATGTTGCTCACGTTTGGTGTATTGGTGCAAGTCATCGCACTCTGCTCGCTCAATCGCAGTTTTGGTATTGTTGCGGCATCACGGATAATTAAAACTCGAGGACTTTATCGCGTCGTGCGTCATCCGATGTATGCGAGTTACATTTTTTCATTTACGGGATATTTGTTTTATAATTTTTCTTTGTTTAATTTTTTGTGCGTACTCTTTGCGTTGATATTTATGTATTTTCGCATTGCCGAGGAAGAGCGCCTACTTTTGAAAGATGAGTCCTATCAACACTATGCACAAACTGTCCGGTATCGCCTGATACCCTTGGTGTATTGAAAAAATTGAATGAATAGTGTACGATGCTTTTGTTGTAGCTGTTTTGGTATGGTTTGCCGTAGTAATCGGAAGACCTCATGTCAACGGCTACATTCGGCGGAAAACCTGAAAACATTTTCCTTCATTAAATTTTAAAAAATATGCAAGCATCTTTTTAAAATTTAATGAAGGAAAATACGCCGTGGCGTCAGGTTTTCTCGCCTCGTTTGCCGTTGTAGTTGTTTTGGTAGATAACATTGTCAGTAAGAAGAATTGTGTTTTGAAAGAGTTTTAAAAACAACATGCCGTTGTAGCTCAGCTGGTAGAGCATTTCCATGGTAAGGAAAAGGTCCCCGGTTCGATTCCGGGCAACGGCTCCAAGATTTGGAAAAATAAAATAATTACATATGCCAGAGTAGTTGAGTTGGCAAAGAGACAATAGTCATTTCACTCGTTTGCGAGTGACACTGGAGTTGAGGTAAGATAGTAGGCAATAAATACACGCCAGAGTAGCTCAGTTGGCAAAGAGACAATAGTCATTTCACTCGTTTGCGAGTGACACTGGAGTTGAGGTAAGATAGTAGGCAATAAATACACGCCAGAGTAGCTCAGTTGGCAGAGCATTTCACTCGTAACGAAAAGGTCCCCGGTTCGATTCCGGGCTCTGGCTCCGCAAAAGAACATCCTGCTTGAAGTGGGATGTTCTGCTATAATGAAGCCCATGCGATATACTGATTTTCTTGCTGCTCACGACGAAACTTTCTGCCCTTTTTGCGCACCGGCACAGCGCATGTTTATGCAAAATGATTCGGCTTTTCTCACCTACGCAATCGCACCCTATCATCCGCACCACCTCTTGGTCGTTCCCACTCGCCACGTGCTTTCAATGCTTGAAATGAATATAAGCGAAGTCGATGCACTCTGGCAATTGATTCGTGATGGCATGAAAGTTCTACGTTCTCTTGGCTATGAAGACTACACTGTGCTTGTGCGCGAGGGTAAGGTCGGCGAAGTGAAAAGTGTCGCGCATCTTCATTATCATATTGTTCCCAACACGCATATCGGCGACCTTGATCACAAAGGGGAGGAACGGCGCATTATGACCGACGAAGAAACCAAAGCACTTACGATGGAGATTCGCCAAGCAATGGAAACGCTTGTGTCAAAAGAAGAAAACAAGTAGACTCCGCACACTATGAGCAAACATCATAAATTTTGGAATGAAGAATATAAGAGTGGGACACACTTGCAGCTTTCTGATGAGCCAGCAGATGATTTGGAAAAATTCTCGCGATGGCTTGAGCGCAATTACGGTCGACGCTTTTTGAATCCACTCGCACTCGCACTTGACCTTGGCTGTGGCAATGGACGCAATCTGATTTATCTTGCACAACAGTTCGCCGTGCGTGGTGTGGGGTACGATATTTCTGATGTTGCGATCAAGCAAGCAGAAAAGGCGTCGAAGGATCTACCCATCAAATACGCAGTACGTTCAATCTCCGAGCCGACCGAGCTGAAAGAAAAATCAGTGACGATGGTGCTCGACATGATGACCTCGCACTTTTTGAAAAAGGCGGAGCGCGAGGCACTTCGTGATGAAGTGCTCCGCGTGCTCAAGCCGGGTGGTTGGTATTTTTTAAAAACATTTCTCGCAGAGGAAGATCAGCATGTGAAACGGCTTTTAAAAGAGCATCCTGCCGATGAGCCAAATGCATATATTCATCCGCGCATCGGTGTCTATGAATATGTGTGGACTGAAGAAACCATCCGCGAATTTTTTGAACCCTATTTTACCATTCACAAAATCGAGCGGTCATACAAGCACATCACCAAAGACGGTAAGCCGTGGAAGCGAAGGACCGTAGTTGTCTACATGGAGAAACCATTTTAAAACCAATTAATTAACCCCAACACCACAACAGAGTACTTCCATTTTCATCTCCTTTCAGTCGTGAAAATTAAGGTCGCTACTTTGTTGCGGGGCCCCAGTGACTCGGTCGCCGTATAAGAATACGTCACCACAGAGAGTACTTCCATTTTTCTAAGCAGAGTACTGCTAAGGAAAATTGGTCGCTTCCTCGTCACTTTCCCCGCGCCTCGTATTTTGGGTCACTTAATTGGTTTTCACCACACCATTTATTTACGGTATACTCATCTTATGTCCAACGATATTCACACACGCATAAAGGAAATCGAGGAGGCAATGATGGCTTCCGATTTTTGGACACAGAAAGAGAGGGCGCAGGCAATGATCAAAGAGTTGCAGGAATTAAAGACCGAAGCGGAAGGAGGAAGCAAATATGACAAGGCAAATGCGGTGATGACGATTTTCTCCGGTGCGGGTGGCGACGACGCAGAAGATTTTTCGGCAATGCTTTTGCGCATGTATATGAAATACTTCGAGCGACGCGGATGGGGGTATGAAGTGATTCACGAAAATCACAATGACCACGGTGGATATCGCAACATCACTCTTGAGGTTGTAGGGAAGGCTTCGTATGGCGAATTGCGCGGTGAGTCGGGAGTGCATCGCTTGGTGCGCGTGTCGCCGTTTAATGCCAATGCAAAACGCCATACGTCGTTTTCGATGGTGGAAGTGATCCCCAAATTTAAGAAAGGCGACGTCACGCCAATTCCTGAATCAGAAATCGAACTTGAGTTTGCCAAGTCGGGTGGCGCGGGTGGGCAAAATGTGAACAAGCGCGAGACTGCAGTACGGGCAATTCACAAGCCGACCGGTATTGCCGTGCATGTTTCCGCCGAGCGCTCGCAGATCCAAAATCGTGAACGTGCGATCGAACTCCTCACCGCAAAAATTCATCATTTGCAAGACGCGCTTTCTGACGAAGAAAAAGAAAAAATGATGATTTCTAAAACCACCAAGGTGGAATGGGGCAATCAGATTCGCTCCTACGTGCTCCATCCATACAAAATGGTGAAAGATCATCGCACCGATGTCGAGACGTCCAAAGTCGACGCGGTGCTTGAACGTGGCGAACTCGATGAATTTATCGCCGCAGAGAAGCTTCTTTAAATTCACTTGGCGACCTGGTCGCCAAGTGAATTTGAATTTGACGGGGGTATGACAAACGTATATACTTTTACTACATATGAAAACTGCAATAATTAATTTTAAAAGTGATAAGTCGCTGAAGCAGGGGGCGGAGCAGTTTGCGCGCACGCTCGGTATTTCACTTTCTGATCTTATCAATCTCTCGTTGCGTTATGTGGTTACGACCCAGAGTGTGACACTTGATTTGCGTCCGACGCCAAACGCAGAGACGGCAAAAATTCTTCGTGCCGAACTTGAAAACATCACCAAGGGCAAGCGTTCATCACCCGCATTTACTGATACCAAGGAGGCATTTGCATGGCTTAAAAAATCAGCACAGAAAAAGCGTTGATATGGAGATTTTTTTTCGGAAGTCTTTTCAAAAAGATTTTGCAAAGTGTTCGCTAAAAATACAGACACAAACAGAAGTCCGCGTCGCACTTTTTCTTGCCGATCGCTTCAATCCATTACTGAATTTCCATGCACTGCGGGGTGAATACGAGAACTGTTTTAGTATAAATATTACTGCAGATATGCGCGTGATTTTTTATTTGTCAGGTGAGGATATTCACCTCATGCGGATAGGCTCGCATAGTCAGTTGTACGGATGATAAATGGGGACACTTGACGAAGTGGCATATCTCGTGTTATTTTAAATTTGTAGTTCTTTGCTAAGGTATATCTCATTTCGAGAAGCCCGCTGGCATACATAAGGAAGGATCACCATGAGTGATAAGGCCACCCCACTAAGCATAAGCAATGCGGAACTCGAGTTGACGCAAAAAATTCAACAACACTTTCCGCGAGGAAGTATTCCGAAAGAGGTGCTCAGTCGCTGGAACAGTGCACCTGCGGAAATGTTGAGGAGTCACCTCGAAGCCACGTTTGGACATTTTCCAAAAACGGATGAGAAGAATGTCGCTCTCTACAAAGAAGAAACGAAGTGGCGTAAGGAAAATGGCGTCATCTATCTTCCCCCGCTCACCACAGACGGCACGACCGGCGAGGGCTGGATCACACGGCTCGGGAGCAAAGGCATTTACCTTGAAGACGATGCCAGGCGGGTGCTTCGAAGCCCTGACTTTCAGCCGACCAAGGCCGGTACCGTGATCGAAGTCGCCGTTCTCCGGGGCTGTCTCTTCGAGAACGACGACCGGACCATGAAGAATATCTGTGACTACGCGGAAGCCTTCCAGACGCCCGACAAGCGCAATCTCTTGAAGTCGAATGCCGAACTGGCCTGTCTTATCCGTGAGAAGTTCACGGATGAGGAGATCGAAGAGATGGGTCTGTTGCGGATCATCGCAGTACACGAACTTATCAAAGGCTTCTTGCTCTGCGCGCGCCGTCACGTCGTTGGTCGCTGGCTCAACGCGTGCCACGGCAGGCCTAACGGCAGGTGGCTTCGTGACAGCGGGTTCGCGTTTGCCCTGTCGCAAGTCAGCTCTCAATCTTAAGCGTTGTCTTCTGACTTAGCCCTGTTCCGATTTTTCGGAATGGGGCTAATTTTTTCATAAAACATACTTTCCTTTTGTCGCTGGGGAAAATGCGTTATACTTGAATGAAGCTATGATTTATTTTGATAATGTAACGAAGCACTACTCTGATCATGAGGCGCTCTCTGATGTGACGTTCGGAATTCAGTCGGGAGAATTTGTTTCAATTGTCGGACATTCCGGCGCAGGGAAGACGACGCTTTTGCGCCTGCTTCTTGCCGAAGATGCTCCAACATCAGGTGCAGTACTTTTTGAGACAAATAATGTACACCACATCAAGGCGTCGCGCATCCCCGAGTATCGTCGCCGTATTGGTACCATCTTTCAGGATTTTCGATTGCTTCCCAACAAGACCGCTTATGAAAATGTGGCTTTTGCGATGGAGGCCGCAGGGCGCACCGACGAGGAGATTCGCTCTGACGTGCCTCAAGTGCTCGAACTTGTTGATCTTGCCCCCAAAGCACTCCATTTTCCTCACGAACTCTCTGGTGGCGAGAAGCAACGTGTGGCGATCGCGCGCGCAATCATCAGTCAGCCCGATGTGCTCATTGCGGACGAGCCTACAGGAAATCTCGACCCACTCAACACTTACGATATTATTCAGATACTGAAGAAGATCAATGACATGGGGACGACAGTTATTTTGACCACACACAATAAGGGCGTGATTGATGCTTTGAAGCGACGGGTTATTACTATGGAGAATGGGAAGCTTATTCGCGATGACCGCGAAGGCAAATATATTTTATAGAGCAAACAGTTTTTGGAGCAACCTCACCACCTCCTGCGGGTGGTGAGGCAGTCCTCGGCGCGAACCTGTCAAGTAAAAATGCACTATGACAGGTCCAAGCTTCGCACCTGCGGAGTCTCCAAAAAGTGTTTACTCGGGAGGGGAGATTCTTTCAAGCACTGCTCTAGTCCAATCCTTCGCATTGCATCCAAAATTTTAAAGAATGCGTGCTGAGAGACTTTCTTTGGGTTCCATTTTCACATTGCGAGGAGGCTTCATTCATGCGAGAATAGAACATATGTCAGTGTTCACGAGTACGCGGAGAATCATGAAGGCAGGCTTCGTCAATTTTTGGCGCAATGCTGTTGTTTCTATTTCGGCAATTTTCGTCATGTCGGTTGCGCTTTTTGTGATTGGTTCAACAATTCTTTCATCAGTATTTCTCGAGTCAACACTCACGAGTATCAAAGAAAAAGTTGATATCAATATTTATTTCAATGCGGATGCGCAAGAGAAAGATATTTTTGTTATGAAGCGTGGACTCGAGGCACTTCCCGAAGTCGATCATATCGAATATGTTTCGCGCGATACCGCTATTGCCAACTTCAAGACGCGTCATGCAAATGACTACCTCATGACCCAAGCACTCGACGAGCTTGCCGACAATCCACTTGGCGCAATTTTAAATATTAAAGCAAAAGACCCTTCGCAGTATGAGGCAATTGCAAAGCACATCACCGATGAGCAGGAGGCAGCGGGGCCAGGAGGCGGGCTTATTTACAGTGTGAACTATGCAAAGAACAAAGAAGTCATCGATAAGTTGACGGGCATTAGTGCGGGTGTCGAGCGCGTCTCGCTCGCACTCCTCCTTGTGCTTATTATTATTGCAATCGTCATTACTTTCAATACGATTCGGCTCGCGATTTATATTGCACGCGAAGAGATTGCGATCATGCGACTGGTTGGGGCGACGAATATGTTTGTTCGCGGACCATTTATTGTCGAAGGAATGATGTATGGTGTTGTTGCGGCGATCATTGCGACGGGACTCTTTTATCCTGCGACACTGTGGCTGAAGGGTGCGACCGAAAGTTTCTATGGCGGTGTCGATCTCTTCTCCTACTATCTTGGCAATCTGAGTCAGATTTTCCTTGTACTTTTGTCTGCAGGAGTGTTTCTCGGGGCAGTGTCTGCATTCTTAGCAGTGCGCAGATATTTAAAAGTATAAACACGTCGTAGGCGGCATGACCGTCTTTTTCACATTATGGCAAAAGCACATAAATATATTTTTGTAGTAGGAGGAGTGATGTCGGGAGTTGGAAAGGGAGTGGCGACCTCATCGCTCGCACTGCTCCTTCAGGCGCGTGGGTTTAAAATTTCTCCCATCAAGATTGATCCTTATTTGAACGTCGATGCTGGCACAATGAATCCCACCGAACATGGTGAGGTTTTTGTATTGGACTCCGGATTGGAAACAGACCAAGATATGGGTTCTTATGAGCGCTTTCTCGGACGCGATCTTCGTACGGAAAATTATATGACGGGTGGCATGGTTTACAAAAGCGTCATCGACCGTGAGCGTGCACTCGGGTATGGCGGGCGCTGTGTGGAACCGGTGCCGCATATTCCTGAGGAAGTGGTGCGCCGTATTCGCCGCGCAGGGGAGCTTGATAAGAGTGACGTGACGATTGTCGAGATCGGAGGAACGCTTGGTGAATATCAGAGTGTGATGTTTATCGAAGCCGCACGACTTTTAAAATTGAAACACCCCGATGATGTGCTCTTTGCGCTCGTCTCCTATCTTCCTGTTCCCGGAAAACTTGGCGAAATGAAAACAAAGCCAACGCAGTATGCCGTCCGTACCATGAACTCATATGGCGTGCAGCCCGACATTATCATTGCACGCGCCGAAGTGCCTCTTGATGCAAAGCGCAAAGAAAAGATCGCACTCTCAAGCGGGATGCGGGTGGAGCAAGTGATCGCTGCACCCGATGTCTCGAGTGTGTATGATGTGCCGCTCAATTTTGAAAAGGATCATCTTGCAGAAACGGTGATGAAGATTTTGAAATTAAAATCAAAAAAGCGTCAGCCCGAACTTGCGCCATGGCAGTCATTTGTGAAGAAGTCTCGCAGTGCAAAGAAGGAACTCCGCATCGGTGTCGTGGGGAAATATTTTTCGACCGGAGATTTCGTCCTCGCAGATTCTTATCTCTCGGTGATTGAGGCAATCAAGTATGCCGCGTATCATGCAGGAAGAAAACCAATCATCGAGTGGGTCACTGCGGATGATTTTGAAGGCAAACAGGGGCTCAAAAATTTGAAGCAACTCGAAACATATCATGGCATTATTGTTCCCGGAGGTTTCGGTGCACGTGGCATTGAAGGGAAGCTTCGAGTGATTGAATATTGTCGGACGAAAAAGATTCCCTATTTTGGTTTGTGCTACGGCATGCAGCTCATGGTCGTTGAATACGCGCGCAATGTGTTGGGATGGAAAGACGCGAACACAGTAGAGATTGATCCAAGGACCAAGCACCCCTTGATCGACATCATGCCTGATCAAAAACAAAAATTAAAAAATGGAAACTACGGCGGCTCGATGCGTCTTGGTGTGTATCCTGCTCATTTAAAAGAGGGGACTATCGCACGCGAAGCATACGGAGCAAGCGTTATCAAAGAACGCCATCGCCATCGTTATGAGGTGAACCCCGAGTATGTGAGTGCAATCGAAAAAGCAGGACTCATATTTTCAGGAACTTCACCGGATAAAACATTGATGGAGATCGCCGAGCTCCCGAAGTCAAAGCATCAGTTTTTTGTCGGCGCACAGTTCCACCCGGAATTTCTCGCTCGTCCGCTCACCTCGCATCCTCTTTTTGATGCATTTATCAAAGCAGCGGCAAAACGCAAGTAATAATTGCATCAAGATGTTGCTTTCACTTCAATATATTTTTTAGCCTGTCGTCGTCGGAACAGAATTTCAGAAGTGAGCAGTGTGTTGAGTGAAAGAAGGTATGCGGGGGCAAGTATTTGTGAAAATACAAAAACGGGAGCAGCAAAAAGCACAATTGCATTTCCAATAATGGAAAGTGAAAATGTTGAAATAGTTTCTTCGTGCGGGCGACGCCATGCGTGACGAAATGTGGGAAGTGCACCTATTGCGTCTACTGCAACAAAGCAGAGAAGTACCGTAAGCGGATTGCTACTCCACCACCAGAGAAATAATCCAAAGAGTGCAAACGACTGACAGTATTTATCAAATCGTGTGTAGGAAAATTTTCCTCTACCGATTGAGATAAGCACAATAAAAAAGCATTCAAGAGTGAGTGCGAGCGTCACGATTGCCGAAGGAATTGCCCCTGCTGAAAACGAGGCGATTGAGGCAATAAAAGAAAGCAACATCCACGTTGTCCAACTCACAATAGCTGGCTGTGTTTTTCCGGCACGAATATCACGAATATAGGGCAGAGCGGTAGCCATTTCAATGAATCCACCAAGTAAAAGTAAAAATATCATGCGCTCATTTTAGCAAACAATAGCCTGTAAATAAAATAGCACTCTATTAAGGTATTGCCTTGGTAAAAACTCTCTTTTGCATGAAAGTTGAAAACCCTGTACGCTAGTCTCCATGACACAGGAGCAAGCACTTACAATAATGAAGACAGGAGCGAATGTTTTTCTCACTGGAGAGCCGGGGAGTGGAAAGACGCATACCGTCAATGCTTATGTGCGCTACTTGCGCGACCACGGTATTCAGCCTTCGATTACTGCTTCGACAGGAATTGCCGCGACGCATATCGGGGGAATGACCATTCACTCATGGAGCGGGATTGCGATTAAACGTTTTCTCACTGAGCAAGATTTGGATGAAATGGGAACGCGTGAGGCACTCGTGAAGCGCGTAACAAGCGCGAAGGTACTGATCATTGACGAGGTATCAATGCTTGATGGAAATATTCTCGCCATGGTGGAGCAAGTTTGCCGTGTACTCAGACGCAACGACGAAGCGTTCGGCGGGCTCCAAGTAATTTTTGTTGGAGATTTTTTTCAGCTCCCTCCGATTGGTGAACGCGGTGGAGCGCGTGCACAATTTTGTTTCGAGGCACCCGTGTGGCAGCGGGTCAATCCGCTCGTGTGTTATCTCTCCGAACAACATCGTCAAGAAGATGCGACATTCCTCGCCACACTTGGTGCGATCCGTCGCGGTGAGATCGAAGATTCCGTATACGAATGTCTTTCCGAACGAAACACTTCTCCTGATGAGCATCCCGAGGGAACTCCGCATCTCTTCACGCACAATATGAATGTCGATCAGAAGAACGTCGAAGAGTTGGCGCGCATTGAAGGTGCATCGTGTGTTTTTCAAATGACGAGTCAAGGAAAAAACAATCTCATTGAGCAATTGAAGAAAGGATGTCTCTCTCCCGAAGTACTTGAACTCAAGATCGGTGCGGCGGTGATGTTTACCAAAAATAGTTTCGAGACAGGATATGTAAACGGAACATTGGGTACGGTGATAGAGTTTGATCAGGATACGGGATTTCCTATTGTGGAGAAAAAAGATGGCGATCGTATTACGGCGACGCTTTCCGAGTGGGCAGTTGAAGATGGAGGAAAAGTACTCGCAAAGATTATTCAACTTCCACTTCGTCTCGCATGGGCAATTACGGTGCACAAGAGTCAGGGAATGAGTATGGATGCGGCAATCATGGACTTGAGTCGTGCATTTGAATATGGACAAGGGTATGTCGCACTTTCACGTGTGCGGACGCTCGAAGGAATACACTTAATGGGGATCAATCAACGCGCACTCGAAGTGCATCCACTTGTACTTGAACGCGACGCCATTTTTCGCGAAGCTTCACATTGTGCAGTAGATGCTTTTGGCGTAATGCCTCCTGATGAGATCACGAAGCTCCATCATAATTTTATTACCGCAATGGGCGGAAAGGTGGAAACAAAAAAAGAAAAACAGCACAAAGGGGGAGCAAAAGAGGCGGGTGAGAAGAAATTTACTCTCGCCGGACTTCGCGAAAAGCACGCAAAAGCCTATGCAAAGTGGGATGAAGCGCAAGAAGCGGAGCTCATCAAGCTTTTTGAGGCAGGGGAGAAGATTAAAGCTATTGCTGAAAAAATGGGTCGCCAGCCGGGAGGAATCCGTGCGCGCCTTATAAAATTGGGATTAATTGAGGAATCATAAAATACTATACAAACTGAAGTACCCTTGCGGGCATGAGTTTTTGTTTTGTGCTTCGTTATCCACACGAAAGGAAACATTGGCGGGAGTATGGCAAGTGTCCGCACACCTCTCCCCGTAGTAAAATAAAAGAGTCAAAGAGGTCACCTCGTCGTTCTTGTGGAAGATTTTGCGCAGAGTAATTTTGTGCACCCACTCGATCTACGTTGTAGATTTTTTAATTTTTATTTCTTCATTTTATTTCTCACGTATATGCGCCAGGTCAAAAAACGTAACGGTTCGGTTGTTGATTTCACAGTAGAAAAAATTACTACTGCGATTGCAAAAGCATTTCAAGAAAATTCGGTATCAATGACCGATGACCAGCTTGTGGAAATGACACGCGTGATTGTGGCAAAAATTGACGAACGTTTTCCTGAGACGACTCCTTCAGTGGAGCACATTCAGGACATTGTCGAGCTCACCATCATGGAGGCGGGGTATCATGATGTCGCCAAGGCATACATCATCTACCGCTACGAGCATACGAAGATTCGTGAGAAGAAAAAAGAAGAAGTCCTCGAGGCTATCGATGCGCATACTCTCTTTGTGACCAAGCGCAGTGGAAAGAAGGAAAAATTCTCGCTCGAGAAGATCCGTAAAACACTCAAGCACTTTATCGGCGACTACAAGAAAGAGATCGATATCGAGTCGTTGGTCAATCAGTGTCGCAATGAAGTCTTCGATGGTATCACCACCGCCGAGGTGACGAAGGCACTCATCATGATCGCACGCACATTCCTTGAGCGTGACCCTGCGTACGGCAAACTCGCTGCACGTATTCTGCTCGATCAGAATTATCGCGAGGTGATCGGCGCAGATGTTATTGATCACACAAAACTCGAAGAGCAGTACCGCCATGCATTCGTCAAAAATATTGAACACGGTATCAAGATCGGCCGTCTCGATCCGCGCCTCGCAGAATTTGATTTGAAGAAAATTGCGAAGAAGCTCGAGCCTGCGCGCGATGACTACTTCAACTTCTTGGGACTGCAAACTATCTATGACCGCTATTTTGTGCGCGATGATGAAACGCGTCGCGTGCTCGAAACTCCGCAAATGTTCTGGATGCGTGTTGCGATGGGCTCAGCGATTCTTGAGAAGGCCGAAGACCGCATGAAGTGGACTGAAGAGTTTTACGCGATCATGTCGGAATTTCTCTATACGCCTTCTACGCCGACATTGTTCCACGCAGGCACCATTGTTCCTCAACTTTCTTCATGCTACTTGAACATGGTCCCTGATTCGCTCGATGCAATTTTCAAATCCTATGCCGACAACGCACAGCTTTCGAAGTGGTCGGGTGGCATTGGTACTGCATGGAGTCATTTGCGTGCCACGGGAGGATTTATCAAGGGGACTGCAGTTGAGTCAAACGGTATTATTCCGTTTTTGAAAATTGCCAATGACGTGACGGTTGCGATCAATCGCTCGGGTCGCCGCCGTGGCGCTGCTTGTGTATATCTTGAGAACTGGCACTACGATTTTCCTGACTTCCTTGAGTTGCGCAAGAATACCGGAGACGAGCGTCGCCGTGCGCATGATATGGATACTGCGGCATGGATCTCAGACCTTTTCATGAAGCGCGTGAAGGAGGGAGGGCAGTGGACACTTTTTTCTCCCGACGAATGCCCCGAACTTCCTGAGGTCTATGGCGCAGAATTCGAACGCATCTATACTGAGTATGAGCTCAAGGCAGATGCAGGGGTTATCAAGCTTTGGAAGCGTATGCCCGCACAGGATCTCTGGAAGAAGATGCTCGCCATGCTCTTTGAGACCGGACACCCATGGATTACTTTCAAGGATCCTTCAAATGTTCGTTCTCCACAGGACCACGTGGGAGTCGTGCACAGCTCAAATCTTTGCACTGAAATTACCCTTAACACTTCTCCTGATGAAACTGCGGTATGTAATCTTGGGTCACTCAACTTTGCAAAGTTTGTGAATCAAGGACAGTTTGATCGCCCACTCGTTGCAAAGGTTGTCCGTGTCGCGATGCGCATGCTCGACAATGTGATCGATATTAATTTTTATCCCACCGAAGATGGTAAGCGCTCAAATCTTCGTCATCGCCCCGTTGGTCTTGGTATCCGCGGATTCCATGATGCGCTCTACTTGCTTGGTATCGACTATGATTCTCCTGCATCAGTGAAGTTTGCCGATGAGAGTTGGGAAGTTGTTGCCTACTACGCTATCCTTGCATCAAGTGAGCTCGCAAAAGAGCGCGGTGCATACAAAACTTACAAAGGTTCGAAGTGGGATCGCGGTATTTTCCCACAAGACACACTCGACCTTCTTGAAAAAGAGCGTGGTATCAAGATTCCCGTTCCTCGTGGCGGCGTACTCGACTGGACTCCCATTCGTGAACACGTGAAGAAGTACGGCATGCGCAATTCAAACACGATGGCGATTGCACCAACCGCAACCACGGCAAATATTGTGGGTTGCTATCCGACCATCGAGCCTGCGTACAAAAATATTTATGTGAAGTCCAATCAGGCAGGGGACTTCGTGGTCATCAATGAATACCTTGTGAAGGATTTGAAAGATCTTGGACTTTGGAACAAAGACATGGCAGATCAAATCAAGGTTCACGACGGAAGCATTCAGCGTATCGCGAGCATCCCTTCAGCATTGAAAGCAAAATATAAGGAGTGCTTTGAGATTGATTCAAAGTGGCTTGTGCTCGGTGCGGCGCATCGTGGAAAGTGGATCGATCAAAGTCAGTCGCTCAATATTTTCTTCCGAGGAACTTCAGGGCGCGAGCTTGCTGACATCTACATGCAAGTATGGGAGCTTGGACTCAAGACCACCTATTACCTTCGCACACTTGCCGCATCACAGGTAGAAAAATCAACCGTCAGCACCGCAACATTCGGTGCAACACACAATCGCAACTTCGACGCGCCGACAACACCCACGCTTGCTGATACCAAGAATGTCGACATCAGTGTTTCTGCTTCGCGCACCCCAAGCGCCGAAGAACTCGCCGCAGTAGCAAGTGGGGAAGCAGTTGGTGTCTGCATCTCCTGCGAAGGCTAAGTTATAGGACATCCACAAACGGCGACCTTCATGTTTTTCTCCCAAACAAGTCGGGAAGCAATACCAGCACGTATTCCTTCTCCGACATTGTTCGGGCGGAAAAACACGAATCTCATCCATTTGCGCAAGTCCTATTTGGAAAATAAAAAAAACAAGCGCACTCCTCGTTCTTCCTTCTGCGAGTTTGGTCGCCCTACAATGTGTAGGTCTTCCCAAACATCGCCTCAGTCCAGAACTTCGGATTGTCTCCAATATTTTAAAGAATTTTCCTCAAGAAAAAAACCAAGGACAATTGTCCTTGGTTTTTTCTTTAATATCTGGTGAGGCGGTAGGCGAGCCAGATTCCTATGAGTGAGCCAACGGCGCTCATCACCACGCCCCAGAGGGAGAACATCCCTGCACCCCAGAGTTCGGGAATATAGCCACCGATAAGGGAGCCGACAAACATGCCGAGCCAGATCATTTTTGTGTCCATGTATTTATTTTAACACAAATAGGAGATGCTACTGCTGTGGCTTTGTGCTTGCTGGACGGATTTGGATTGACTCGGCAATGACACTTCCGTCGGCACTCGCAGTGCCTTGGGTCATGACGTTGGTTCCGACCATGAGGTCACTTGTTGCCCCCGCGATTGTTTTCATCACTTGTGTCGAGGTGGAAAAGAAGACAATGCGTGAACCACCGTCGCGAAGCTTCAGTGTGATACTCGTGTTGTCTGTCGAAAGAATTTCTCCCGAAACAAACCCACCCATGTTTCCACCTCGTGCTCCGCGTGGAGTACCTCCGCTAAAAGTGCCACCTTGTCGTCCTTGACCGGTGGAGGTGCCGAGCATGCTTGTGTTACCTGCACTTGCCGAAGTAGCATACTTTTGTCCTGCAATAAATGAGGCGAGTGCAATGACGATAATAATTACTGCGCAAACTCCATGTTGTTTTTTCATATTATTCATATTATTTTTTAATTTATTCGTACCGTAGGGCATCTATCGGATTCAATCCTGCCGCACGACGAGCGGGGTAGTACCCAAAGACGATACCGATGCCTGCAGAAACTCCGAATGCGAGCAGAATAGAAGAAGGGGAGACGGTTGTTTCAAGAATACTGAAATAGGTAAGCCCTACCGAAACGCTCCATCCAAGAATAATACCAATAATTCCTCCAATAAAAGTGAGCATGACCGCCTCGGTGAGAAATTGAAGACTAATGTCTGCTTTTTTTGCACCAATTGCTTTGCGGAGTCCAATTTCGCGCGTGCGCTCGGTGACGGTGGTGAGCATCATATTCATAATACCAATACCACCAACGACGAGTGAGATACTTGCAACTGCAGCAAGGAGAATGGTGAAGGTCTGCGTGATGCTCGATGCCGTTGCGACAATATCTGACTGATTCATGGTGCTAAAGTCGGCAAGCGTGGGATCGGTAATGTGATGCCGTGTCATGAGCAGGTCGGTGACGCTTTGTTGGACAATCGTCATTGATGCAGTGTCCTTTGCTTGAATGTTAATGCGCGAGACATAAGCATCTCCTGCGAGAAAGCGTTGTGCGGTAGTGATGGGAATAAAGATGACATCATCGTTGTTGCCGAAACCACTCGCGCCTTTGGACTTGGTAACGCCAATAATTTTGAATTCAATATTTTTGATGCGGAGTGTTTGTCCGATGACACTCGCTCCAACACCAAAAAGATCATCGCGTGTTGCGGGTCCAACGATGGCAACTTTTGCAAATCCGCGCACTTGTTGGTCGGTGACAAAACTTCCTTCATCAATTTCAAGATTGCGCACCACAGTGTATGAAGGAGTAGTGCCGGTAATCGACGTGTTGGTATTTTTTCCTTTTGTGGCAACTTGATAGCGCGAGGAAACTTCGGGGGCAACCGCTTGGATAAGATCGACGCTCGTTGCGACGGCATCAGCGTCTTCTTGGGTCAGCGTTCGTGCACTTCCTCTCCCTCCACTTACTTGAAATCCGGGACCACGTTGCGTGCCGGGGGTGACCATGATGAGATTTGATCCGATTGATTCAATGCGTGATTGAATGGAAGTCTGCGCACCTTGCCCGATTGAAATCATTGCAATTACGGAGCCAATACCGATAACAATACCCAAGACCGTCAGTCCTGAGCGCACTTTATTTCCCGAGAGCGCAGCGTATGTTTCTTCGAATGTGTCGATGATGTTCATGATGGGGAAAATGAAGGAATAAGTCGTTGTTTGTGTGTTGTTGAATCGGTAACAATAACGCCGTCTTTGATAAAGATGATGCGGTTGGCACATTCGGCAACTTCGCGTTCATGGGTAATGAGTACAATTGTGCGGCCCTGCTCCTTGTTTAACCGTTGGAATGTACCGAGGACGATGTCTCCCGTTTTCGAATCAAGATTTCCGGTGGGTTCATCGGCAAGAATAAGTGATGGGTTGTTGACGAGTGCACGGGCAATTGCGACACGCTGAATTTGACCTCCTGAGAGTTGATTTGAGAGATGATAAAAATGACTTTCCGGTAATCCTGCGGCATGAAGTGCTTCTTTTGCGCGTGTTTCCCGCTCGCCTCTCCGGACGCTATCATAGACCAATGGGAGCATCACATTGCGCAATGCGGTCGTGCGAGGAAGGAGATTAAATGCTTGAAAGACAAAACCAATTTTATCATTTCTTATTGTGGCAAGCGCATCATCATTTAAGTCTGCAACATTTTTTCCATCGAGGAGATAGGTGCCCGTTGTCGGAGTATCAAGTGCACCAAGAATGTGCATGAGTGTGGATTTGCCTGATCCCGATGGTCCCATGATGGCGACAAATTCACCGTCGGAAATAGTGAAGCTTACTCCGCGGAGCGCCTGAAAGGGGACATCTCCAGTGTTGTAAGATTTGGTAATGTTTGTTACTTCGATCATATGTGCTTCGTAGGTTATCCGCCACGTCCACCACCTCCACCAAATCCGCGCCCTCCGCTTGGGATGAGACTCGGTGCTGCGGTTGTCGTTGTCGTTGGGGTAATAGTCTTTGTCACAATCTGATCGCCTTCTTTGAGTCCGGAGATAATCTCGACATCGCTATCATTTGCAACTCCTACTTCAATGGACTGTTCTCGTGGGGGAGTTGGAGAAATGACACCTTGCTTTCCGCCCGTGTCGGAGAATTTTTGGTCAAAAACAAGTACAAAACTTGAGGAGTTGTTTGCTTTTACCGCACTGCTTTGTACGGTAAGAATATCCTGTTTGATGCTGGTGATGATTGTTGCGCTGACACTCATGCCCCCACGCACTCGTTCATCCTGCGTATCAAATGCGATCTGTACTTGATAGGTCACCACCCCTTGCGTTACGGTGCCCACGGTATCAATTTGCGAAACCTTTCCCGTGAGCGCAAGCCCCTCAATCGCGTCAAAGGTGATTGTTGATTTTTGGCCGACATGTACTTTTGCCGCATCAACTTCATTGAGTGAAATTGTTGCAAGCTGTTGTTTGGTGATGAGTGTGGCAACGGCAGTCCCTGCGCTCGTGTCGGTTGTTTCTTTAACATTAAGCTTTGCGATGGTGCCATCAAATGGTGCGCGCACGGTATAATCGGCAAGTTTTTCTTGCGCGTCAAGAAGCGCATTTTCGCGTTGCTTCACCGAAAGTTGTGCGCTGGCGATATCAAGTGTATCACTTCCTGCTTTGAGTTTTGCGAGTGACTGTGTATTTTCATCGATGGTGCGGGTGTTGTTGACGATAGTGTCTCTATCGTTCTTGATTGCACTCGTTGCGCTTAAGAGGTTTGAGAGGTCAGCATTCATCTTTGTGGTATATCCCGAAAGTGTAGTGAGTTGCGTGTCGGCAAATGGCTTTGGGGTGATATTGTGTTCACCGAGCTTGTCTTTATAAAACTGGACGAGGTCATTTGCGCTTTTTACTGCATCAGCAAGTAATTTTGTTGCCACGGATGTTTCGTTGATAATACCTTCAATATCGCTTGTGTTTGATGTGACACTGAGCGTCTTGTAGTGTGCAAATACTTTGTTGTATTGCGCCCGTGCCGCTTGATATTTATCGGAAGCATCTTTGCTGTAGATTGTTGCCCTGTCGTCATAGCGCGCAGCAACACTCGTATAAAAATCAAGAGGTTGCTCACTGATACTTAAGTTAGTGTTGATGGTGAAGAGCGTGTCTTGAAGTCCTGCGATGATGGCGGGGATATCGAGGAAGACATTTGCAACGGTGTTGAATCCGTCGCCATACACTTTCACGAGATCAGCCTCGGTGTTTTGTTTCGACTCCCGTGCGCGCGCAAGAGTATTTTCTGATTGAGTGATCGACAAACTATCCGCAGGCTTCATTATTTTTTCAAGTGAAAGCTTCGCGCTTTCAAGAGTAGCCTCGGCATCACGAACGGACTTTTGCGCATCACGACTATCAAGACGCATAAGTGCCTGACCTTCTTTTACTGATTGCCCGTCGCTGACAAGGAGTGAGGTAATGGTACCTGAGACTTTTGGCTTGAGATCAACTTGATTTGATGCCGAAACTTGACCTGTGCCGGTGATTGAAGAAATAATTGTTCCCTTGCTCGCCACACCCAAGACGTAATGCGTCTCGCCTGTTGTTGTCGTGAGTTTTTTGTAGGCACTATAACCACCATAGGCGATGGCAAGCAGAATAATTGTTGAAAATATTTTGTGTGCCGTCACAAATGTTTTTACTCCGGAAAATAGTTGCATAAGTTTATTGATTTGTCGTTGTGCTGGTAATGATTTGCTCGGAAGATGGAGCGAGGAGACGAATAAGCTTTGCCTCAATTTGCGCATTTTCGTCAGGCTTGCCGATGACCGCGATAGTATCACCGATTTGAAGATCAGTGAGGTGCATTTGCTCGTGCCCGCCGCGTATCTCAGTGTCTTCGTCGGCGCGGACCACTTTCTCCACTTTCTCACGGTCTTCAATAATAATAGTGGGAAGGCTGATGCTCACAATGCGTCCCAGTGCGCCATGAGTATTGAGAAATTCTTTGCGATGTTCACCATAATTTTCGCCAAGACGATGTGAAAAATTTGCTCGATGAAAACCAACAAGGATACCTGCCTGAAAAACAATGAGTAAGGTGACAAGTGCGCCGAGCCCAATGAGAATTTTTTTGAATTTATGTGAATGAAGAAGTTTTTTCATAATATTTTTTTAAGCAAATTGAGGATGATGACTGAGTGCAACCCGTGCATATTTTGAGGCAAAACCAACGGCACTGAGCAAAATAAGGGTGACAATGAGGAGGAGTGTAATACTTGCAAGAGGAAGTGCATCGATAAGTGAAAGACTGAATTCTTGCCAATGGAGGAGTACACTCTGAGAGTCGGAGGCAAGGAGATTTCCATATTCGAAAAATCCCGTTTGGCTCAGTTCGAATCCTACGGCGTTCCATGTGGGGACAAGTGTCGAAAGCGCAATGAGACTCACGGTGCTTGAAATAAAGAAACGCACACGCGCTGCTCTTGCTTCAAGTAGTGCGACTTGTGCAAGGATACGTCCTTTGAGTGCTTGGGGAGGCTCTTTGTAAGAAAGTTGGTACATACTTATTCTACGGACAAGTCGTCGGTATTGGTGCAAAGTTCTTTGAGTAGTAAAAGCCCTCGGCGATATTGGCTTTTGACGGTGTTGAGTGGTTTTCCGAGGATTTGTGCAATATCATCAAAGGTCATATGTCCGCTGTGATAGAGCGTGATGACCTGGCGTTGTGCAAGGGGGAGCTTGAGGAGGAGTTCATCGAGTATTGCTTTTTGTTCTGCGTGTGCAAAGATTTCATCGGGCTTGAGCTCGGGGCCGGCGGTGCGCTCAAGGATGAGGTTATCACCATCATCAGTTTCAAAGAGCGACAAGGGGAGTGCTTTCTTTTTGCGTAAATAATCAATTGCCGTATGGTGTGCGATAGTGAGTATCCATGTGCGGAAATTTGCTCCAGCACGAAAGGTGTGCAATTTTTTCCAGACCTTTATAAAAGTTTCTTGAGTAATATCCTCCGCATCTTCACTGTTGCCGACGAATCGACGAGCAAAATTATACACGTACTTGAGGTGTATTTCGACGAGCTTGGGAAAGGCGGTACTGTCGCCATCAAGATGTAAAGTAATAAGCACATCGCTGTTTTCCATTCATTCTATTATATGTCCACCGGTGGATAATTGATACTATACTGCTTGATAGTTATTGTGTTGGTAAAAATGGGAATGGTAAAATATTGAACAATAACCTGTCGGAGGTTCCCGAAACCCGAGCTACTTTATGTAGTCGGGGTTTTTTGTATCATTGGTGTCGTGGAGGATACGCAATGAGCATGGTGAGTCATTATCATTAGCTTGTAAACATTTATGAAACGTTTGTTGCCATTTTCATTATTTTCAAAAGGTTCGGTGCGTATGCGTGTCGGTGCAGCAATTGCACTTTCGACCGCAATTATTTTTGGCATCATCCATTTTGCCTTCGCAGCAATTTCGGTGAATACTGCAACAGGTATTCCTGCAAATGGGCAGACCATCATGGCGTCGAGTAGTCCGACTGCGGTCATTGGATACAATATTGTTTCTTCATCAGAAACGGTAAATAGTATTGCCGTGCATGTGACGCTCTCGGGAGGGTTTTCTACTTCGACCGATATTGCGACACAAGGTACGGCAACGAGTTCTGGACTTGCGGTTTATCGTGACAATAAATCAGGTGGAGTCACTGGCACATTTGATGCAACCGATTTAATGATTCCACTTGCAACACCGCCAGTGTGGGCAGGTGCAACGACAACGCTTACTTTTGCAACAACAGTTACTGCGCCCACGGACGACGCTGCTGCAAATGCGGGAAGCGATTATTTTCTCGTACTCACCACGGCGACGAGTTCCGTGAATGGTCATGCGATTGTATTTGATGTCTACCCAGGCTCAGTGGTCTATAGCGCAAATACTCCTTCCGCAACCCCCACCATCACTTCGACCAATGTGCTCACACTTGATACAGTTGCACCGACAATCACCGGAACAGGTCCAGCCAACAGCTCAACCAATGTTCCCATCAACGCATTTATCAATGTAAACTTGTCGGAGAATATTGATCCAACGAGCGTCAATGGTACGAATGTCACGCTGACTGCCGCGGGTAATCCTGTGGGAATTGGATTCCAAACTTTCCCCAATGGCTTCAATGTGCTGGTATCTAATCCTCCAACATATGCAACGAGTTCACGTTTTGCAAAAGTAGGAAACACTGCGTACTCCTTTATGCAGATCATGGGGACAAATCCTATCATGCCACAAGGGGGGAGTTACACCGTTCCTGTCGCAGGAGATATTGTGTTCTTCCAGCATGATACTTTCCCTGGGGAGTTTGGCATTGTGACGAATGCAACACTCACGAGTGGAACATTTGGCGTCAATAACTTTGCCCTCATGGGCGGGCAGTCAATGGTCAAGTTCGCAACTCCTACCGCAACAGGTGCAGTGAGCTCAGGAACGGTTGTTGGTGTCGGTGATTTGGTGATGGCGTTTAGTACTACTTCACCAACAGGAAATCGTTATGCATGGCATGTGGTCACGACCGGTGCGGCTATCAATAGTGCGTCGCTTCGTCTCGATAGTTCTGGTGCGGCACCTGCCTTTATGGGTGGATCTTCGTGGAGTTCACTCATGCCCACCGCAACGAGTACGGTGAATGGTTCCAATCAGCTTGTGCAAGGACTCAACTTTGTGCAGGGAGATATGGTCTTTGCGAAGGTCACTTCCGGAGCAGATAATCTTGGAGCATACGCATGGCACTTGGTCACCACAGGAGAAAGTGTTGGCGTGAATGCAACATCGACAACAATGCGCCTCGACAGTGCGAGTGTTCCCGCGGTGTTTGCGGCAAGTGGTGTTGTTGCAAAACTTACTCCGGGTGCACAGGGTCCTGTCACTGATTCATCAACCGCATTCACGCAAGGAAATCTCGTGCTCGCGAATACCGTTTCCAATGCAGCAAATAATGGTGCATACAATTTCCACATGGTGTCAGCTGCCGCAACGGGCGCAAATTCAAGCAGCTTGCGTTTTGATAATGCTGCATCAGGACTCCTTACTTCGACCAATTATGTGCTGACGGTTGGAACTGGAGTAAAAGACAAAGCAGGGAATCCGCTTGCAAGTGCAGCAACAGTAAGTTTTGCAACCGGTGCAACCGGTGACACCAACACGACACCACCATTCGTGCAATCAAGTGTTCCTCAGCCGGGTAATCAGACTTTTGCTCCGAATGCGCCAGTGAAGCTTGGTTTCTCTGTTGACATGTCAACATCGGGTGGCGGGTCAGTGAATACCACAAGCAACGTTGGACTTTTCCTCGATAGCTTTGGTGCAGTTGGTTCACAAGTCACCACAACAAATTCCTATGACGCACCAACAAAAACGGTGACGATTACGCCAAGTAGCGCACTCACCGCAAGTACAGGCTATATCATCAAGGTTGCAGCAACCACAATGAGCTCGACCGGTGCAGCATTTCCCAGTGAGTACCGTCTCTATTTCAAAACCGCTTCGACAACGGACACTCTTCCGCCGACAGTGATGGGAGTTTACCCCTCAAGTGGGGCAACGAGCGTGAGCCGCAGTGTTACCGTGACTGCAGGATTTTCGGAAGACCTCGATCCAACAACGGTGAGTGGTTCAACGGTTACTTTGAAGCGTACCAGCGACAGCGTCGTCTTTACCGGTGCAGCGAGTTACAATGCGGGTAGTCGCAGTATCTCATTTGTTCCCGCAGCACAACTTTTGGGAAGTACACAATATACGCTGACTATCACGACGGGTGTTCGCGATCTTGCAGGTAATGCACTTGCATCAAACTACACCGCAAGCTTTACCACAGACAATGTGACGGACAGCACCGCCCCCTCAATCTCCTCGGTGAATGCAGACAATTTCAGCGTTGCGATTACCTTTTCTGAAACAATGAAAGCCGATGCCGGCCCGAGTGCAGTTGATAATATTGCCAACTATACTCTCGAGTCTCCTGTTGGTTCATCGATGTCACTCGGAGGAAAGACCGTGACCTATGATGCAATGACGCGTACTGCACGTATTAGTGGTGTGTCACTGCAAAATGGAACTGCGTACAAGATTACCGCTGCAGCAATGGCACAAGACCTTGCGGGAAACGGTATGGATACGACGGGAAGCCCTGCAAAAAATACCGGATTTGGTACGGTCGCAAATTCAAATCAAACAGGAGGTCAGCTTGGGCCAGGATCAGGAACTATTGATCAGAGTCAGCAAGGAATGAATCCAACTCACGTGATGCCGACAAATCGTGCCGCAGGAGCAACCTCAAACTATCACGTCGACTTCCTCGCGGGCACCTCAATTCCTTCAGGTGGGCAAATTGTGCTCACATTCCCCACAGGATTTGATGTATCGGGCGTGCAAGCAGTACCAACTGCGACAAGTTTTTGCAATGCAGACTTGAATGGCCCAGCAAGTGGAACGGTAACGATTGCCTCAGTCGTTGGCGACAGTGGTGCAGGTACAGTGACTATCACTACGGCAGGTGCGGCAACAGGCGCAAATGCTTTCATCTGCCTCGACCTTTCCTATATCATCAATTCAACAATTCCCAACTCTTCAGGATACACCGTCGATATCAAGACAAAAGATACTTCAGGAAACAATCGCGCAGTACTTGAGACAAAGACCCCTGCAGCATTCTTCTTGGGACAAGGTGGTTCACGTGTACTCACTGTTAATGTCTTTAATGATGCAAATACCAATGGCACGAAAGACAGTGGTGAGGGTATTGCCGGAGCAACCGTCTTTCTCTTTAGTCCCGCAACCGGGGGACAAGAAGCGACAACAACGACTGGTTCATCAGGAGGTGTTGCGACATTTGCAAGTCTTGCTGATGGAGATTATATGGTAGGAGTGAAGCCGGGCACTGTCGGAAATGTTGCATTTAATTCTGCTCCTCAGCCAATAAACATTAGCGCAAACACGACAAAGAACTTCGCACTTGCCTCTGCGCCATACACGATTGCGGGTACAGTTACTGGTCCTGCAAGTACGAAGGTGGACGTCTTCGCATCGAGTCAGTCAGGTTTCTCAAAGACAACAGTGACACTTACCGGTGGCGCTGATGCATATTCACTTCCTGCCTCAGCAAGTACGACCTACAGCGTTGGCGTCGGGCCATCAATGCCTGATATGTTTTCGACCCCTGGAGCTCCACCACCTCCACCACCAACATTTACCTTCATGCCTCCACCTCCAAGTACGGTTGTTGTCACGAATGCAAACATTACCGGCAAGAACTTTGTACTTGCTGCGGCAGGGAAGACAATCACGGGAACAGTAGTTGATTCTTCGGCAACTGCAGTTTCAAATGCTGGACTCTTCTGTCGTCCCGTGCAAGAGTCGTCACAATCAGCAACATCAAGCGTCGGGTTTGGTAGCGGAGGAATGACCGACACAAATGGTGCTTTCAGTATCAATGTTGTTCCCGGAGTATATCTCTGCGGTGCCTTCAAGCCGGGCATGCCTTCAGTGAGCGACCAGCAGATTACTGTTCCTGCTTCGGGTGCAACAGTTCCTGCAACACTTGCGTTTAAGCTCGGTGTTACGGCGAGCCTCACTATTTCAGGTACGGTGAAGGATGACAGTGGAAACGCTGTTGCATACTCGGGAGTGAGCGCGCGCAAAGTGACCTCAACAGGAGATACGACACCACTTGGCGGAAGTTCAGGAAACTTTGTTGGCGGACCGACAGACTCGAGTGGTGCATATACGCTTTATGTCACAAATGGTACATGGGTGATCGATGCATTCGCTCCAGGATTCGGTAAATTAGGTTCAAAGACGGTGACCGTGAGTGGTTCGAGTTTGAGTGGACAAGATTTCTCTGCACAGACGCTTGGACTTGGTACGATTACCGGCTCAACTACAAAAGCAACAGTGGCACAACAAGGAGTTATGGTGCGTGTTGATGGTGCCAATGGGACAAACATGGGTGTGAGTGACACCAGTGGAAGTTATTCGATCAAGGTTCCCGCAGGAACATACGCGGTGAGCTGCAATTTTCCAGGCGCAGGTGATGGTACACCGGTCACTGGAATAACTGTTACCGCAAATACTACTACTTCAGGACAAAATTGTACGATGGGTACACCAATTACGATAACCGTAAGACTTACCGATGGAACAAATCCAATTAGCAATGGCTTTGTGGATGTGCGTGATTCAAACGGACGTGGAAATGGAACTAATCAAAGTACAGTTTCAGGAGCAAATGCAATCTATACCGTTGTCGTGCCACCAGGTACCTACACCGTGCGCGCAGGACACCCTGCCTTTGGTCAGGTTGGTACAACCGCATCAGTGAGCACCACGCAAACACTTACCTACACCGCGACGGCAGGACAACTCTATACAATGACAGGCACGGTTACCGCATCAAGTGTTGCGGTGAGCGGTGCATGGGTCTCACTCACGGGAACTCCAACAGGACAGACGAACGTGATTAACGTCGGCGCACAGACGGCCTCCGACGGAACCTTTAGTGTCACTGCTCCTGCCGGAAGTTATCGTGTGCGTGCAGACAAGCCGGGATATAAATCAGGAGCCGAAGGAGCAGCAACGATAACTGCGTCGGGATCACTCGGAACAATTACACTCACCACTGCATCGCGCACAATTACGGGTACTGTCACGCTTTCGGGAAGTGGAGTTGCAAATGCTTTTGTTGATGCAACCGATGGTGTAGGAGGATTCGCAGTAGCACAGACAGATGCAGCAGGTGCCTATTCACTTGCAGTTGATAGTGGCACATGGACACTCCACGCGCACAGCATGGGATACGAGGGAAGCTTGTCGAGCGTGACGGTCTCAGGAGCAAATGTGAGTGGTCAGACGATCACACTCTCGGCAATTTCCGGATTCACCATGAAGCCGGAACATCAGGAAACAGTGACACCAACCAGCGGAGGAATTCTCGCAAACTCGGATATTGGAAGCGCGTTTAAGTTAAATATTCCTGCGAACGCGCTTGGTTCGGGCTCAAATGCGGGCACGGTGAAGACGCAGTTGAACACCGCAATGCCAAATCCTGCAACGGGCTCAATCCTTGCAAAGAACGCGGTTTCAATTTCCGCAGTTGATTCATCGGGTCAGCCGATTAAAAATTTGAACACACCGGTGACGATTGTTGTTCCTTATGATGACACTGGCCTTACGGGGGCACAGGAATCAAACCTATCGCTCGGTGTGTGGAACGATGCATCACAGTCGTATGATATCCTTTCGGCAACTGTCGACACGACCGCAAACACACTTACCGCAATCACCACTCACTTCTCAGACTTTGCACCACTTCTTTCTTCGGCGACTGCACCAAGCTCGGGAGGAAGCGGAGGGGGAGGTGGAAGCGGGGGGAGTAATGCGGTGTCAGGAGGCGGCGGAGGAGCCGCACCAGGAGCAGCGAACTCTCTTGTCGAAATGCTCCACCCATCGGCAACGTCAACTACTGCAGGAACAGCAAATACTGCAAAGACGACGATATCAGGAAATGTGATCTTGGTGACAACCGCAAAAGTGCCTGCGACAGTGATTACGAAGACGCTTCAGTTGGGACATGTTGGCGATGAAGTAAAGTCATTGCAAAATTATCTTATCGCAAAAGGTTTCCTTGTATTACCAAAGGGTACTGTTGTGGGAATATTTGGCAATGCAACAAAGAATGCGTTGATGAAATACCAGAAGAGTCTCGGACTTGAAGCAACGGGAGCAGTCGGCCCAAAGACTCGCGCAGCAATCATTGCAGAAAGTAAAACCACAAGCACATCCCCTTTGACACCAGCAGTTTCACCACAAGGTGCGATAAAGGGGTCCTCAACATTTGTGCATGCACTGAAGTTGGGCAGTGAAGGAGATGAGGTCAAGCAGTTGCAACAGGTACTCATTACAAAAGGCTTCCTTACGCTCCCTTCAGGAATGGCGCCCGGCTATTTTGGGCAAGTGACCAAGAAAGCGGTGATGGAATACCAGAAGAGTTTGAAGCTCGAAGCGCTCGGCTCTGTTGGCCCAGCAACTCGTGCGGCGTTGAACACCAGTGTTGCCCCTGTTGAAGTTCCCGTGGTAACAACAACAATTGTTGCCTCAACAACACCGATAGTCACATCGGTAAGTACAACAACAAGTGTGAGCGCCACAACAACCGCAACGACGACTGCAACCACCACCACTCAGTAAAAGCTAAAGCTCAAAAGAAAACCCCGCACAATGAGACACTCGCGGGGTTTTCTTTTGTGTGGAGTATGGTACGATAATCACTTAAACAACTCATATGATACTTAAGAAAACAAAAATTGTTGCGACGATCGGGCCAGTAACCGAGTCGACCGCAGTCCTTACTCAACTGATTGATGCAGGCATGAATGTATGCCGTTTAAACTTCTCGCACGGAGATCACGGCGAGCACACCAAGCGGTTAAAAAATATTCGTAGTGCAGCGACAAAGACAGGAGCAACGATTGCCGTGCTTCAAGACCTTTCGGGTCCAAAGATTCGTATTGGTGATTTTGCCGAAGGGAAAGTAACCGTGAAAGCAGGAGCATCCTTTACACTTTCGACAAAAAAGCGTGTGGGCGATGTGACGGGAGCGTATGTGAATTATCCGACTCTTCACAAAGAGGTAAAGGTAGGGCAATTTATATTGCTTGATGACGGACGCAAAAAATTCCGTGTCGAATCAATTAAGGGCAACGATATTCACTGCAAGGTGATTGTCGGAGGAGAAATGAAAGGCCGCCGCGGAGTGAACATCCCCGGAGCATATTTGAAAGTGAGCTCGCTGACCGAGAAAGATCGTGAAGACCTCGTCTTTGGTATTAAGAACAAGGTCGACTTCATGGCACTCTCATTTGTGCGTAGGGCAGAAGATGTTATCGAACTCCGTGAAATTTTGAATGCAAAAAAAGCAAAGCATATTGCGATTATTGCAAAGATCGAGACTCAAGAAGCGATTGATTGTTTCGATGAGATTTTACAAGTTGCCGACGGAGTGATGGTTGCGCGTGGTGATCTTGCGGTAGAGGTTCCCGCCGAGCAAGTGCCTGTGTATCAAAAGATGATTGTGAGCAAGGCAAATGCCGCAGGAAAGCCCGTCATCGTTGCAACGCAGATGCTCGAGTCGATGATCAAATCGCCCGTTGCGACTCGCGCAGAAGTTTCTGATGTTGCGAACTCTATTTTTGACGGTGCAGACGCCGTCATGCTCTCGGAGGAGACTACGCTCGGAGAATTTCCTGTTGAAGCAGTGTCGTTGATGTCGCGCATCGCAGAGACTGTCGAAGGGCACTATCCTCACGATGAAATCCTTGCACATGAAGTCCCGGGGGGTTATGTAGACATGGCGAGCGGGTCTCATCTTGGCAAGGATGTGGTGGACTCGGTAACATTTGCCGCAGCACGCACTGCATTTGATGTTGAGGCAACCGTGATTGTTGCACTCACTGAGTCAGGTTTTACTGCACAGATGCTCTCACGCTTCCGCCCCAGTCAGCCGATAATCGTTATGAGCCCTAATGCGCATACGGTGGGGAAGATGGCGCTCTCATTTGGCTGCTACCCTGCAAAGATTAAGTCTTTTACGAGCATCGCGCAGGTTGTTGCCGACGCAAAGAAATATCTCCTTGCAAACAAGCTTGTCAAAAAAGGCGATCGCGTCGTTTTCTCCATGGGTGTACCATTTGGCAAAGTGGGAGGAACAAACCTTGTGCTTGTGGAGGTGATGTAATCTCTCTTAAAATTAAAACACCCTTTCACAACGAAAGGGTGTTTTAATTTTAAAAATGTGCGCAGGCGTTTGTTTTGCAGAAGTGGAGCATTGCGTATTCGAGTGTGCCGTCGACTTTTTTGCCGGGGTTAAAAATATTTTTTGGGTCAAATATATTTTTTGTTTCTTTGAAGAGTGCGCAGATTTCCTCTCCGTACATTTGTGGGAGAAACGGTGTGCGAATGATGCCGTCATTGTGCTCGCCCGACATTGAGCCACCAAATTCAAACACAAGCGCAAAAACACGGTCGGCAAGTCCAATGACTCGTGCACGCTCCATTTCTTTAGTCATGTCGACAAGGGGGACGAGGTGGAAGTTGCCATTGCCGATATGTCCTGCGAGTGTATAGGTGAGTTTGTATTCGCTCATGAGTGTGCGCAGGCGAGGAAGGAAGTCAACCAGCTTGTTGGGATCGACAATGAAGTCGTCGATATATGGTGCGGCGCGATGCGAGCCTTCAACATGATCACGCAGGAGTTTGAAGCTCGCACGACGAATCTTCCAATAATTTTCTGCTTCTTCTTCGGTTGCAACGAGTGCGGTGTGTAGAGGCATTCCTGCGAGTGCCGCATGTGCACGTTGCGCCTGCGAGAGGGCTTCTTCTGCGCTGTCAGAATCAAATTCAGCGATAAGGGTCAAGAGATTGCTTTTTTCAGTGATGACACACTCCGTACATTCGGGCATGTATTTTTCAGCAAGCTCAAAGGTGTGATCGTCGTAAGTTTCAAAACAGTTGGGCTTATACTCAAGTACTTTGCGGACAATCTCTCCTAAATTGTCGAGATTATCGATGGTGACAATGAGCAGGCGCTTGTGTGCCTTTACGGGAACAAGACCAAAAGTAATTTCGGTAATGATACCAAGTGTTCCTTGAGAGCCCGAAAAAAGACGCGTGAGATCAAGGGTGTGTCCATCCCATACGTTCCAGAGAAAGTATCCTGCAGTATTCTTGGTGATTGTGGGTTTTGCTGCAAGGAGTTTACTAAAATTACGCGTGACGAGTGCATGGATGTTGCGATAAAGTGCACCTTCAAAATCTTGTTGTGCAAGTTTTGATTGAAGTGTGTCACCGCTCTGTGGCTCAATGACATACTCATTACCATCACTTAAGATAACTTTGAGTCGGCGTACCCAAGACTCCGTGCTTCCGTAGGTGAGACTTTTTTCACCACCGGCATTATTCGCGACCATACCACCTACTGCACAAAGATCTTTTGAAGCAGTATAGGAAGGCATGAGGAGACCCGAGGCAAGTGTGACTTTTTCCATGTCTCTATAGAAGACTCCCGGTTGTACGATGATTTGCTCGTTTATCACTTCGCCAATCGTATTCATGTGTTTGGTGACATCAAGAATAATTGATTCATTGAGCGAACCGCCCGACATGCAGGTGCCTGCCGCGCGTGCTGTGAGAGAGAGGGCAGGGGAAGTTTCTTTGTGGAGAGAAACATATTTCACAATGTGTCCGATATCTTCAGCTGATTGAGGAAAAGCAACGATGTGCGGGGTTACTTGAAAAATACTCGCATCGGTACTGTAGTGTGATTGCGTTTGCACATCATCAAAAACTTCACCGGTAATAATTTTTGAAAGTTCTTCTTTAAGTGTCATATGCAAAGAGTATACCAAATAATCACGATTTTTTCTTCACGAGCATGGAGGTGGCGATGAGTGTGGTGATGGGGACGGCAAGGATAAGTCCAATGGATCCAACAATTGCGCGAATGATTTCGGTTGCAAATATTTCTCGATTCATACTGATATGCAGAGGCGCATTCCCAGTCGAGTAAAGTAGAAGGAGTGGAAGTGATGCTCCGACATAAGCAATGGCAAGCGTGTTGACGAGTGCGCCAATATGTTCGCGACCTATGCGCAAGGCTTTCTTAAAAATGACTTTTTGTGAAAGATGTTGCCCTGCATCAGCAAGTTCCTCTACTGCAACCGCTTGTCCGATTGCCGCATCATAAAGTACTCCCAAGAGTCCGATGACCATTCCTCCTAAGAGTAGTCCGGCAAAATCAATCGTGCCCTGCGTATTGAAATTGAGATACACTGCTTCTTCATTTGCAAATCCACTCAGTCGGGTGAATTTTACTGCAAGCGCTGCAAGAATTCCGGTGAGGGCAATCGTCGCAATCATACCCACCACTGCTGCGCTTGTTGTGCGATTCACTCCATGGGTGATATATGATCCAAGGATGATAATGAGTGTCGCGGTGCCGATTGCAACAAGGAGGGGAGAGTATCCATGAAGAATTCCCGGGAGCATTACCATAAGGATAAACCCGATACTCATTATAAGTGCAAGGAGTCCACGTATACCCTGTTTCCCTCCAAAAAAAATAACAACGAGGAGAAAAAGTCCGAGGAAAAAATAGAGCGCAGGTAGACGATCAGGCTCACTCACTGCGTACCAGTCGCTTCCATCAAGCGGGTTTGTTGTGTGGGTGAGATAAAATTTTTCACCAACTGCAAGTGTCATATAATCATTGGAAATTGTCACAACCTTGTCTTGTTCGCTTCCTTCAAGAATTGTTGCAGTGATTGTTTGAAGTGTTGTCGTGGTGTTGGTTCCCGGAAGTGTTGTTGTTTCAGTTTTGAGAATTGCTGTCACCACTCCTTTCATTGTTTCTGTTTTGTCGGGAGTCATCTCTTGGGCAGCAACAAAATTTGCGGTGAGCCCAAAGCAAAAAAGCAAAATAAGAAAGAGTTTTTTCATAAGCACCATTCTCGCATAGCTCACTAGACTCCGGCAAGCGCAATAATGGTATACAGCGTTCCCGCACCAAGGAGTGTCATGAGCGTGGTCATGGTGACAGGGTGACGATGGTGACTTTCAGGGAGGAGATCGCTTGGTCCGATGTAAAGGAAAAATCCGGTGAAGAGGGCAAGGAGGAGTCCAAGCGTGCTGCCTTTAATGGTTAAAAAGAATGTAACCAAGATTCCCAACACGGGAGCAAATGCGTCGATAAAGAGCCAGCGAAATGCGCGCCGACGATTGCCGTTATTTTTCATGATCATATTGACGGTGTTAATGCCGTCAGAAAAATCATGCGCAAGTACCGCAATAGCGAGAATTGCCCCCACTGCGGGAGAGACTTTAAATGCGAGCCCAATGCCGATACCATCCAAGAAACTGTGCGTCGAAAGGCTTCCTGCGCCGAGTGCGCCGCGGGTATGCTCGTGTGTTTCTTCGTGTTCATGGGTGTGAAATGCAGCAAAGCGGTCAAGGGTGAGATAGGCGAGAAATCCCAATGCAATAACCCCAGCGATAACTTTCATGTCGTATGTTTTGCTCGCAAGCTCAAACGCTTCAGGCATGAGGTCAAAGAATGCAACACCAATGACTGCTCCCGCCGAGAAGCCAAGGATGAGGTGTAAGCGGTCTTTCATGTAGAGCGCAAAGAATCCACCACAGAGTGTTGCAAGAAAAGTTGCGATGCCGATAAGGATAAGTGTCATAATTAAGTGAAGAATTATTTTTTAAGTGCACATTTTTTACACAGACCAAAGAATTCAAGGCTGTGACTTTGGATTGTTGCAAAAGATGTTGATTTTTTAAGTACGGTTGCCTCGATGGCATTTACATCACAATGCTCCACATCTTCGATCTTTCCACAGTATTTACAGATTAAATGGTGATGATGCTTGTTGCCGACCGCGAGTTCATAGTGTGCATGGGCATGCTGCATGTCGACACGCCGCACCATACCAACATCAGACAATGATTCAAGGGCACGGTAGACCGTTGCTTGGTTAATCCCTCCTTTGAGACGTTTTAATATTTCGGGAATATTGAGTGGTGTATCCGCGGCATGAAGTACTTGCAAGAGCGAAAGGCGACCCGGTGTTGCCTTGTGCCCACTTTCGCGTAAAAGTGTGCTCCACTGTATTTTATCGATGGTCTGCATTAATCTGAGTATGCCATAAATGCAATAAATTCGCAATTACTTGCATAACCATACTTTATCGTGTATCTTAATGATATTAAGCAAACGCGAAATATTTGCAATAATAAATTTTATGAAAATCGCATTCGTTGGAAAAGGGGGGAGTGGGAAAAGCTCAATGAGTTGGCTTTTTACTCATGTCCTCGCACAAGAAGGAATTCCGGTACTTGCTATAGATGCGGACCACAATATGGATCTTGTTTCAAATTTAGGAGCCGAAGCAAGTACGTTGCCGTCAGTTCGTGAGACACATGAACGTTTTCGCACACTGATGAACCTGAAATCCGAAGAGGGATGGTCAAGTATCGCCATAGATAAACATCGGAACCTTCCCAAATTTACTTTAACTCCCCAAGATGAATTTACGGCATCGCTCGTTACCACAATTGATAAAAATATCCAGCTGATGAATGTGGGACTCGGTAGTGAAGAAGCGATATATAGCGGTCGCTGTGCGCATGGAAATTCAAATCCGCTCAAATATTATCTTCCTCTTTTAGATGAAGGGGGACATGCGGTTATCATTGATAGTGTCGCAGGAACCGACATGTTGAATTTTGGACTTTATGCCGGAGTAGACGCGATTGTGGGTGTTGTTGAACCGCATCGCAATAGCGTTAAAGTGTTCGGTTCTATAATCGTGAGTGCGGAGCTTTTTCAAATTCCTGCATATGCAATTCTCAATAAACCATCCACGAACCCCTATCATGAGTTTATGCGGAGTGCTCATAAGGAGCGTATTATCGGAGAAATGCCTTTTGATAATGGAGTGAGCGAACTCAATCCGGAAATGATTAGTGGGGAAACGAAAAATGAAACACTTCGAATTTGGGAAGTACTGAAGGGGAAGCACAATACACAAGATGCGGTACTCAAGCGTTTGGCACGCGCAGAGCTTTTGCGACAAGGGAAATTGGATGCCTGATGCGCCTATTTCATGATTGCGATGATGAAAATATATTTAGCGCAACCATGAAGTGGATACATCCACTCCATTCTTTAAGTAGGAATGGTTGTTCTTTTCTTTTTTTTGGAGGTGTACGATGTCTTTGCCATCAATAGCAGTTATCGCAAAAGAAATGGGTATCAATCTTTCTCAGATTACCCTAGAGCAGCAAGAAGAATTGCTCGTAGGAGCACTGAAGGTAGATTTTAAAGATGCGCTCAAATTTCTTCACACAAAAGCACATGAAGCTGATAAAAACGGGGGACATATTTGTGGAGTGAAGACCCCAACTCAGCCCTGGGCAAACAATTGATCCGCATTCATGCTTCGGATGCGCTCCGACCTCTCGTTGCGAAGCATTTCTGTCATGGAAAGGAATTGACCTTTATTAATTGCTGTAATGGGATAGTCGGGAATCCACCAAGTAATTTGCTTTTGCTTCAGATTCAGTCTCAGGCGGGACCCATCGCTTATGCCGATTGTTGATTCGGAATCCTTTCTTGTTTTTTGTATTTTATCCCCGCTTGGAACGGGGATTTTTTTTATGACAAAGCAAAGTGTCGGTGGTATAATATGAAACATATTACTCATAATAATATTTTATGTATAAGCTTAAACCACAGTTATATCTTATTGGAGCAACACTTGCGCCGATGATTGCGCTGGCACACAATGGTGTTGACGATGGCGATGAAAATGCCGGAGTCGCTGACCCTGCACAGCGTGGGAAGGTGATGATCGCTGTTGGCGTTATGGCGTTTCTCCTCATTGCATTTTTCTGGTATGCAAAGAAAAAGAATGCACCGAAAGCTCCGCCGACTCCTCCCGAAACACCAACAGGCGTTTAAAAACAAAAACCGGTCTTATGATCGGTTTTTTTGCTTTGATTTTTTGATTTCCCAAATTGCCGGCAAGAATGAAATGATGATAATCACAATAACGATAGGGTAGAGATAGTGCTCGGCATTGGGAAGTGCGCTCCCGAGGGAATACCCAAAGAGAAGCATTGCTCCCACCCATGCGCCCCCGCCAAGTATATTAAACATAAGAAATTCACGATAAGGCATTCGTCCAACTCCGGCGATGATAGGTACAAAGGTGCGCACAATAGGAAGGAAGCGCGCAAGGAAAATTGCTTTCTTGCCGTGCTTCATGAAGAACGCTTGTGCATGGCTCACATGTCGTGGGTTGAAAAAGCGTGACTTTGTGCGCGTGAAGAGGAGTGGTCCAATGCGACGACCAAAGCCGTACCCTACAGTATCACCAAGTACTGCTGCAACAAAAAGTAGCGGAAGGAGAATGCCGATGTGAAATATTCCCTGTGAGGCGAGAAGACCCGCAGTAAAGAGCAAGCTATCTCCAGGCAAAAAGAAACCAAAAAAGAGTCCTGATTCTGCAAAGACAATCGTAGTGAGACCGCTATAGCCGATGAGGGTAATAAGGGTCAGTAAATTAGGAAAATGAGGAATCATTCAGTGAGTATAACATGTCTCAAATATTCTGAAATAGAGCCACAATACGGTCTATCCACAGCATGTCTTGCATCTTTCTGTGCTTGATTTTGCTATACTAAAAGGGTAATTAATAGTTTTTTATATTTTATGAAACAAGCACATATCGTTTCCGCAATCGCGTCAGTGCTCCTTTTGAGTGGAGCAACTTTTGCATTCGCAGAGACAAACTCAGCAAATATTACTGGAACAGCTGCCGGAACAGTCGCAGCAACAACAAGCGTTGCAACTCCCAATCTGCCCGGGGCAGTTATTGGTTTAACCCCTGAAGAAAAGGCCAAGCTCGACATGTTGCAGCATGAGCAGCGCGTACAAGAAGAATTAAGAAATCAGCAGGCAAAATCAGCAGGACTTACGATAACTCCAAATACTGCTCCAAAGCCAATAACAGGACCAACCGATGGAACAACGACACCTCCAAAGCAGGTGCTTACTCCGGGAGGACTTCCACTTTCAAAAAATATGGAAGCACTGTTGCATGCTCAACAGGAATTGCGTCAGGCACAAGAGCGCGCAAATACTCCCGGCATTGCATCAACAACGAAAGATTACATAATTCAGCGCGCACAACAAGCGCTCAACCGTGCACAAGAAAAAGCGATAAAGGAAGACCAGAAGCAAGCAGACGACAAAGCAGCACTTGCATGTGCGGGAGTTGCTGTCGATAAACGTGAAACTTCAATTCAAGCCGCATTCAGCACATTCGCAGCTTCGATTCAGAGTGCACTTACCACTCGTCAGGCGGGACTCAAGGCGGCATGGGCTATTGAGTCTTCTACCGACCGTCGTAGTGCAATCAAGGATGTGTGGACTGTATACACCAAAGTATCGAAGGCTACGCATGAAGCACTCCGTATTGCACGCAACACTGCCTATAGCACTTTCCGTGCTGACATGAAGGCATGCAAGGCATCGTCAAGCAATGAAGAGGGGGGAGGATTCTCGTCAACAGTCACCGCACTCTAAAATTGTTTCAACTAGGACGTACGCAAACGGCGACCTTCGTGTTTTTCTCCCGAGCGCTTCGGGAAAGAGTACACAGTGTGTATAGCTTCTCCAGGCGACCAAATTTTTCTTAGCGGTATTCCGCTTAGAAAAATGGAAGTACTCGTAGCGGTGATCACTCGGGCGGAAAAACACGAATCTCATCCATTTGTGTAAGTCCTATCAACTATGAATAAAAATACCCGCTTCGGCGGGTATTTTTGTGTTACGATAACAGTTAATGAAAAAATATCTTTTCATCACCTCATGCACACTCCTCTTTGCTTGCTCACTGGTAACATTGCTTTCATCACCTCGGCATGTTTCTACTTTTCCAATGAGGGATTTTGTCCCAGTGTCACCGGTTGCAACGACGAGTAATCTTGTTGCAGTCATGCGTGTTGTTGACGGAGACACTATTGATATTGCGCAAGGAGAACAAGTTGTACGTGTACGTTTGATCGGCATCAATACTCCTGAAACAGTTGACCCACGTCGCCCTGTTGAATGTTTCGGTAAAGAGGCAAGTCTCCATGCACAAGCAGTCCTCGAAGGGCAATGGGTGCGCATTGAGGGAGACGAGGGTCAAGATACTTACGATAAATACGGTCGCCTCCTTGCTTATGTGTATTTATCTGACGGAACATTGTTCAATAAACAAATGATTGCCGATGGATATGCATATGAGTATACCTATCGTTTGCCCTACAAATTTCAAAAAGTATTTAAGGAGGCAGAGCGAAGTGCTCGCGAAGAAGGGAAAGGACTCTGGGCTTCCGGTGTTTGTGATGAGCAAAATAGGAAACACTCTGTTGCAAAATAAAAGGTATTAAACCCCAGGGCAAGCCCTGGACCCGCCAAAGAACTCGCAAAGCCTCGTGACGTGTCCGCGACAGAAGCTGCGGGGTATTAAACCTTTTTTAGTTCTCCTCGGCTCGGAAATGAAAAAGAAGACTTTTTCATTTCGCTCGCTCTACGTCGGCAATAAAACACCACCGCGAGGGTGGTGTGTGATGAAGATGGATCACGGTGTGACCATGACTTCAAAATAGGGAATTCGGAGTTGTTGTTCTGCGTCCAGCTCGAAACTTTTTTTGCCTATCGAGATTACCCATCCATGCTCAACCATGAGTTGAAGCAGGGATTTCTGTTCTCCCGAAGAAAGCCGTGGAAGAATAAACCCACATCGTGATCCGAGTGATTCAGCTTTTTTCCGAAGTGTTGAAAGCAAGGTTTGCCCGTCTTCTATGAAGCGATATGCTCCATTTTTTCCAAGCCCCTTGATCTCATAGGTAGCTAAATCCAATTCGCCAGTTCTCATCAGTTTCCTCCATGTATTAAAAAGAGCATGTATATCGAATTTGAATGTACACAATAAATACTCTGCTGTCAACTACTCTGTTTTAGTCATGTATACTAGAGACATATGCGCGAGATTCGTGTCAAAGTTATTCCCAACGTACGCAAGGAATCTATTGTGGAAGCCAAGGATGGTCGTTTTGTTGTTTCGGTGAATGCCCCGCGTGAAGAGGGGAGAGCGAATGAACGCCTTTGTGAACTTTGCGCAGAGTACTTTGGAGTCCCTCTCAAAAACATCACTCTCGTTCGTGGACATCAACAAGGGACAAAGACACTGCGTATTACCTAAATTACTGAAAGTTGCAAGTTTGCAACATACGTGTTATATATAGAAGACGCGTTTACGCCCTCCATATATCAAAGCCCTCTTTCAAGAGGGCGTGGGGTGTTTTCGCGAAGAATTGTTCTTTTTGTTTTTTCTTCCACATTGTTTTAAGGAGTAGTATATGTCTCGACGTTATTGGGTGCGCTTGGAGCGTTCGCAAAGAATCAATGCTGGCCTCGTGCAGGATATTTCGCAGGATATTTCGGTAAAAACTGAGCCTCAAGAGCCACTTGTGTGCCCTGCGGTGAATATGGCAAATGTCATTGCTATTACTCAGGAAAAGTTCAGCCAACCTATGCAATCTGACTAAATAAGACACAAAGCGCAGCCGAAAGGTTGCGCTTTTTTTATTTTCAGGTATGATGTTTCTATTCGTGTGTTTTCTCGTGCAGTAGTTTGAGTTCATCTCAAGTGCACCGTTTCGAGAAGGTCGTGCGCGATGATTTTAAAGTTTTAGTTTCATCACAATGGCTCAAAAGCTGTACGTCGGTGGAT
>Ga0209515_10000689_pt1 | contig 59864 bp, 69 predicted proteins | sample Subgroupgradi54m_FD_187454 | JGI IMG/M metagenome (GOLD analysis project Ga0209515, IMG submission 187454) | Subsurface groundwater microbial communities from S. Glens Falls, New York, USA - GMW60B uncontaminated upgradient, 5.4 m (SPAdes)... ... | reverse complement strand
AACACGATCCCGCTAAGTGCCACGACCGAGACCACGCTGATCGCGGCGGGCGCGGCGGGCGTGTTCCGCGACCTGACGCACCTGGTCATCACGAACACCTCGGCGACGGCCGTGCGCGTGGACATCCGCGACGTGACGGCGGGCACCGTGCGGCAGAGCTACGCAATCGCGGCGAACGGCGGCGCGGTCATCCCGCTCGACACGGCGTGGCCGCAGACGACGGCCGCGAGCGCCTGGACGGCGCAGCTGAGCGCCGCGGTGACCGACATCCGCATCAACGCGATGGCGATCGAGACGGTTTAATATGGCTATCGCCTTTGTCCAATCTGCCCATGCGGTTGCAGCCGCTCAACCTATCTCGGTCACTCTGACCTTCACCGCCGGGAATTGGATGATCGTCGGCGCTACATATTCCACAGGAACGACGACAATTTCGGGGGGTGGTAATACCTATACGCTTCTTGCTGGAATGCCAGCCACTATTCCAACAGTCTCGCTGCTCGATGTATGGTACAGCGAAAATATCGCTGGCGGCTCGGTGACGGTGACAATTTCGGGCGGAGCCGGAACGAGCCGCCTAACCGTGGCGGAATATTCCGGCCTAGCTACCTCGGCTTCGTTAGATGTGCAGAATAGCACCGTGGCCACGGGTACCAGCACCACGCCCACGTCAAACGCAATCACCACCACAAACGCAAACGATTTAATCATTACGGCAACGGGAATCGGGTCGAGCACGACATGGACAGCGGGCACAGGCTACACGATGCGAGACCCCGCTCCGGCGGTTACTTACAGGGTCGGTGTTGAAGACAAAATCGTATCCTCGATCCAGACCAACATTACAGCCACCGCAACGATTGGAGCTTCTACCGGCTGGGCTTGTCCTATTGCGGCGTTCAAGGCAGCGGGCGGCGCAGCGGCCGTGATCAACCTTCAGATGCTCACGGGGGTAGGAACATAACATGCTTGCCCTCTGGGAGTTTTTCCTGAACGCGGTGCTCTGGACGTTCGCCCCCGCGCCGTTGGTATCGCGCACCGACCTGGACCTCACGATGAGGATGACGTACAGCTAAGATTATGAGCCTAATACACAGCGCGGTTTTTGTCGTGGGGTTTCTCACCGGTGTCGCGTTCTCGGTCCTGGTCTTTTTCCGGGGCGCGCAGCGGCAGTGCTATCTAGTTTAATGATGACAGGTATGGGAATGTAATTTAGGAGACTAGAATGAATTCAACACGTGTACTTCGGATAGTAGACCCAGTAACAGGTATTTCACAAATTTCACCTTTTCCCGAAACTCCGCCTCAAGGTTTAACGGACCTTGAAGTGCGGATTCGTCATTTTACAGAAATCGAAAATTTTGGTTTCTTAGGCTATGTATTGGCCCATGAAATCAACCAGGAAGCATTAGGTGATGAATTGCTGGATATTTGTATTAACTGGGAGCATTTTGTGGCGAGCACAAATGATTTAATGATTCCTGGTCATCCTCTAATGATTCGTGATTCGCGCCTTCAAGCTATCATTGATGATCTTGACGAGAAATCTGAAGCATTAGTTATAGAAATCAATCGGCTCGCACGCGAATATGCGACTCAGAGCAAAAAGCAACGTGATGCAATACCTAATGTTTAACGTAAAATGGAAAGTATAATACTTTCCAAAGGGGATATACATGATTACTTATATTGAAATAGTACCTATTGTGGCATTAGCAGCTTCTATAATTGCACTGGTTGTAAGTCTAAAGAAGTCTGGAGTAAGAGGTGCAACAGGTCCCCAAGGTAGTGTTGGTCTAAAAGGTGAAGTAGGATTAAAAGGTGACAAAGGTGATAGAGGTGATAAAGGAGATCGTGGGGATAAGGGTGATAGAGGCATCACCGGCGATAGTATAAAGGGCGAACAGGGTGAAAAAGGTGATAGTATCAAGGGTGATAAGGGCGATAAGGGAGATAGTATAAAAGGTGATAGTGTAAAAGGTGAAAAAGGTGATAGAGGAGATAAAGGTGATGCTGTAAAAGGGGACAAGGGCGATAAAGGAGATAAGGGAGATAAAAGCTGAAGATGAGGAGGTAGAATGCAAGTAAAAAATCAACTATTAAATCCTTTGCAGCGCAGCAAAGAATCACAGATATTTAATACAACTCTTCGTACACGAATTGTAGGACAAGAATCAGGTGTACAATCATTAGTAGACTTATACCAAGTATTTTGTGCAGGAATGAATTCTTTAGATCGTCCAGTTGGCAGTCTACTATTCCTGGGGCCGACCGGCTCGGGTAAGACGCGCATTGTGGAAGCGGCAGCGGAGATTCTCTTTGGTGATTCTCGGGCGATGATTAAAGTAGATTGCGCCGAGTTCCAGCACTCGCACGAGATTGCCAAGCTGATTGGCTCGCCGCCGGGCTATCTGGGTCATCGGGAGACGCACCCGTTGATCACGCAGGAAGCCCTGGCGCAGTATCACACCGAGAAGCTGAAGCTGTCGTTTTTGTTGTTTGATGAGATTGAGAAGGCTTCCGATGCGCTGTGGTCTTTGCTTTTAGGAATTTTAGATAAGGCGCGATTAACACTTGGAGATAATCGTCTCGTAAATCTATCAGCAACAATGATATTTATGACCTCGAATTTAGGAGGTTCAGACATTATTGAACTATTGACAGGAACAATGGGTTTTGCTCAACCAACTGATAAACCAGATAAATTAGATTCAAAGATGGAGCGAACTGCAACAGAGGCCGCAAGGAAAAAGTTCTTACCAGAATTTATGAACCGGATTGACAAGGTGGTGGTGTTCCATCCGTTGCGGCAGGAGCAGTTGGAGCAGATCTTGGAGATTGAGCTGGGGATGGTGCAGCAGCGGGTGCTGGACACGGCGAGAGGGCAGTTTTTGTTTCGGGTGACGCCGGCGGCGCGGGCGTATTTGTTGCGGGAGGGGACGGACCTCAAGTACGGGGCGCGGCACCTGAAGCGGGCGATAGAACGGAACATTGTGTATCCCTTGGCGAACCTATTGGCGACCGAGCAGGTGAAGCTGGGGGATCTGGTGTGCATAGACTGGGATGAGGAGCAGGGGCGGCTGGTGTTCCAGAAGGAAGGGGAGGGGGCGGTGCTGCCGGTGCAGGCACCGGAGCGGCGCGCCGCAGGCGCACAGGCCGCACAAACTGCACACACGATAGGTGGACGCCCGGCCGAGGTTTTGATCCCAAATGTAATCTCATCGAAGGTTAGAAATTATGGCGCTCTCGACTAGAATCCAAATCGGAAAACTCCGGCACCGGATACAGCTTGTAAAGCCCTATGGGCCGGCCCAAGATTCGTCTGGAGGGATGGCTTTAGCTAGCACATCGCCGGTCGTAACACTTTGGGGTAGTGTTGAGGCTATCACAGCGAATGAGAATTTGGTTAGTGATGCGTTTGTTAGTACAGTTTCACACAAAATTACTATTCGCTATCGCGGGCCGCGCCAGGCTGTACCCGTTACGATTGCAGCGCAAGATCAGATTTACTTTGCGAAGCGCGTATTTCAAGTGCTCGGGGTAATGAACCCGGATGAACGCACGAAGTCACTAGTGATACTCTGCGTTGAGGTAAACGACGGTGGGAACCAGAGTCCGGCAATCAGTATGTCAAGCGGCCTCCTCTAAAGGACGGCAGAAATTATTTTACGTGAAAACGAATCGAGCATTACAGCACGCGTATAAGGAATTGAACAAAGTCTTTTTTAATGGAAAATTACCAAACGATGTAGACGTTCGATACGGACATGTAGGTAGGGATTTAGGCTGGACGATAGGGAACCATTGGATCATTATTAAATCGCAACTTAAAACCTGGCCCTCGATTGCTTTGCAAGTATTGATGCACGAAATGGTTCACGTATCGTTACCAAAATCTAGTGGGCATGGGAAACAGTTTCAAAAAGGAATGTTGCGATTGGCAAAGCTTGGGGCGTTTAGATTTATTTGGTGATATATGGCAGATACTATTAAATATGAGATGAAGGGTCTTGCTGAACTTCAACATAAATTGAGGGATCTCGCCCCCAAAGTTGCAGCTATTGTTGTGAAAGAGGCTGTGCGAAAAGGCAGTAAATTGATTTTGAAAGCGATGCAAAATGCTGCGCCCGGTGCGGGTGATCAGTCTACTGGATTTTTGCCGAAGCACCTGGGCGTTCGAATAGGCTTTTACCCGCAATATCAAACGGGTGTAGCTTACGTCGGGCCCGAAGGGCGTATTGATTACCCGAAGCATGGCACGTATGTTGAGCGCCTCATTCGTGGAAAGATGCGCAAGACAGGTAGAGTTGCTGTAGCAACGGTTGCTCGTTTTCTGGAATTTGGTACTACGAAGATGAGTGCGCGACCATTCATGACCCGCTCATTTATTTCAGTTCAACCAGCGGTAATAGATACTGTCGTCACAGAACTTAAAGATATATTGAAACTACTAGGAAAATAATGCTTTCCGAAGGACTTTATAACGTGCTTTCGACGACAGCGGCATTAACGGCGCTGCTTGGTACGGCGCGTACTGATGGGACAACGGGTATTTTTAATATGCTCGCCCCGGATGAGGTAACTATACCTTACGTTGTTTTTTCACAAGAGGGTGCGGAACCAGTGATTGCTTTTGAGGGCGCGAATCGGTTACAGCGCGCGGTGATGCGCTTTGCTTGTTATGCGAGTAGCGCGAAAGTAGTCAAGCAAGTTGCTAACCAAGTGAAGTATGCGCTCAATGGTTTGCTTCAGACTAACGCGGCCGGCAATGTCACCTTTGAAGGCGCGTGGCTTGAACGCGAAGTAGATTTAGTTGAATCTGTTCCACACGGTACTATTTATTCAACGCATGTAGACTACGAAATCTGGTGGACGGACAACGCCTAACGATCTTCTCAGGCAGCACGGTTTTAGAGAGTAAATCGCAGCAAAACGAGGTAAGAAATGGCTTACACATCATCCGCAGCAATTGCAGGACGTTCAACCTTATTGTCCTACCGGACAGTAGGGACATCTCCTGCAACTTTCATCACAGTCGCCGAACTCCGTAAGATTGACTTCACCGGGTCTAAGTACGACCTCGATGAAATTACGAACATGCAGAGCGGCACCATCAAAGAGTGGATCACCACATTAGCCGATGCTGGTGAAATATCCTTTGAGGGGAACTTCCTTCCGAAGGAAGAGTCCCAAGATGCCCTCTACAACACGTTCTTCATCGCGGGTTTGCTTGGTCTGTGGAAGGTGACTATGCCTGGCACGAACGGCATCATCACGTTCAACGGATACGTGACGAAATTCGACCTAAATTTCGACGTTTCCAAGCACGTCACGGTGAACGGCGCGATCAAGATCACGGGCCAAGTGTATCTGCCATAAGGACTTAGAGTCCTTTATGGTTTGGTACTCGCATGGCACTGTTGGTTGCTGCGCGGTGCAGGAAATATTTCTGTACCGCGCACACTATGGGTGTCTTTCCGCCCGTAACACTTTCTCGATAGTATGGAGGATTCACAATGCAAAATGTTCGTAAGACCTCAGCAATTCGACATCATATTGCACCCTCGATACCGTTGTCATTAGATTTAATAGATGAAAACGGTGCGCGAAGATTGGATTTGAAGCTCAGTTTTGACTTCAATTCATTTGCCGCAATCGAAGACAAAATAGGTATTAACATGCTTCAAAACGCCTCGGATTTCTTCGATAACCTGAGTGCGGATAAACTGCGTGTAGCTTTGTGGGCGGCTCTCCAAATTCATAACGAGGGTTATGAAGGTGATGCTGGTTTGGAGATCGTTGGCTCCTACCTGTCCTACACGAACGCAGTTGAGGTTGCTTCTGCGCTTCGTGCAGCCTTCGTAGCTGGACTGGGCCCCGAGGTACAGAAGGCTATCAAGGATGCTGAAGAAGCCGCGCGTGTGGCCGAAGCTGCCGGCGTGGCTGGTGAAGTCCCTTTGGAAGCGACGAGCAATCCGGCGTAAAGCTGAGTTTGCTCGATCTGTGGGCTATCGGGCGCTATGATTTAGGGTTATCGGATGAAGATTTCGGTAGTCTCACACCTGCTTTGTTGGAAGCATTGCTAGTACGTCGTACAGCCGAAACAAAGCAGCAGTACTTACGCTCGGGCATAATTGCGGCTGCTGTGATCAATTCAAGTATGGCTGCACCGAAGGAACCGATTAACCCGATGGAGTTTGTTCCTGGTGAAAGCAAACCTGAAGAACCGGATCTTACAACATTGTCGCCCGAAGAACAACAAGTTTCCGTTAAACGGACAATGAGCAAGAAAACTGAAACCAGGGTGTAATTATGGCTATCAATCTAGGTCAATTATTTGTTAAGCTCGGAGTTGATTATTCAGAATGGGAAACTGGTCTGACTAAGCAGGCTTATAACGTCCAACAGTTTGCTCGTCAAACTGAGAAGGAATTCAAGTCTATCGCAAACAGTATATCTTTTGTTAGTGGTACACTTGGATTATTTGGCACGCAAGGACTTGCTATTTCCCAAGTTTTTCTGACGATGGGTCGGGCAGCGTCTACCGCAACTAAATCTATCGCCAGTATGAGCGGACCTCTTGGTATGCTTGCAGGACCGCTTGCTGGTATAGGTGTTGGTATTTTATCGGCTGCTGCTGGATTAACTGCTCTTGCGCTTCATACTGCTAATGCTGCTGCTCGCACACAGCAACTTGCTATGGCAACTGGGCTGCACGCATCTACTCTGGCAGCACTTACTCCACTAGCTAAAGCCTACGGTGTTGATCAAGATTATTTGGCTCGCGCTATAGAGCGTATGGAAAAGAACGCCCTGGCTGCCGCTAAGTCCGGTCACTTAATGAGTAATGGTTTTACAGATTTAGGAATAAATGCGAAACAGTTTGTCCAATTACCGATTGAGCAAAAACTTGTCATACTATCTGAGAAGTTTCAGCATCTTGGAAGTCAAGGACATAAAACAGCCATAGCGATTGAGATTTTTGGTCGCGCCGGCGCGGCGATGGTACCTTTTCTTGAGATGGGCCCAAAGAAACTAGAGGAATGGATTGGGTTAGCTAAACGGGTAGGCGCGGCGCTTGGTGATGACTTTTATGCCGGGGCCCTGAAATTGAAAGAAGAGGGCGCGAAGATGGAGATGGTTTGGACAGGATTTGCAAATACAATGACTTCTGCGGTCCTTCCTGTCATGCTTCATCTTGCAGCCGCTTTTACTGATTCGATACGAAGTGGTGCGGGTCTTACTTCATTTGCTGAAACATTAGGTAAGGGTTTGGTTGGTGTTGCGAAAATTGCTGCGTATGTTGTGTTCCAATTGCAAGATTTTTATATTGCTCTTCAAAAAATACGGCTCTTTGCACAAGGTATGAGTGTTAGTGGTGTGGGTACTGGGTTTGAACAAGGAGCCGATGATAGCGATAAAGGAAAAACTGCGCGCGACAAACAATGGGATGCTGTAAAACGACAAGAAGCTGATGCATTGATCACACGTCAAAAAGTAATGGAGTCTCTTGATAAAGCAATCAAATTTGGAGGAGAAGGAGGCGGTGGTGCAAAGCCTGTTGCTGATCCTAAATTTGCATCCGCTATGGAAGCTATTCGTGCTGAAATTCAGAAATTAGAAACTGCTGCAAGCAAAGCACGAGCAGAAGGATTAGGATTAGGAGAAGCCTTTGGTCCGAAGGTTTGGGCAGAAGCTACGGCTGCGGCTAAAGCTTTCATCGAGAACCTAGAAACACAACTCGAAAAAATGCTCGGTTATAAGGTAAAGATTGGACCTATTGATACAGCTAAAATTTTCAATGCAGAACTTGCTGAGAAAATTCAAGCCGCCAGCAAGATGACCCTTGTTAATGCGGAAAAGGAAGTTCGAGCAATTCAGGAACAAGTTGCCGCGCTACGTGCGAAGAACGAGGCCGATGAGCAAGGTGGTCGCTTTGGGCGCGTAACTGTTGGTGCGCCGGGACGTGTATCGGTAATTCGTGAACAAGTTAGGGATTTACAATCTGCTTATGAAGAAGCGATTCGACGCGGTGATTCAAACGCTAAGGATCAAGCGCAAGAAAACTTGCGACGTGGCTTTGTTGAATTAGCGCAAGCACTGAAGCTTAATGGGGAGTTATCTGCGCAACAAGCAAAAGAGTTTGTTCGTGGCGAAGTTGAAAAAGTATCTGCTCTTGCCAAAACTAGAGCCGAAATTGAAGATATAGAAGCTGCACTTAAAAATGGTGCTTTAAAGGCAGAAGAACGAGCAGCCGTTGAACAAGGTCTAATCTTAAAAAAGATTGATCTAAAGGCCAAAGAATTTGCTGCACAACCAGAGATAAAAGCGTTCGCCGCTCGTCAAGCTGATATGCAAGAAGCGTTCAGTCAAGAAGATACATTATTTGCGAAAAAAAATGAAGTGGCAAGTAAAGAACAAACTATTTTTCAACGTAATTTAGATCAAACGAAACGACAATTTGAGCTAGACAATCGGCGTTTACTTAATCGAGCAAGGGAATCAGACCAGACACGAGAACTTACTAAGATATGGGATGATGCGGCACTGAAAGTTGGTACCTTTGGTGAAAAGGCAAGAGCCGTATTTAACGAACTGAAAATGGAAGGCGATCGGCTTGGTGAAAAGATAGCCGGTGCTTTCAAAACGGCTATTGAAGGGTGGGAGAATTCTTTAGCTCATTTCATTGTAACGGGCCAGGGCAGTTTGCGCCAGGTGTTTGCCCAGTTTGAAGAAACAATTGTGAAAGGCGTCATCGCTAAGGGCATTGGGAAGATAGCCGGCACAATCGCGCCACATCTACCGGGTCCACTCGGTAAGATAGCTGAGAAGATAGGCTTTGGAAAACGCGATGGCAGTGATGCGGCACACGCACTTTTCGTGACGATGACTAGTGGCATCCCTGGTGTTGGCGGTGGTTCGATAACTGATATACTGAAAGATATTCCGTTAATCGGAGGCAAAGATACTCCAGTTGGGAGAGCCGCAGGTGGACTAGGCTCCTTGTTCAGCGGCGGGGCTACCAAAGCAGCGGCGGAGGCTACGAAAGTGGGCGCGGGTACGGCTGGTGCGGGCGCATCAGCGGGCGTAACAGCAAGCTTGCGTAAGCAGGCAGACGCGGCGAGTCAAGCGGGCATGGCCGGCATCTGGGCAAGTTTAAGCTGGATTCCGATTGTAGGCCCTGCACTGGCGACAGGCTTCGGCGGCATAATGTTGGGGGAGATGGCTGCTGCTAAAGCAATTGCTATGTTGGCAACCGGAGGCGATGTCACTCCAGGACGTACATATTTAATTGGTGAGCGCGGTCCTGAATTGTTCCGCTCTGGTTCTGGTGGACATGTTTTCCCAAATAGTACAATTGCTTCCCTGAATAGATCAGGCGGTGGTGGAGGCGATACGCACTTTACCTTCGCACCAGTAGTGCAATCCTTTGATGCAAACGGTGTCGATGCTGTTTTAGCAGAACATGGTGCGAAGTTCGTAGAGCACATGGACTCGCATGTTCGCAAGAGCAACTGGCGTGGCCAGCCAGAGGGATAGTACATGTCAGTTTCCGTTTTCCCTGACATAATCGGGCAAACCAACTGGAAGTTTAGGCTTCCGGTTAAGAAAACACCGTCGTTTCATACGATCGTGCAAACTCCTGAGAATCGTGTAGGTGAGATTCGGATTGCACTCCAAACGTATCCAAGATGGGAATTTGAATATGATTTGGCTTACATGCTTGGGGATGCTACACAGGCGCAAATAGCTTCGGCCTATCAAAGCATCGTTGGCTTTTACGGTAAGATGAAAGGTGCGGCGGATGATTGGCTTTACTTCGATCCTGATGACAATGGTTCGAGCAAAACACAGCGCACCTTGAGTTTGGGCCTGGCTGATTTGCAGCAGAACTCGATTGGAACGGGTGATGGGGTTACAACTGATTTTTCTATGACTCGCCCAATCGGGAATCTTACTGATCTGATACAGAATTTTCATACGGGCTATCCGCTGGTCTACAAGGCGGGTGTGTTGCAATTAGCGAGTGCGTACAGCATCAATTTTCAAGGCACGTTACGGTTTGTGACCGCACCGGCTGTCGGAAATAGTATTACATGGGCAGGCCAGTGGTATTTTCGGTGTCGCTTCTTAGATGACGAATGGATAAATTTGCAATCCATCAAGCAACGAATGTGGAAGAATTCGTCAATCAAATTCATGAGTTTGCTGGCTTAATATGAGCACCCTAGCTACTGATCCTATTTTTCCAGATGTAATCGGACAGACCAAATGGGTCTTTCGCGTTCCGGTTAAGAAAACGCCGTCGTTCAAAACTCTTGTTCAAACAACGGCAAGTAGTGTTGGTGAAACTCGGGTCGCGTTACAGCAGTATCCTGTATGGATATTTGAAATGGATTTGGCCTATGTGCTTGGCGATGCTACGCCTGCGCAATCCGCTTCGCTGTATCAAACGATAGTAGGATTTTACGGGCAGGTAAAAGGCGCGGCGGTAGATTGGTTGTACTTCGATCCCGATGACAATGGGTCGAGCAAAACACAGGTAACTGCGTCGCTCACTAGTGCAGACCTACAGGTTTATGATCTTGGCGTAGGTGATGGGTTGAATGATAGGTTTTTGCTGCGTCGTCAGTTAGGTGGGTTTGATGATTTGGTTCAAAACTTTGCTGCTGGTTATCCACTCATTTACAAAAACGGTGCGCTGCAAGCGGCAAGTACCTATAGCATCGACAAGTACGGGATGCTCACGTTCAACACGCCGCCAGCAGTTAGTACTGTGCTGCAATGGGCAGGTCAGTTTTATTTCCGTTGCCGCTTCATGGAGGACTCGTGGTCAAATTTGCAATCCATAAAGCAGCGGATGTGGAAAAATACATCGGTGAAGTTCAAGAGTCTTTTACGGTAAATGGAAAAGTTGGAGAAAAATAATTAAGCAAATTTCACCACAACTTTTAGCCTTTCTGGAATCGCGCGAAGCTTTTCACCGCGCTGATCTATTTTTGATTGAGCTTTTGAATGGCAAGAATATCACAGCTACAACGGCTCAGGTGCCTATTACCCTTGTTGATCCGGCAAGTTCTCCACCTGTTGCTACGATTTATCATCCATCGAAGTTCGGTACGTGGGAGCGGGGCCCAGTTAAAACGGTTGTGAGCTACCAGCCTAAATCTGAGGAGATGAACCTCACCGTGATGGCCGATAGTACAATTTTGATCCCAGTTGCTCCTCTGACTTCTCCGGCAGTTGCATTATCGTTATCGGTTCTTGGTGCTGTGCGCGCCGGACTTTTCGATGCCGCGAATGTTAGCGTCTATACGATTTACTGGGGACTAGATGATCCGCCATCAGAAGGCGTGAAGATGGGTTTTTTGACAACCTTCGTAGGAAAGATTTCGAGTGCAACGCAAACCGGGCGTAGCAAAGCTACATTTAAGGTTGCTGATCTGCTATATTTGCTGAACTTCCCGGTGCCGCGCAACATCATCCAATCTAGCTGCCGGCATACGCTGTTTGATGTAGGTTGTACGCTGTTGAAAGCCAATTTCGAAATGAGCAATTCAGCGGCCGCCGCGAGTGATACCAATTACATCAATCTGACAACGAACATCACAGCGGCAAGTTTTTACAACGCTAGCATGACGTTTGAGCAGGGCATGATCAAATTTACTGGCGGTCAGAACAACGGGTTGCAGTACACTATCAAGAAGCAAATAAGCAATACGAGAATTCAACTTATGGTGCCGTTGAAGTTTCCTATTGCAACAGGTGATACGTTCAAGATGTATCCAGGATGTAATAAAACGATTACGGCGTGTACAAGTCAGTTCAACAATTTGATTCATATTGGGGCGACTCCGTTTGTCCCCAATCCAGAAATCGCCATTTGAATCAACAACTTACGAGGATACATGACACGTGACGAAGAACTCGGACTACGAAAACGAATTGTAGATGAAGCTCTTTCGTGGCGAAATACTCCTTATGCTGACCACGTTGGTCTCAAGGGCATCGGTGTTGATTGCGCATATTTGCCTTTGCGGGTCTATCAAGAAGTCGGTATCATTCCGCGCGAATATGAACCGCCCGCGTACTACTCGCAGCAATGGATGAAGAAGGAAGCCGACCCGACATATTGGCATGAGTTGCAACCATATTTTCGAGAGATTACAGAAGAGCAGGTACAACCGGGAGATTTTATCTTGTTCAAGTTTGGCAACTCGTGGACGCATGGTGGAATTATTATCAGTTGGCCGACATACATTCTGCATCCACTTGAGGGGCGCGGCGTAATGGGTTCGGCAGCACATGAAGGATTTTTTATACGCCGCGAACGGCGCTTCTTTACTGCGGTGAAATAATGGCTGCACTCTTTGGAGCAAAACCGGCGGGCCTCAGAACCAAATACAGCGGTATGCGCACTACTGCGTCTGTTTTTGGTATCCCTATCCCTTTGATTTATGGGAAACAGCGTATCGCTGGCAAGGTAATCTGGTATGGTGATTTTCAAGCAAACAAAGCTAAAAGTTCGGGCAAGAAGGGAGGCGGCGGCGGCAAGGGCATGGGCAAATCCCCCGGTAGTTGGGTTTATACTACCGCTGTTGAAGTGCTCTTGTGCCAGGGCAATGTGCAGGGCATAGAGAGCGTGTGGGAATCGGTTGGAAAGTTTGTTACCGCCTCAAGCTCTGAACCCTTTACTGTGCCGGGCGGGGGCGGTACTTATACCCCCACGAATGCTGCACAGTTTTCTAATGATGCCGGCGTTGGATATGATACAGCTTATTCTATTGTCGCACTTGATTACGGAGCGCCCGGAGCAGTTACATTTACTGGAACAAACACATCTCCCTTTGTGAAGGTAACAGGCACTCCGCTTGCGGGGCAGTATAAAGTTGATCCAGTCACAGGAGTTTATACCTTTGCTTCGGCTGATGCCGGCAAGGTGCTTACAATATCATATTCCTTCTACAGTTTCCAGACCATTCAAACAGAGTTGACAATCATTCCATTTAGCGCACCTTACACCTACACAGTTGAACATCAGCCGTACTTCGGCGGCGACAAGGGTGTTTACTACTACCCTTCAGGAACTTTATTAAAGGCGGGATTAGGCGGTGCAGGAACTTATGATGCGAATGGCGGCAGTTACGTTTTCGCTGGCGGTTCAGATGCAGGTAAAGCGGTTGTAGTCACCTACCAATACAATCAGGTGAACTCGGATCAGAATGCGCCTAGTCAGTTGAATATGACTTTCTTCTCGGGCGCGCGCGGGCAGGCTGCTTGGTCATACATGACATCAAAACATCCGGGTTCTGATCTTGGTTATAGCGATGTTTGCTACATGGGGTCGAGCGGACTTTACTTGGGCTACTCACCAACGATGCCAAACTACAATTACGAAATCATCGGATTATACCCGGCCGGCGCGGGCATTCAGGACGCCAATCCGGCTGATGTGATTGAGTCAATCCTAACTGATACGGGATTCGGTGCGGGGTTCGCTAAACAGAATTTAAGCTACACATTGCAAAGCCCGGCGCGATCCTATTGGGCAGCGAACAACTTTTTCATCAGTATGGTATTGGAACAGCAGAATTCTGCTGGCGCGGTTATCGGTGAGATACTAGAAGCCTCGCGCGTGGGTGCATTTTGGTCAGAAGGCTTGCTGAAGTTTGTTCCGAACTCTTCGGTTACGGCTGTAGCAAATGGATATGTGTACAATCCCAAAACATCTCCGGTCGTTTCGCTGAACGATAATGATTATGTTCCGGGTAAGGGAGAGGAACCGATCAAAGTTTCTCGCACTGCTTGGGAAGATGCGTACAACAAAGTAGGCGTGCGCTGGACAGTTAGAACCAATTCGTATAACGAGGATGTGCTAGAAGCGGAAGATCCAGCTAGTATAGATACGTTTGGTTTGCGCCGAGAGCCGCCAGTATCTTACCCCTTCATCTGTACTGAGAAGGCGGCGCAACTTGCAGCGAACCTGCGCGTTCAGGCCGGCAATACAGTTCGAAATACTTATTCATTTAATCTCAGATCGAACTATGCGTATTTGGAACCGATGGATATTGTGTTACTCACTGACGCGAACCTCGGCTTATCGAATACGCCTGTGCGTTTGCTGAGTATCACAGATGCACCGGACAAACCGCTTGCAGTGACGGCTAAAGATTTTCCCTGGGCAACTGGTGATGCAGTGTTGTATCCGAAGCAAGCACAGAAACCTTCCGATGATTTGAGTCGCGGCCAGCAAGACCCTGGCGCTACGGATATCTTTGTGTTTGAAGCGCCAGCTACGTTGAGCAAACAAGAAGGCAACTCCCTGTACATCTTTGTTGGCGGCAAAGAGCTAGCATGGGGTGGATGTAGTTTGTGGATTAGCTTTGACAATATCACCTACAACCTCTTGACAACTACTAGCGTCTCGGGGCGTTTTGGTACTTTAACTTCACCGTTCTATTCAGGGCCCGATCCTGATTTGACACAGGATCTCTTTGTTACTCTCGAAAACTCTACGACAACATTGAGCAGTGTTACGCAGGCAGATGCCGACCATTTTGTAACGCGTTCTATTTTGGCGGCTCCGAACATTGTAAATCCTACGTACTATGAGAGTCCGGCTGCGAAAGGATATAATATTACTGGGCCGACATTAGCACCTATAACAGGAGCATGGTCTAATCCAACAAATTTTTCTGCGACGCGTGCTAGTGGTAATTTTGCCGAAATTACACTTGGAAATGCCCCGGATAGAACTACAAGCGGCTGGGGTCAAGCGGCGGGCTTTGGATTTTCAATCCCGGCCGGTAATGTACTTCTTGGATACCAAATCTTTTTTGATGCAAAACTTGATCAATCTCCAGCCATTGCTTTCGATTCAGTTGCTCTAAGCATTCAAATGATACCTCCAGGTGTTTCGTCCCCTGTCGTAGGCACAGCTAAACTTGTACAACTCACATCACCCTTCACGACCTACCAAGAATATAGTGTTGGCGGGCCGCGTTCTCAGGTAAGCGAATGGGGCACAAACTTTAACCTTACTGACATCAATAAGCCTTCCAATGCACTTGCTTCGGATAAGTTTTTACGAAGTACGTTTGGTGTTAATTGGTCTGTTGCTTTTGGTGCTATGATCTTAAATCCTGCATTCGGTTTTAGTGGTAATTCGGCAGGTCAAAATTGTTCTTTTTACAACAGCGTTGCTTGGCCTAATGATCAGTGGGCGCAGGTTACAATTACACTATATAATACAGGAGTAAATGGAGTAGGCGTCGCACTTCGTGCAAATTCATCAAGTTCGGGCAATGCATACATTTTCTATCTGTTTCAGAATCTAAATCAATGGGTTCTTCGTAAAGTTGTAAATGGAGCAACAAGTAATCTTGATAGCGGAAACTTTACATTCGCTATAGGTGATACCTTGTATCTTGAAGTACAAGGAACAACTCTAATAGCTCGGATCAATGGAAATACTGTCAGTACAAAAACTGATAGTAGTCTTGCAACTGGGTCAGCCGGTATTTCTTCTTATTTTAATGATCAAACTGTATATGGTTCTAGTTGGCAGGGTGGTGATTTTACAACAGACAATGATACCATGGGCCCAACTTTTCAAGCTATTTCGGCTGGTACATTGCCATCACCCTTTGTGGTGGACGTGAGGAATGCACGGATGCGCGTTTTTGTTGGCACCGGCCAAGCAACACCCGAGATAATTGGTTACAAGACCGCCGCACTTGTTGGGGATCACATTTACAAACTCAGCTACCTGCGGCGTGGAATTGAGAATACTAAAGCGCAAAATTGGCCCAAGGGTTCTTTCTTTGGTCGCCTAGATCAGGCGAGTTACGTGTATCAGTATCCGGCGTCGTACATCGGAAAGACGGCTTACATCAAGGCGACAAGTTTCAACATCTTTGGCAATATGGCTCAGAGCATAACACAAGTATCAGCGGTTGTTGTGCCTTTGATTGGCGTTTCTGGCGCGTATGATATCGGAAGCGGAGCACTGCTTACAAATGCAGGCAGCGTACCGCCGACTTGGTATGGTCCATTTACTTATACATCAAATACAACTAGTATTACATGGACTTGGGATATCTATGTTGTGAGAAATGATGGGTCAACGCAACACTTTGTAGGTACACAAACAACTAGCGGTCTCACAAGTAATACAACATATTATTTCTATCCGTACTTAGATGACGCGAACGGACTAACAAAAACAGTCCTTACTTTTCTTGGGGGCGGACACGGAACACCTACTTGGGCATTTACGGCCAGCGAACGTTCTAATGCTAATGCCGCGCTAGCATCTGCCTATCAGCATGTAGGATTAGCTGCTGCTCCAATGGCCGCAGCTACGACTGCTAGTGGCGGAGGCGGAGGAGGCGGCGGCGGCGGCGGTTGCTTTACTGGCAACGTGAAGGTGAGAACACTAGATTTTGGCATCGTTCGGTTTGATGCGCTTCCAACCGATAGGGATTTCCTTATCGAAAATGAGTGTGGTATTTTCTTTGCTCGGCTTTTAGTCCATGAAAATCACACTTCGGAAATGCTCGATATGGGTCGGGGTGAACTAGTTACCTTGAACCATCTTTTGAAAGCCGGGGAAAAATGGGTTTGTGCTGAACACTATTTTTCAAACGTGTCACAGCGTACTGTATGCACGACGGTCTACAACCTTCAGGTTTTGACGCGCGACGAAGAAGCGCGACATTACATTCTGGAAAATGGAATAGTAGCCCACAACAGCAAGATGGTGTAGAGGAGTCATTATGCGGCGTTTCTATGTCGTTCCTAAAACTATTCTACATGACCCTTGTCATGCGGGACCACGAGAAGCTACTGGTGAGCCAATTCCTCATCATCATCTATTCATGTGCTGCGGTGGTTTTCATTATATTGATTTAGGCGATAGTGGAATGATCTTGCTATCCTGTGATGATTTCAAGGATGAAACATCCGAAGCATTATGGCACGCGCATCCAGAGGTAGCTAGGCTTCATCATCCTGTGCATCATCGTACAACTCCGTTACACGCGCTACATACTGATAAAGCGCACGCACACAAAAAAGTAAAGAAGCACCACATTGATGCGCTCAAGCACATAGGCGTCACACCACAGGATACAGTATGGGATGTTCATGTCAAGGCGTCTGCTTTGCATCCACAAGTTCGGTTGGATAGCGAATACTAGGAGACAGTATGTTCAACATTGCTGGAGGACAATTTTTAAACGGAGACGGTACACCTGTAGCCAACGGTACTGTTGTGCTTACGCTCTCCGTGGCCGCGACTGTTATCTCTACGGGCGCGGTAGCCGCTGCTACCTACACATTCAACCTTGACGCAAATGGTGTTATCATTGGGCAGGCAAACGTAAATGCTAATGCCGAACTTACGCCGGCCGGCACCTCCTATTCAACAATAGCAAAGAACTCTGGAGGTACAACGGTTTGGGGCCCGCTCACTTGGATTGTGGGGCCTTCTGCGGCCTACGCCGGCACATTGTTTCCTGGTGTTACGGCACTGCCTCTGATTACTGGTGTGGTGTTTGGCGCGAGTGGTACGCTTCATGCTCAAGGCGCTGTGCCTGATACTAGTCCTACTGCTGGTGTCACAAAGTTTCTACGCGAAGATGCAACGTGGCAGGTTCCTGGTGGTGGTAGCGGTACAGTAACAAGTGTTGCGATGACGGTGCCAGCTTTCTTGACAATTGCCGGAACACCAATTACAACGAGTGGAACACTTGCATTAACTTTAGCGAATGAAACACCGAATACTGTTTTTGCAGCGCCATTATCTAGTCCTGCTGCTGCACCTACCTTCCGGGCGCTCCAGCCTGCTGATCTACCTAATAGCCCGGATATTTTTGGCAAAGCCGGGATCAATCATCGTCCAGGTCAGGTGCCCGATACCAGCCCGGTAGCTGGCTCGCTTCGGTATTTGCGTGAGGACGTTTCGTGGGGAAAGCCGGCCGGTGCGAATAATGATTACATTGATGTTACACTTGATCCCTATAACGTAGTAGCGAATGGGCGTACAACGACGGATTGCTCACTTATCATCAACAATCCGCAAATCACATCAGCGACAATGGCATTTACTTCGGCAGATGTCGGCAAAACAATTTGGTGTCATATAACTTACGCCGGTAACGCTACTCCTATGGCCGTTTATTTAGTTCCGAGCACAATTCTTTCTGTTCAATCGGCTACACAAGCGACGGCGTCAGTGAACGCAACTAATACCGGAGGAAGTCGAGCATGTTTTCTTGGCACCGAAAATGGCGCTGGATTGCGAAAAGCCGGTGTCGATGGAAACAATACAGGTAGAACGATTCAATTGCCATCGGGCAATATCATGTATGATGGTGCGATTCCATTTAATTCGTCTGGTGTTCTGCCGTTAGTTGTTCATGGTCGAGGCTCAAATGCGACTAATATTTGGCCAGCGCCAACAATCACATTTACTAGTTTTAGTGCAGTTTTTAACGAGAATAGTAATCTTGCAGGAGAATTTGGACACTTAAACATTGATTTTCATGGCGCAACGCTAACGAATGCTAATAATCAATCAAAAGCCGTAAGTACTAGTACCTCTACAATTTTCGACCTTAAAGTTTCAAATTTTGTTCTCACAAACGGTGTATTGGCGGCTGGATTGTTTCTTGCAGGTTCAACACGAGTTCACAAATATTACTCTTATCAAGTTAAAAGCAGCGATGGGACAAACACAGGATTAAAAATTCAAGGTTCTCTTACTATTGTGTATGACTACGGGACAGTAAGCACTGATTGTCCAATACAGGTAGTTAATGCAAAACGTGTCAGCTTTATTGGTGGAGCGCATGATGAATGCTCTGGTGCGGCTAGTCCTTGCATCCAATTAAAGAATTCTCAGATTATCACTTTTGTTGGTTATCATTTAGCCGGCAATGCTGCTACGGGTGAAATGCTAATTGATGAGGCATCCGATGCGACCTTAGTTGGATGTAGTCTTGCATTAAATGTAGGAGAAACTCCAGTTATCGTAGCTATAGGAGGTAGGCTCACTTTAATAGGAACACAACTTGATAGTAGTCCAAGTTGCACTTCACAAAATGCGGGCACACTAGTAGATGGTGGGGGCAATATTATTCTCGGGAAAGTTACTGGTAGCGGGGCAATCATCAGTGATAATATGTTGCAAGGAACATGCGTAGGAACAGCTTCATCTTCTGCTACACTTGGTTTATACGCTTTGGGTCAAACTGCAACGCGAAATTGTACATCAACCACTGTAGATCAGGGACAAGTAATGAGCAGAGATGGTTTGCTTTCGAATCTTTCCGCAAAAGCAGGCAGTGGAGGGCGCGTGGCTGGATCAGGAGTTGTAACTGTATTGAAAAATAACGTAGCTACTGCCATAACTTGTACTTTAGGTACAGGTTTAACTTGCGTTGATTCGACAAACGTAGTGCCCTTTGTTAAGGGTGACGTAATCTCAATACAATTTACAACGCAATCTGCCGAATCATTAGCAAACGTAAATGCCCAAGTTTGGGCCCGGAGGTAGTATGAAGTTCGCGCGCGTGTATGTACAACCGGGTTGCCCCTATTGTGAAGAAGTCAAATGGTTTCTTACACGAAATAATATCGAACACGAAATAGTTGAAGTAGGCACTGACCCTGTTTTAACTCGGGGTCTTGAAGCCATCTTTGCTTTACTCGGCCAGCCGGTGCAGGTGCCCGTCACAATTTCCTTGTTATCTACGGAGGTAATACTTGGTGCAGACCCTCAGCATTTCAAATCTTTGCTGGATCTTGCTCGTAAGTTTGGTGCAATCTCACCTGACGCTCCTATTACACTCAGGGGAAATCTTTCGGTGGTTGCCGGCTAAATTACGTAGCTGCCCAGTGTGTTTGGGATTTTGGACAAGTGCGATTGCTTTTGCAGCGGGTTTGCATCGGCCCATTGAAGTGTTATCTGTTATGGCACTAGGGCATGTGCTTTTCCTCGCGCGCGAGCATTGGTTGCCTTGCGCGAATTGCACAGCAAAATCAGTTCCATTTACTGTAATCGGAATCAAATAAATCTAAGGGTGGTTATTATGTCAGACGAACAACGGGGTGAACAAGGTGAGCGCGGAGAAAAGGGCGAACGGGGCGACGGAGTAAACGGACACTTTCAACTCAGGGTTGTTGAAAGCCTTGCACGCCTTGAAACTAATATGATCTCCTTAGTAGGCGGCGGGGGGCAAAAAGGGCGCATTGATAAACTCGAAGAGGGCCAAGCCTATATGACGAAGAAGATTTATGTAGCGAGTGGCGTCTTTGTTGGACTATCATTTGCTATCCAGTGGATAGTCTCCTTTCTCCGCACACTTCATATAGCAGCCAAGTAGCCGAGATGAAGCAGACGCCTGAGCAGCGCGACAAGTACTATCGCAAGCACTACGGCCTTAGTTTGACCGAAGTAGATGCACTATTTACGGCAAATGGAAACGTGTGCGAGATATGCGGCAGACCGCCGGGTTCGCACCGGCTATCAATCGACCATGATCATCGGATTGCGCGATCTAAAATAGTGACTACAAAGGCTTTATTGGGCTGGGAAGCCGCTGTTACAGTTGAAGGATTGATGACCGTTTTCCCTGGTGCATCACGAAAGATTGCGCGCGCCGCCGCAAGACTTTGGCTGTTACGGCGCTCGATTCGCGGAGCGCTATGCCATAGATGTAATAGGGCCCTCCAACTCCTCAGCGATAACGCGAAAAGTGCTTTGAATGCAGCAAGTTACCTCGATAAGAGGCATGGTGCAATAATAGCTTGACAGTGTCACACTTATATGGTAGTGTAGGAGATTATATGGATTGGAATGGAAAATTTATTCGTGGAATTTTTAGTGAGGAAAGTGGACTCCCAAGTTTTGGCCGGGTCATGAGTTTTATTCATGGGATTTTTGGACTTGGATGGCTTACGGTATATGTTTGGTTTCATCATATAGTCCCGGATGCTGCTACATTATCGGGTGTGTTGGCTTATGTATTAGGCCCCTATGCGGTTAACAAAACTGCTGCTGTTTTTATGCGAAATGGAAAAGAGATATCAAATGAAAAAACTACTTCTTAGTTTAGCATTATTGTTGTCTGCGTTGTTTGTTCCAAGTTTAGGGGCGCAGACCTCTAAAACTGGGCGTATTCCTGAAGTTGCTAATGTATCATCAATTACCTGCGCCAATATTGGTGATCTTTACTACCAAACTACAGCAGGTGCGGACGGTAATATTGGATTGCACGAATGTAAAGTTGCTAGTGGTAGCCCAACATTTATCACAGTAGGGTGGATTGACGTAGTGGCCTACGGTGCCGACCCTACTGGAGCAACGGACAGCACAACGGCCATCCAAAACGCGATCAATGCCGGGGATGCTCTGAACAACGGAACCTATGGAGTTCGGAACTGCTATTTTCCTCCTGGAAGATACGACATCAACGCGACGATCATCTGGAAGGCGTGCAACCTAATTACGAGCAATGTCCCCAATTCTGGCGTGCAAGTCCGCTGGAATGGCTTGGGCTCCATCGCCGCACCAGCGGCGGCGACCGGCTCCACGAGCACGACTGGTGGAACCATAGCAGCGGGAACGTACCGGATCGCCGTGACTTACGCGGATGCTTACGGCAAGGAAACTCTGATTTCCAACGATGCCGCCTCCACCATTGTAACCACCGGAGCAACCAGCACCACTACGGTCAACGCCCCGTCTAGCGCTACCGGCGTTCTAGGCTACCGCGTCTATGTTTCTCCCGCTGGAGGAGCGGCCAACACCGAAGCGCTCCAGACTATGACCGCCACACAATGCACACTAGCAACCGGGATAACAACAGGCTTCCAAGGCTTCACCGCTTGCGCGATTGGCTCGAATTGGACGAACGGTTCTCTGGCAGTCGCTGGCCCCGGTGTCCCCACCGTTCCGGTAAACAATAACGCTGGGGGCGTGATGTTTTTCCGCCCGGTTAACTGTTTAGGGTGTAGTTCCTTCGGGCGCCTAGATGGGTTCTACTTCCGGCAAGGCACTGCGACCCCGGCAACGGGCCTGGTCATTGCGGGCACGCCTGACAAATATCTGCAAGTGAACAACTTTGAAGTTGGCCCGACAACCGGCGACTGCATCCAGGTTCAAGGCGGCTGGTTCAATCTTCACTGGCGGGACTTGCGCTTCGATGGTTGCGGAGGGTACGGCATACTGGCGTACACCTTTGACTCTCAAAATGACTCCAGTTTTCAGATTGACGGTTTCACATGGGACAACGCCTCTACGCCCGCATCTGGCGGAGTCATAAACTTCGACAACACGCGGAACGCCTCGGCTGCTGGCGTGGCGGTTGTGAAGACTGGGCGTATTGAGATTAACGCGACGCAGGGCATCAACAAGACCCTTTTTAATCTAAAATGTCCCCCCGCAGGCGCAAACACCCGATGGCTTGCGCTGAAGCTGGAGAATCTTGCCGTTGATAACGTGGTCGCGCAGACGGGAGACTCCCTGGCCTATAGTGACTGCCCCCAAGGGAATATCGGTCACATCATAGAGCTAGATAACGTCCGCCTCAACGCCGTGCATAGCGTCTTCCTGGGCCAGTGGTATCTCAGCTCAGGTACGTTTCCCCTTCCAACGGCAAACGTAATTCAGCATTATTTCGCCTCCGGGTTTAACCCAATCGTAGCTGGGGACGGCGACCCCTCTTACGAGTGCCTGAACATTGCCACTGATCGTTGCCTAGCGATATTCCAGTTTGGGGATACCGTCAATCGCTTCAACATAGACTCCGCAGGGACGGAAGTTTGGGGGCCTGGTGGCGCATCGGCTGTGGATGTCGGTCTCAAAAGGAATGGTGCTGGCGCTCTAAAGGTTACAAATGGAGGCAGCGGAGATGGTAGCTTTTCCGCTAGTGCGTTTGCTACTGCGACCAACTGTGCCGTGAATAGCGCCTCCCCGGCGGCCTGCGGCTCGGCGGCAGCGGGAGCCTTCGTCATTCCAACGCTTACGACTACTTATGTTGTGAATACGACAGCCGTGACGGCAGCGAGCCGCATCTTCCTTCAGCCGATCACGTTCGCCTCCAACTTGCCGGGCACCCCAACCTGCGTGACACCGCTCGTGGGAACCACGGATTTCACCATTTCTGCGGTGAGTGCAGGCACAAGTTTTACGGTTGCCCTACAGTCAACGACGGGAACGGTCTGCTTTGAGTATTGGATTGTGAATTAGAACGGGCCAGCACACGCTCGACGTTTGGGTGACGAGGAAGGAATAAGGAAGCGATTATTTTTATAAAAAATAGAAATATTGAAATAACGCTTGACAACCGCCAGTACTTGTAGTACCTTCGTTGAGTGCTAAAGTTTTGAGGTACAAATGACTCTCGAAAATTACCTTTCGTGGTTCAAGCACCACGAGCGTCTTGTACTAGTTGCGGCTGGTTTGCTGTTCTTAACTTTCGGAGTGTATAAAGGACTCGGATATTTGGAGAAACGCGACCAGCGTATTTACGATAAACGGACGGCCGTGCTTGAAGCTCAGGTTGAAGTCAACAAGGTTACCGCGCAGCAAAACGCCGCGCTCGCTCAACAATATGCGGATCTCGCCAAGCAAGTCATGGCGGATAACACAAAACTTGCTCTCGCTATTACTGCCCGCGATGCGGCAACCAAAGTGCAGATTGAAAAGGATAAGACCTTGCCGCCGCCTGAACTTGCAACGCGGTGGGAACTTCTAGCTGGTCTCCCGCTTGATACTGTAAAGCCCACACCTGGAAGTTTGTTCACGATCACTGATGCTGGTGCTCGCCAAACGGTTGTTGCCCTCGAAACCATTCCACAACTCAAAGCTGATTTGGATGATACGCGCACGCAGTCTGCGAATAAAGAGAAACAGGTTGTTGCACAGACTGGCGTGATTACGGGATTGCATGTTGAGATAGATGGATTAGGCCGGCAGATTGTAGATGCAGATAAAGCGTGCAAAGCGGAAGTAACTCTTCTAAAAGTACAAGCTAAGAAGAGCAAAATGAAATGGTTCTTTTCGGGAGCAGTTGCAGGATTTTTAGTGCGTCCGCTTTCCAAAATCTTTGGGTTGTAAAAGGAGTTTGATGGCGTTCAAATTGAACGGTGCAGCTTTACAAGATGCATTATCCCTTACTCAACGTATTAAATTGTTGCTCGATAAACTTCCTTTTGAAGAACTAATCACTACACAAGAATTGGCTAAAGCATTAAAGATGCATCCAGGTTCACGTCCTTGTCGCCTTGCCAATCCGCATCTTGTGGGATACGGTTATATGCTTTCTACGTGTTCTGTTGTGCGAACTGTGTGGGGCAGCAAGAAAACTATTCAAGCACTCATTCAGCAACTCCAGGAGAATTCGAATGCAGATTAGTGATGTCGTCAAGAAAAAGGTATCCCCGAGTGAAGAATTGCAAGCAGCAAATGAACATCTGGCAGCACTGAATCGAGAACTCCAAGCACAAGTAAAAGCCTTTCTGAAAGACAAGGGACGTTTTACAAACCTTGTTAATGAGGCTGTAAAAGCGATTACACCCGTAACGGCCTACTCGACATGGAGTGCACCCAAAAAGGGCAAGCGGACGTATTCGATTGGAATGGTTTTGAAGGTATCGGATTGGCAAATTGGTGAAGTGATTGACCCCAAAGAAACCGAAGGGTTTGGGGTTTTCAATTACGAAATTGCCAAACAGCGCGTATTTGATTTGATTGATCGCGTCAACGACCAAGCCAATATGTACCGCAAAGGTGGGTTCGATCTGCCGCAGTTGGATATCTTCTCTGAAGCAGACTTGCTCTCTGGAAACATCCATTATGAGTTAGAAGTTACGAATGAATGGCCAATCACGATTGCCATAGCTCGCGCCGCTGAACTTTTCGCCGAAATGGTTCGCCGGCTTTCAACAAACTTTTCAGTGATCAAGATTTGGGAAATGAGCGCCGACAATCACGGTAGGCTCACCCGCAAAAATCAGGCGAAGCAAGGCGCGCAAAACAATTACTCCCGGTTGGCTCATGAATTTGCTAACGCTCTGCTTTCGGACTTAGTGGAGAAAGGTCGGGTTGTGATTGAAATGGGTGAAGGTACTAAACTCTTAGCAGATGTTGTCGGGCAAAAATTTCTGATTTCTCACGGTCATGAAGTGATGGGCAGCTTAGGGATACCCTATTATGGGCTTGAAAGAGGTCGTGCACGTGAAGCCATTAAACGATTGAATACTGATAAGACCTTTAATTATATTTCCTGTGGACATTGGCATGTTCCTGCTATAATTGCTGGTAGTATACTCGTTAATGGGAGCCTGCCAGGTACAACTGAATTTGACCACATGCAGGGCCGACATGCCCCGCCGCAACAAGTGAGCTTCCTTGTGCATCCGAGCTATGGCATCTTTGGTTGGACAGCATGGCAATTGAAGTAACTAAGCGTTGTATCAAATGCGGGGAGGAAAAGTCCTATGCGGACTTTTATTTTCGGCAAGGAAAGCCGCGTTCACAGTGCAAAAATTGTTCCTACAATCCAGAATACCAACGATCATGGAAGTATGGTCTAACCGCTAAAGAGTATGCTGCTATCTTAAAGCGGCAGGACGGTCATTGTGCCTTGTGTCAAGAAACAAGAGGATTGGAAATAGACCATGATCCCAAATGTTGTACCAAGCGTCCTACTTGTGGAAAATGTACTCGCGGATTACTATGCGATAGACATAATAGGGCGCTGGGATTTTTTACTCTCGAAGAATTGAAAACAGCACAGAGCTACTTAGAAAATTCTATAGAGAACAAAATGGATCAGGAAGGTGTGTCATAGATAAACAGAAGTTAAAATTAGCCTTCAGCCAAATCGAAAAGCAACATGGCCAGGGAACTGTGTTCCGCCTCGGAGGTTCGCGCCGACTTGCTGTGAAGGTGATTTCGACGGGTATTCTGCCCATCGACATAGCCTCTGGAGTTGGCGGCGTCCCTAAAGGTCGTATCGTTGAAATTTATGGGCCCGAATCTGGCGGTAAAACAACTCTCGCATTACATATTATTTCACAAGCGCAAAAGGTTGGCGGACTAGCTGCCTTTATCGACGCGGAACATGGGCTTGATCCTGTTTATGCAAAGTCTCTTGGTGTAGATACTGATAATCTTGTAGTGTCACAGCCAGATAACGGAGAACAAGCCTTAGAAGTTGCTGAATCGCTGATTAAATCTGAACAGTTTTCTATCGTGGTGATTGATAGTGTTGCTGCGCTTGTGCCAAAGGCAGAGTTAGCCGGCGAGATGGGCGATCCGCAGATGGGTCTCCAAGCCCGCTTGATGTCGCAAGCTCTGCGCAAACTTACGGCCGTGGTTGCTAAGACCGACACCTGCCTCATTTTCATCAATCAAGTGCGCGATAAGATTGGTACCTTCTACGGAAATCCTGAAACAACTACGGGTGGACGTGCTCTAAAGTTTTACTCCAGTATGCGTATCACTGTGCGTGCGAGCACCCGGATTAAGGAAGGCGACAAAGAGATCGGCTACACCGCGAAGGTAAAGTTTGTCAAGAACAAAGTGGCTACGCCGCACCGCGAAACGGAAGTCGAAGCCATTTATGGCAAGGGTTTTCCTGCTATCCCGAACTTTGTAGATGGGGCGCTCACGCTCGGTGTGCTTGTGAAGTCGGGTGCGTGGTTTACGTTTCATGGAGACAGCATAGGTCAGGGGCGCAACGGTGTGATTACAGCATTGAGCGATGACGCCGTACTTCTGGATCAACTTCAACAAGCTGTGGCGGCAAAGATGGCGGCACCTATTGAAGTTGAAAAAGAAATCGAGGAATAATGCACATCATCGAGCCTACCTTTGATGTTCTTACTCCCGTGAACGCTGCTGCTGGAATTGAATTATTACGGACAATTGAAAAACTAGCCCGCATTTCCCATCGCTCTGAGCAACTTCAAACAGAAAATAGTTGGGAACGCTTCATCAAGTTTGTTGTGATGGATAAAGGTGATTGGAGCGTAGTTGAGCACGCGGCCGCGACTGTTATCTTTCGAGTTGATCGCGGCGTTACGCACGAGCTTGTTCGGCATCGTTTATTTTCCTTTACCCAAGAAAGTACGCGTTTCGTAAATTACAAGAAGAAAGGTGAGATGGAATTCATCATGCCGGCAGGTATGGACGGTGATGCTTCACCAGATCACATCGCACGCACTATATGGAAAACTGCAATGGTGAATGCGGAAACAGATTATTTGGAACTAGTAGAAAACGGACGACCGCCGCAACTAGCCAGGTCTGTGCTACCGAACGCGCTCGCCAGTACAATCGCCGTGACAGGGAACCTGCGGAACTGGCGCTCGTTCTTTATGCTTCGCTGCACCTTAGAGACGCATCCTGATTTTCGTCGTGTCGTAATTCCCTTGTTGAAGGTTTTTCAAGATAGGATACCGCTTCTGTTTGATGACCTAATACCGAATGAACGTCAATCAATCTCACTTTCTAAACCAAGATAGGAGAAAAATGAAACTCAACGCTTATCAGGACTATGCTAGGACTACCGCCCAATACCCAGGGCAAGGATTGATGGCCGGCTTGAACTACGCTATTGCGGCGTTAGGCGGCGAGGCCGGTGAAATCCTTAATTATTGGAAGAAAATACTACGTAAACAAAGTGAGGGGGTATACCTCCGCGAATCAGAAAGCTATTTCAAGGGTGATCCTACGGCGCGCAACGTCTTGATTGATGAACTGGGCGATATTTTATGGTACGCGGCCGCGCTCGCGGATGAATTGAATATTACGCTAGAAGCAGTTGCTTCCCACAATTTAGGGAAGCTTGCGGCTCGCGCCGAGAAGAACGCGATAAAGGATCACGCGTAATATGCACATCGAATCTGATTTGAAACTAGATTTCGGCGACGTCCTGCTGCGTCCGAAGCGTTCTACGATTGTTAGCCGCAAAGACGTTGATCTTCATCGTACCTTTACGTTCAAGCACTCAGGCAACCGCTGGACAGGCATTCCTATAATCTCGGCTAACATGGCAAGCGTCACAACCTTGTTAGTAGCCTGCGCGATGAACCGTCATGAAATGCTGGCGTGTTTGCCAAAAACTATTCCATATGAAAATACCATGCCCGGAACGTATATCCCTAGTTTTGGTTTGAAACCGCTGCCAGTTCTTATTAGCGATTTTATTTGTTTAGATGTAGCGAATGGATACATGGAGCGGTTTGTCGGTTTTGTGAAAGATGTGCGGGCCCGCTACTCGGGGGTTCTGATTGCAGGCAATGTAGTAACACCCGAAATGACTGAGGCGTTGATCCTCGCGGGCGCGGACATTGTGAAGGTAGGTTTGGGCAGCGGGGCGGCGTGCAGCACACGACTTCTGACCGGCGTGGGCTACCCGCAACTCAGTGCGGTGATTGAATGCGCCGATGCGGCCCACGGCTTAGGTGGGCATATCATTTCAGATGGCGGCTGTACGACGGTCGGTGATATTGTAAAGGCTTTCGCGGCTGGCGCAGATTTTGTAATGTTGGGATCGCTGCTCGCGGGCCACGAGGAGAATGGCCAAGAATTTTATGGCTCTGCTTCGCGGCGCGCAGTTGAGGAACATGCCGGGGGCTTGCAGAACTACCGTGCGGCGGAAGGGCTAGAGTTGACAGTTCCAGCAAACGGAAAACTAGACACAACACTTCAAGAAATTTGTGGTGGTATACGAAGTGCTTGTGCATATGTTGGAAGTACTCGCTTGAAATCTTTGCCAAAGTGTGCTACGCTAGTGAGAGTTACTCAGCAGGCCAACACTTCGATGTGGAAGTACCGAACTTAAGGAGTCCCTGATGTCTCAGCCGTGGAGCAATCTTGCTCAAATAGTTTTTCGTAGAACATACTCTCGTTCCGATTTCGGTGCGCTTGAAAATTGGGAGCAGACTATTGACCGTGCTATAGTAGGAAATGTGCGCGGCAAGAACGTGCCGGAAGAGGAAGTAAAACAACTTCTTCGATTAGGCTATGAACGTAAAGCGATACCCGCAGGGCGGGGTTTGTGGTTCTCGGGCGCACCCGCGCATGAGCGGATTGGCGGCGCCGCACTTACGAACTGCTGGTTTATGACTGCTGCTAACTGGGAGCATTTTCCTATCGCGCAAGACTTGCTTATGCTTGGCGGTGGAGTAGGTATGAGTGTTGAACATCGTTTTGTTTCCAAGTTGCCCAAAGTAAAAGAAAATGTGGTGGTCACTTATAAGAATACACGCGATGCAGATTATATCGTACCCGATAGCCGAGAGGGATGGTGCGCGCTTACGCGCCGCGCGTTGAAAGCTTTCTTTGTAACTGGGCGTTCGTTCAGTTACTCAACTACATGCCTACGTGGTGCTGGCGAACGGATTGAAGGTTTCGGCGGTATATCGAGCGGCCCTTTAGCATTAGTGAAGTTCATCCAAATACTCTCGGATATTTTGGCCAAGCGAGCGGGTCGGCATATTCGTCCCATAGATGCGTCGGATTTGATGACGGCAACAGGAGAAATGGTTGTTGCGGGCAATGTACGTAGGTCAGCGATTCTCATTCAAGGTGACCCCTGGGATAAAGAATTTCTGCGCATGAAACGCTGGGATTTAGGCACACTTCCCAGTCATCGGTCGTGCGCGAACTATTCGGTTGTAGTGGAGGATGTGGATGACTTGCACCCTTTATTTTGGCAGACCTTTGATAATGGTGAAGCCTTCGGTATTGTGAATCGGAAAGCGATTCAGAAATATGGGCGCATGGGCGAGCTAAAACATGATCCTGCTGAAGGTGTCAATCCTTGTGGTGAAGCTACGCTCGAACCATTCGAACCGTGTAACCTCCAGGAGCTTGCTCTACCAAACATCGAGAATGAGGATGAGCTAGTTTTAGCCGCGCGGTTAATGCACCGTTATGGCAAACGTGTGTCGCTGGAACAGTATCACCATCCGCAATCACAGGCTGTGATTGTTAAGAATAGGCGAATTGGTACGGGCATTACTGGATGCCTGGCGTCGCCGCTTTTCAATTCAACATCTTTAGACCGCGCCTATAAGGCTATCCAGCAAGAAAATAAAAGCTATTCGAAAGAGCTAGGTATCCCTGAAAGTATTCGCAAGACTGTTGTGAAACCATCTGGAACGGTATCGAAGGTTCTGGATATGGGCGGCTATGAGGGCATCCATCCTGCCTATTCGCGGTACATTATTCAACGTGTTCGCTTCGCATCTACGGATTCGTTGATACCCTTATTACACGCGGCAGGTCATCATATTGAGCCTGTCAAGCGGCTAGATGGAACATTAGATCACGGTACTTCGGTAGTTGATTTTTACATCGAAGCACCAAAGGGTACGCCGGTCGCCGATGAGGATTTTGATACCTGGAAGCAACTTTCGATTGCTATGTTCGCGCAAAAGTGGTGGGCGGATCAGGCAGTTTCTACGAGCGTTTATTACAAGCGCGAGGATATTCCCCGTTTGAAAATCTGGCTGCGAGATAATTTGAATAGTTTGAAAACGATTAGTTTCCTGGCGCATAGTGAACATGGCTTTGTGCAAGCGCCGAAGGAAGCTATTACGCAAGAACAATACGAACAGTTTTCGGCCAAAATTAAGCCTTTAGACCTAGAGCAAATTGGTTCAGGTTCGCTAGAATTGCAGGAATGTGAGGGCGCATGTCCGACCAAGTAATACGTCAATTCGGCACGGGGGCAACACGCGATACTGAAGTTGGTAAATTGGATTATGAGGGATTTCTTTCTCCTTTAGTTTTGCACCGATACGCCGAGTATATGAATGTGCATCGCAAGCAGAAAGATGGTACTCTACGGGATAGTGATAACTGGACAAAAGGTATTCCACAAAATGTGTACATGAAGTCTCTTGTTCGCCATGTGATGGATCTTTGGCTAATTCGTCGGGGGCATAAGACAATTGCACGAGAACCAATTGAAGAAACACTTGCTGCAATTATGTTTAATGTCATGGGACTTTTGCACGAGGTTCTTCTAGGGAGGGACGTTGGTAGACAATCTTAATGAGATGTGGGCGAGCGGTGCTCGATTCGTCTATACTTATACAGGGCGCAAGGTCGGTCTAGGTGATGATACGCCTGCTCCGTCACTCGAAGATATTGCAGTTGGTTTAGGACGCATTTGCCGCTACGCTGGCGGCTGTCAGCAATTCTGGCCTGTCCTATTGCACTCATTTGTGGTAGCGGATATGCTACCGAAGCCGCTCAAGATTTATGGTCTGCTCCACGATGCCGCCGAAATTTTGACCAATGATATTCCTCGCCCCTTCAAGACAGAAGAAAACTCCGCCACTGAAGCCATTCTCTTTGCTAAGATTTTGAAGTCCTTTAATTTATCGCCAATGAACTCCGCTCAAGCGGCCGATGTCAAGGCAGCGGACAACAACGCTTTGTTTGGGGAGTCCTGGACAATCGGCAATGTAGGTTTGCGTACCTTCTACAAGCAACGATGTTACGAAGCAGAGGATCTTGTACGCACATACGCGCGACGTTATCCTGCGCTAGACTGTATTGATCCAGATGGAATTGCTGTAGTCGAATTCAAAGTGCGCTTTCGCTATTACCTATCCCTGGTCTAATGCAACAGAGTTTTTTCACTAACGAAGAACTAGCAGCAGCCGCGCCGGGCTTTGTGCCGCCGCCGCCGCGTGATTATCATGTGCCCACACAGTTTCCAAGCCTCCTAGATGCGAAATGTATCTCCCTCGATCTTGAAACGCATGATCCTGACATTGTCGAGAAGGGTTGTGGCGCACGGCGCAGTGATAGCTACATTGTAGGCGCATCTATTTCAGTCGATGGTTTCTCCGAGTACTATCCCGTCCGGCACAGCAACGGCCAGAACGTAGATGAGGAGCGTTTCTGGCAATATCTGCGCGACAATCTGAATGATTATCGTGGCACCATCACTGGCGCGAATGTAGTACTCTACGATGGCGATTGGCTTCAAAGCAAAAATGTGCGCCCGGTGCACGCGAAGTGGTGGGATGTACAATGGGCCGAAGCATTGATTGACGATATCGCGGATAGCTATTCGTTAGAAGCCCTCGGTAAAAAATATCTGGGTCGCGGTAAAGCAAAACAGGTTTTGCGTGAGTTGTATGGGCCCGATTACATTAACCGTTTTCGAGAAGTGCATCCTGGTCACGCGCGCGCGTATGGCATTGGTGATGTTACGATGCCGCTTGAGATTAAGACTTTCCAGGAAACGGAATTAGCGCGACTTGGGATGACAGATTTGTTTAACCTAGAAAGTCGCCTAGCACCTTTTCTGCTTTATATGCGCGAACAGGGTGTGCGCGTGAATTTAGAACGCGCCGCAAATCTTGGAAAGACTTTTGATAGTAAACGCGATGCGGCATTACGTAGGGCCCGTGAACTGTCAGGTGTTCACTTTACGGAAGAAAACTTTGGGCGGATCTCGGTGCTTGCACCCGCTTTTGAAAAGCTCGGTATTGAAGTACCAACTACAGAGCGTGGCAACCCGAGCATCACGGATGCGTGGTTAAACTCCCTGGAACATCCTGTGGGTAAAGCGTTGGCGGCTGCCAATCGTTTTGATAAGGCAAAAGAGACATTTGTAGATGGCTACATAACAGACTATGTGATAGGCGACCGCATCTATGGTGAGTTCAATCCTCTGCGGCGTGTAGATGAACGGGGCGAGCGTGGCGCGGTCAGCGGTCGTTTTAGCGGCACGCACCCAAACCTTCAGAACATCCCGGCCCGCGAGAACGATGAGATTGCAAAGCAAATAGGCCCGCCCTGCCGGGCTATGTTTATTCCTGAAGAGGGCGCGCAATGGTTCTCCCTTGACTTCAGCCAGATTGAGTATCGGTATCTTGTACACAATGCGGTACTTAACAAGTGCAAAGGGGCGAGCAAAGCACAGGAGATGTATGTCAAAGACCCGAACGTGGACTTCCACCAGGGAGTTGCTACCCTAACGGGCTTGGATAGAAAGACTGCGAAGAACCTCAATTTTGCGCTTGTCTACGGGGCCGGCAAAGTAAAGCTCGCTATTAGTCTAGGGCATAAACTTGATGCCTATGGGAAGCCCCCGGAACAGACACTAGAAATCTTTAGAACCTACCATGAAAAAGCACCGTTCATAAAAGAATTGCTTGACATCTGCGCTAAACAAGCGCAAGATACTGGAGAGATCCGCACGATCCTGGGTCGGCGTAGCCAGTTCGAGATGTATGAGCCGGCTGAGATGGATTGGGGCGCGGGGCGCAAGTCAGCCCTGCCGCTCTCCGATGCGATGGAAGCCTACGGGTTCAATCTTCGGCGCAGCATGACGCACAAGGCGCTGAATCGTTTGCTTCAAGGATCGGCGGCGGATCACATGAAGAAATGTATGGTGGATGCTTGGGAAGCTGGCATTTGTACTTCTACAAAAGATTTTACAATTTCAATCACGGTGCATGATGAGCTAGATGGCAGCCTATTCCCGACCCAACGCGGAATAGAATGCTATACTGAATTGAAGCGAATGATGGAAGTAGCAATCCCATTAGAAGTTCCAGTATATGTTAGTGAAGGCATTGGAATGGATTGGAGCGAAGCTCATTAAGACTTGACAAGTAGGATTTTGTGTGGTATGCTTTACGTTTAATGGAAAAGGGAGGAACGTGTGGAACCTTTGAAATTTAGTGAAGAAGAAAGCAAAACTTTTCGTACTGAATTTGCTCCAAAAGCAACCGACAGTCAATGGCAGCTATTTCGCTTAGAATGCGAAAGGCGAAATTTGACCCCCGGAAAGCATGTTGTGTTTAGTACGCGTTCGTCTCAAGTATGGGATGTAACTCTGGGTCAATCGGTGAATGAAACAAAAGTCGCTTTCATCACAACAATTGAAGCTCTGCGCTTACTCGCGGAACGTGGGGGAAAATATCAGGGGCGGGGCCCGTTCAAGTTCTATTATCTTGACAAGGATGAACTGCCGTCTATCCAATCGGAGATTCCGCTTGGTTTGGTGCCCCATGCCGTGAGCGTTACTGGTCGTCGTCGTGATTGGCTTGATCCTGTATTTGCTGTGGCGCGATATGAAGCCTATGTTCAAACGAAGAAAACTGGCGGCAAAGATGTGCCGACAAAGATGTGGGTGAAGCGCGCAGAAGAACAGTGTGCTAAGTGTGCTGAAGCTTCTATGCTTCGCACATTAGCCCCCGAGGATACAGGTGGGTTGTATCTCAGTGAGGAAATGCCCGAGGATGAACGGAAAATGGAAACTGATTTACTCTCGGTGACTTCACCGGCGATAGTGCCACATGTAGTGATAATTCCACAAGTAAATTTTGATCCAGCAACCGAGTTATCTCCGGTACTGACTGAAGCTATGCCCCAGACAATTTCATCTTCATCTGGAGCAAATGTAATCTCTACACAACCATCTATGCTTGATTTCATTGAATCAGCAATGCCTAACGACGCGGAAGCCGCAGCAACGGCTGCTCTTCAAGCGGCGGTTGTAGTTGAGAAGCCGGGCATAAAGAAGTCTACGAACGCTGACATTCAAGAAAGTCAGCGAACGGTGACACTTTCTCCTGTAGATACTATACCAACGCCAGCACAAATGAAAGATTTCTACGCACAGTGTAAGCACATCAGCCACGATATTTTACCCAAGACAGGCGCCACAAACGGCGGTGATATACTGCGTGCCTGGCTTTTGCGGCGAAGCGGAAAGCATGTTATTAAAGAATTGACTGTAGGACAATGGCAGAGCGGTCTAGCAGCGATTACAGCAGTAGGGCCTGAACCGGCTTCTATTTTGAATCTTCTTAAAGGATAAAATATGAATAGCATTGTCGTGACTGGAAGGTTAGGCAGAGATGCGGAACAAAAATATACACAATCTGGTACATCAATTGTCAGTTTCACTATGGCGGTTGATCGGCGTGGAAAAGATAAGGAAGGGGAAAAGAAAGAACCACTTTGGTTCCCTGTTTCGCTGTGGGCTAAACTCGGTGAAACCTTGCTTCCATACCTTAAGAAGGGCAAGCAGGTTGCTATTCAAGGTGAACTTGATATCCGCGAGTATGACAAGAAGGATGGCAGCGGCAAGGGCATCCGTGTTGAGATCAACGCACGGCAAGTGACGCTTCTTGGCGGCAGACAAGAGGGCGAGAAGCCGGCTAGTGTGCCGGAAATTAGTGAGGAAGATGTATTCTAAAAGAACGGTAGTAATAGTACGCGTTTTTTGCTTGACAATGATTTCGGAAAGCAGTATGCTGTAACTCCCCGCGTAACTAAATCTCACTTGGAGGCACTATGAAAACGATCATTCGAAATGTAATGTTCACAGCACTGCTACTGAGCATCGGTGCGGCTAACGTCTTTGCTGCTACGCGTCATGGCGGAGGCGGTGGACGAGGAAATGGTTGGGGTTTTGGCCGTGTGATCTTTCACGCACTTCAACAGCTTTTTAATCTCCTCCCCTAGATGCGGGCGTCCCCGCAGCGCAGTCCCAAAGGAAAATATGAGCCGACTACTGTCACTAATTTTTCCACCAAAACTTTTGCCGTTTGAACTTGCGGATCTTCGGGATTCGCTTGCGTACAAAAGACGTATTACGCGAAATGGAATTGAAGGTCAGTTAGGGCAAAGTGTGCGCGCGATAGAACCTCTTGTATTTTGCCCGGCCACAAAACGTCTGCTCAAGCATCTTGAAAACTACCGATAATTCATGTTGAATTCCGAGCAGCAGTTAGCAGTTAATACGCACGCTGGTTATTTGTTAACACTGGCCTGTCCAGGATCGGGTAAGACGCTTGTGATTGTTGAGCGCGTGCTTAGTCTCATACGATCTGGTGTTGACCCACGCGATATACTAAGTTTAACTTTTACGGCAGAAGCCTCTCGGGAGATGAAAAATAGAGTAGGACGCTTGTTGTTAAATCTATCTTCAACTGCGCGTGTTTCACAGGCCCGACTTGATGCTGTGAGTGAGTATCACAGACTCGCTACACCGCGTGGCCATCACGTTTTTGCAACCTTCCATAGCTTTGCGTTGCGTTTAATCAAAGCCGAACGGAATCAAATCCCGGGCTTGCGTGATATGCCAATTGCTTCCTCTTCAGATGTTTCACGGGCCCTGCGTATCGCCATGACGCATACAACAGGGATGCGGCGCAAAGATTTGCAATCCTACATCAGTCGGATGAAGCGTACTGAAATCACAGCGCCGCAAGCACTGGTTGAAGCAGATGGGGAATACGCGCGCGCTTACGCTCAAGCCTACTCGCGCTATGAAGCCTACATGACCGAGAATGGATGTTTGGATTATGATTCGTTGCTCACAGTTACCGCGAATCTGCTGCGCACTCGCACGGATATCGGCAAGCGTTGGCAAGTGCGGTATCTTCAGATTGACGAAGCCCAAGATACTGATCCCTTGCAGTGGACAATCGTATCCCTATTGAGCAAAAGGTTTCAGAATCTCTTCGCGGTAGGAGATGAAAACCAGGGCATGTATTCTTTCCGTGGTGCGGAAAGTGAACTTGAGAAAAACTTTCACGCACGCTGGCCCGAGGCTGCTGTGCTTATATTGCCTGAAAACTATCGTTCAACCCAAGCGATTGTTGAACATTGTAAAGCTATTGCACCCATTAAGAATGCTACAGTCGAGCAGTTTCGAACGAGCAACGAGCAAGGTATCGAACCGATTTACTGGTTGCATCCTGATGATGAAGTTGAGGCAAACACAATTGTAGCATCGCTTGAAAATCCAGCTACAACTGCAATACTTGCTCGTACTAACGCGCAACTTATGTGGTTCGAAGATGCGTGCCAGGCACGCGGCATCAAATATCAGCTACTCGGTAAGAGCGGTTTCTGGCGGCGTTATGAGATCGAGAATGCTATCGCCTATGTGCGCGCGATGCTGACGCAACAAGAGAATGCAGTTGTAAAGGTGATTCGTAGTCCGTATGCGTGGACGCGTGTTACTAAAGATGCGAAAGATGCAGCGATAGAGTATATCAAAAAAGCAGAACGTCCACTTGGAATTTTACAAGATTATAAGGGTCCGGGTTATCAAGTTTTATCGGATCTGCCACGTCGGTTTGCTGCGATACGTTATCTAAAGGCGGCTTCTACGGGTGAGGGTTTGCGAATGCTGCTTGCATCTGCTGGTATTTTCGACTACTATCAACGCGATGACGAAGAAGAGCGCGATCCTGATAATAACCCGGAAGCAAATCTACAAAAGTTAATCCGTGTTGCTGACAAAATGAGTTCACTTTACGATTTTATTCTCTTCACCGAGAAGGTAAAGCGTGCCCCGCGCGCGAGCAAAGAATCGCTCACTCTCTCAACTATCCACAAAGCGAAAGGGCTTCAATGGCCGACAGTAGTTGTTGCCGGCGTAACGAAAGATGTGTTGCCGCACAAAATGGGCGACCCGGATGAGGAAGCGCGGATATATTATGTAGCTTGTAGTCGGCCAGAAAAGAAACTCATTATCTCGGCTTACGGCACACCTTCAATATTTTTCAAGGTGGAGGCTGCACAGCAAATAGAGCCACCCAAAAGTTTGTTTACACTTATGGAGGATTTGTCATGAGCCAAGTCGTTTACATCAATCCGCAAGGCATGTCAAAATCGAATGTTTCTTACAGCGCGCGTTTAGATTTTACAAAGTGCAAACGATATTTCAAATTGAAGCGTGTAGATGGCTGGCGAGAAAAGAAAGTGAATGCCTCGCTGCTTTTTGGCAAGGCTGTTGAAGCAGCTATCCAGTTTCATATTCAGAACGGCGGAGCAGGTGGTGAAAACCACTTCGATATGTTGTGGAAGAAAGTCCAAACGACACCAAACTTCCTAGACTTGCATTACGCGAAAACAGAGCAGAGTTGGGAGAACTTGTTTCATATCGGATGTGAAATGCTCCATATTTTTCAGTTGCGGTTGCCTACTTTGCCCATACCGATTGAGCCGGCAACTCGCTTCCAGGTGCCACTTACAAAGGAGATTTTTCCCGGATCTCGGCTCGCCGGCATCAGCAATACAGCCTACCTAGACTTGCTGGCCTACCCCGATGGCAAGCCGATGATCATTGACATCAAAACAGCGAGCGGTAACATGCACACAAGTCTGATTAGTTTAGATGCCCAACTTATCGAGTACGCCTGGCAAACTGGCATTTACCACGTTGGTTTTTTGTGGCTCGTTAAGAAGGGTCGTGAACTGAAATCCGGGGATACAGTTACCCTGCTCAAAGATTACGGAGAATGGAAAGCAGGGGAAGAATATGTGCTCCTAACTACCTTAGAACGTGCTGACAATGCCCCCGTTGCGCTAATCGGGGCTATCCAGGCGAACGCGGCGTATGAAACCGCTATACAGGGGCAGGACGGAAAAACGCTTCGCGGAAAAGCACTCCTAGAAGCCAAGTATGCATTTGCGGATAAAGCAGAAGGTGTTCAAACTGTTGAAACTATTGATCTTAGTAAGCAAAAAGTGCAATTTGCTACGGTTCACCTTGACCCCGAGGATGTTCAGGACGCTGGACGGGGTATTGGGCTTACTACAGTTGAGATGGTAAGTGCCCACGAACAGAATTTCTACCCGAAAGAATCTTCGATAAGGTGGCCGAACGATAAGTGTGTGCATTGTGAAATGCAGCCAATTTGTATAAACAATGCAGAGCAAAGGGATACTACACTTGTAAAAGCAGGAGATGAGTGGATGGAAGAAATAACAAGTGAGGATGAATAATGCCACGACGCATTCTTAACGGTGAAAAAGTTTGGAATTCTAGTAAACTAGCACAACTTCCTGACCACTACGCCTTAGCATATGCTTATTTATACCCTTTAGCATTAGCTGATGGAACTTTTGAAGCTGATCCTGAAGAAGTATTTGTGCGTGCATTTGCCCGGCGCAAAACATGGAAAATTGAGGATGTTGCAGAAATTCTCACTGCTTTTGAACGAGTAGGTGTGCTCGAACGACGTACTGCACCTGATGGTAAAATTTGGGGGAAATGGACAGCAAGTGAAAAAGAACTACCAACAGGAGAAAGAATTGATCATTTGAACCTAGCTATTGGAAAAGGACATTTATTCAATACAAAGGACTTATCAACTACGGAGCAACTATGTAGTACCTACGTAGTGCCTACGCAGCAACTACGGTCTGAAGGGGTTAGGGAAGGTAAGGGTAGGGTAGGTCTGATATCGTCCGATTTACTGGCCAATGATGTTGAGGAAGCCTTTACTGAAGCTCATTCAGACGTAGAAAAAGGAATTGTTAGCAATGTAGAAGTTACACAAGCAGGTCGTGATCCTGTAAAACTCTATGCAATAATTGCAGAAATATGGTCGAATAATTATCCTGGTGCTGTTTGTAAAAAACCACACAAACGAGGATGGGCTTGGTGGTCAGATGAATGTGCTGCCACACCTCCAGAAACACTCATACGTGCTTTTACACTTTGGGCACAACAGTATGGTGATAGTAAAAATGATGTACCGATTTATACTTTTTTGAAGGAAATAAATTTGTGGCGTGATAAGGTTATTGAAGAAAAGAAAGGTCAAGTTACACCTGAGCAAACGGAGGCTGAGAAGCAATCCGAAGCGGCCGCGATTGAGGCGTGGCGGCTTGATCATATTGAGCTAAAAACTACTGAGGAATTGCTTGCGGAGCAGAACAAAGATGCAGATGCACCGGATGATTTTATGAGGATGCTACGTGAACAAGTATAAGATTGACGAACTGAAAAAAGCTATCGGCACGCGCGCAATTAGTTTGATTGCGGAGCGTGTTCCACTCACGGCTCGCGGTGGTGAGCACTGGGGTAACTGTCCGTTTCATGCTGAGAAAACTGCGAGCTTTGCTGTGAAAATGAAAGACGGAGAAGTTGTTTGGCACTGCCAGGGCTGTAAGTCTGGTGGGGATATTCTCAACTTCCTTGAGAAGTTTGATCACATACCCTTTCTTGAGGCTGTGAACAAACTAGCTAGGCTTGCTGGGGATAATCAAAAGTGGCACAAGGAAGCGGAAAAAGTAGAAAAAACTTTTCAAGAAATCCGTAGCGATACCGAAAAGAAGAGTATATCACTTACAGATTGGAAAGCAGCCGAGCAAGCATTAGCGAAAAATTCTATAGCTCTAGCGTGGCTGGAAAAGACCCGGGGCATTTCAGTTGAAACAGCACACATGATGCATCTTGGTTTTGCACAGGCGCATAAATTTTCTATCCACAAAGAGGAGCAAGAAATTGTGCGCGATAAGGGTTGGATTTTATTTCCGCGCATCGAAGGAGAAAAAGTTGTATCGGTAAAGCTACGGTCAATCGTAGAGAAATGTTTCACACAAATGCCCGGTATGAGTGGGCGGGCCCTGTTCAACATTGACACTGTGAATGCGCTAGAGCCGGTGTTTGTTGTTGAGGGTGAGTTGGATGCTTGTATCATGGAGCAGGCCGGTTATCGTGCGGTGAGTTTGCCGAGCGCCGGCGCGACGTTAACCCCGGAGCAAAAGCGTGTACTTAAAACTGCATCAGAGATTTTTCTTGCCGGGGATACAGATTCAACCGGCGCGGATTCGATGCGTAAGCTAGCGCGCGAACTAGGAGCAAATACCTACTGGTTGAAATGGCCGGATGTGAAGGATGCGAATGATTACTTCCGCGAAACTTGTCGGCGCTCGAAGGAGGAATTCTATACGAATGTGCAGCGTCTTATGGCGAAGGCGCGCGCCACACCGATTGAAGGGTTTTGTTCTTTGCTTGAACGGCTCGGGGCGATGAAAGAAATGGATATGTCGGAAGATCCGCGTCGGTTACACCATCCGATTGCTTCGATTGATCACATGGCGTACAATCCGCCAGGCTCAGTAGTGATTTTTTATTCTTCGTATTCGGGCACCGGAAAATCAATGTACAAGTCGCAGGTTCTTGTGCACGAGGCGACGCGGGGTGAAGTAGTTGTTGATTACTCGCCTGAAATTACTGGCGATGAATACTTAGCTTTAATAGCCAGTCAGGTTCTTGGAGAGGAGATACCGGGTGGACTTCCGCGAAGTGGAAAGATTTCGCGTGAGCATTTTGTGCGCACGAAAGTAAAGCTCAACAAACCGACAGAACGTGGAACCGAATTTCGCTACTATGTTGGGCATACTCTACCGTGTTCTTCAAACGAAGAAGTTGTGGCCTTTTTAGAAAGCACGATTCAGAATACTGGGTGCACACGCTTTGCTATTGACACATTTCATCGAATTGTTTTTCCCGAGGGTGGGCAATCACAAGTTGAAGCCGAAGGCGTGATGATTAAGCAACTCGAAGCACTCGGTAACAAGTACGGTGTAATCTTCCTTTTGATTTGCCAATCGAACAAAGAGGCCGAAGGCGTGCAGCTAACACGCAAAGATGAACTAGGTATTTTGCGTGGCTCGCGCGAAATGATGGACATTCCTTCATCAATTTATTTGCTGCATAGGAAACGGATGCCGCAGCGCGATGGTTCAGAGCCGAAGGATTTGCTCGAACTGAATGCCTGGATGCTGCTGCGTAAGGATCGCTACAAAGGCACCGGCGCGCCACAAGTAAAGTTATTGCTCAAGCCAGAATGGAGCAAGTTTGTGCCTTTGGCCTATGAAAGTACCCGTCAAAAGATGGAACCTGCCTCGGTTTTAGAGGATGAATTTAGCTATTGACAAGTAGCTTTTTGTAGTGTAGGATGTGTTTGCGGTGCCGGATAGCCTTGAGGGCTACAATTCGAGAGTCCGAAGCCAAGCGGCTAGCCAGCGGACGCGGTTGGCGGGTTTGATGGCACCGTTTTACTTTCAAAATCGAGGAGCATCTATGAAAACGATTGTGACGTTGAAGGAACTGAAGGCTGCTTTCGGGCGGCTTGCGGGCGTTGTGGATGCAAAGTCTACACTTCCGGTGTACGGCTATGTGAAGCTAACCGCCGCGAAGAACACGGCGCATTTGATTGGCAGCAGTTTGAGTTCGAGTATTCAAACGCAATTGCCAGTCGTCGGTAGCGAAGATGGTGTTATGCTACTGCCCTACGAAGCCGTGAACAGATTGCTGCCGAACGTGCCCGAGGACAGCACTATCACGATCCAGGAAACTGAAGGGAAGGGTCTGCTTATTGCCGGCGAGTTCAAGTTGAAGTTTACTACGACTGGACTTTCGGATTTCCCGGAACTTGAGCAAGCGCCGGCGACGCAGGGCAACTATGCTTTGGCGACGCTCAGTACGTTGCTTGACCGCACTGGGATTGCGGCACCCGCAGTACATGGGCGCTTCTCTATTCCAGTTGTGTTGCTTGAGTCTACCGCAAGTACCTTGCTCGCGGCTGCACTTGACGGGCACCGTATTGCAGTAGCCACGGCTGACGCAACGGCTGGTGCGCGTCGGATACTGCTGCCGCGAGATGCTATCGGCTTGGTGAAGGGGTTGAAGAACGGTGAGGAAAATCAGGCAGTTGCTTTTGCTGAAACGGAGAACAATCTGTTTTTCGGCACGAGCGATACATTGCTTCTTGTGCGTAAAAGCACAGCGGTCTTTCCTGCCTATCAGAAACCATTTGAGCAGACCTTTGTTCTCGCATTTGAGATCCCAGTACAAGCGTTTCGAACGGCTATCAAACGTGCCCAAGCTATTTTGGATGAAAAACTCCCCGGTGTGCTGTTTGAGTATCGTGGGGGCGATGATCTATTTGTATCGTACAAGAATGGTGAAACGCTGCGCGATACGGCTGATGTTATCAAGACGAAGGGGACTAGTTTGAATGGGAGCGCCGCGTCAACCCCGGTGTTCAAGCTGAACGCAAACTTTCTCAGTGACTATCTGGAGCAGGCTGCGGAAAATGGAAATGTGACTCTTCAATATGCCGGTGATTCAAAGCCGGTGCTGTTGAAGAATGACGATTACAAGTATGTTGTGATGCCGATTGCTGGTTAATCAAAACTAATTAGGAGATTACGATGAAAAAGTTGTTTCAGATCAGTGCGTTGTTTGTAGCAATGCTGTTTGCTTCTTTAACTTCTTTTGCTCACCCTCACCCGGAAAAAGGAACTTTGTTTGCAACGTCCTTTCCGCTCGGTGCGAACGTCACGGTTGATGGTGTAGCTCCCCGCATACCTGATACACCTACGGCTATTCCAGTAGGCACGGTGAATCGCCAGTGACGCCTACTGGGATGGGCGATATATCGTGTTCTTTAGCTGAACGCGCAAATTGGGTGTGGGGATTATTGGCGCAAACCCATCCAGAGTTCAAACGCGAGAATTTTGTTCATGACGATAATCCGTTTGCTCTTCACGAAATCGTAGTGAATAATTGTTGTCGTTTTGTAGCAAACCCTGGTAATTTGGTGATGGATGTTGGGGCCAACATCGGAATTTTTACTGCACTATGCGCATTGAATGGAGCTAGTGTTGTAGCTTACGAACCTAATGCGGGTGCGTTTAGACAACTTTTGAAAACGATTTCGTTAAATGGAATTGAAAAGTTTGTGAACCCGCAAAGAATAGCTTTAGCTTCGGTAGCGGGTTTATTGCCCTACTGGGGCATGGCCGATGAAACTGATCGTAATGAAACACGGACATGGTCAACTTGTACTGGAACGATGGTCAAAGTCGTAGCCGCGACAACTACTGAAGCAGAAGTCATGAGAAAAGCGGAATACATAGATGCCATATCCTTTGCTGATGCGGTGGGAGTACAGGAATGGGACTGCGTGAAAATAGATATTGAGGGTGCAGAATTTGAGTTGCTTTTATCTGCATCCGATGATACACTACAACGCATTAAATTTCTTACAGTTGAACTTCATAATGGCTATGTAGACAAGATTTTGTATGATAGATTTATCGCATACCTTGCGCGGTTGTTTGCATTAGATGGAATTCCTGATGGTGACGCAAGGTTTGCGGGAGAAGGTCGTTATATTTCACTTTACGCTACGAGGAAACCATGACAGAAGCCATTACAAAGAACGACGCGCAAGAGTTAGCTAAGGCCATTGATCAGATGGTTGCTGCTATTTCTGAGAACGAGCAGAAACTAGATCATAGCTATGCGGGTTTGGGTGTTTTACTTACCCGCGTTAAAACGACTGAGGCGTGGCGCGTGCTCGAATACAAGAGCGTGCCATTTCATAGTTTCGCCTCGTACTTAGCATCGTTACGCGATCGCTTCGGGCGCAAGCAGAGTCAGCTTTACGCCTACACCGAAGTTGCTGAGCGGTTGCTGCCAGTAGCCGGCGAAGAGGGTTTGAACCAAATGGGTGTAAGCAAGGCGCTCACGCTTGCGCACGCTTCGCGGCGCGCCGGCCTCCCGGTTACGCCCGAGCTTCTTGTGGCCGCGCTAGATGATAAAGTTACGGTGAAGGAGTTGAAAGTTCAGGCGTTCGAGACCTATCAACTTGCCCCCGATGCGAATGTCAAGGGCGTGTGGTTCGACTTCGGCGGAGCTTACTTAGAACCTTCGGAGAAGAAAGAAGTGGAAGGATTCTTTGAACTAGCCGAACGCTTGCTAGAACAAAAACCATCACAACCCGATTGGGCGAAGCGCAAGGATGCTATACTCGCGGCGGTGCGCGAGTTTGTGGGCACGCACGCTGTTGATGTGTATGGAACACCCGCAGAGCGTGGCGATGCCTAAGTCAATTGATTGTTGGGTAGAAGCAAAAGATCGTCGCGTAGTTCGTATCTTCAAAAACACAAAGGCAGCAATGGTGGCCTCGGTTGATGGCGTGCTTCCGTTTTTTGGAAACCGTGAGGAAGCCATTGAGCAAATTCGCTGGCAGGTTTTTGAGCGCGATAACTGGACATGCGTTCATTGCGGTCGAAAGATGTCCTGGTATGTTGGTGAGCTAGACGAAAAGATTTCTCGTGGTCAAGGTGGTGAAATCAGCGTAGAGAATGGTCAAACGCTGTGCCACGTTTGTCATGTTGAGAAGCACGGAAGGGTTCCGAAATTCGGAGAACATGAGAAAGTGTGAACATTCTGTATATTGGCCTGAAGGACATGAGATAGCAGAATCTTGCGGTCTTTGCAATCCCTTCCCAAGCAATGCTGGGCCTATCCCCCATGTAACTAAACGTCCCGAATTGATGCTAGGTGTGGCAGGTAAGTTGCCGTTGTGTACATCGTGCGGCGGATTGATTACGACATCAACGGGCGGCACCTGTTTGAACTGCGGCACCGAACACGAAATTAAAGTAGCCGAAGGTTTGCGCGCGAACAATATGCAATGCGGAATATGCCCGAATTGTGGCAGTGGGATTCACTATGAAACGGAGGATAAAAAGATTTGGGAATGTTCGGAGTGCAGTGAAAAGTATCCTGCGAGGGTGAAATGAGTGGCCGGCGTTTGGGGCGTATCAAATCCGGCTATTTTGTTAGTGTAGAGACGGGTCTTACCTTCCCCGATTTCAGCCGGATGCATGTCTATCGCCGGCAAGATCAGCGTGTCCGTAAAACGGAAACTCCTATATGGAGTATACGAGATGATTTGCTCCGCAAGTTGTTGGTTGCATACTTGGAGAATCGGTTCTTTATCACGCCCCCGACGACACTCACACTTTTAGAACGATTGCACAATGCGCGCGGTGCAGCACTTCATTATGCACCATACAAGAAAGAGCTATTGAAGCAGTGGGTGCAAGAGCATAAACGGATCTCCGCAGTCGGGTTAGACGGATCCGATGAGGAAGTGACGGCCCTTTATCAATCGTGTCCTGAGCATAATGGGCAGTTGCCGATGGATGCAGATTACGCTCGCGCCTACCTGCGGGTGAAAAGTCTTTTGGGTTTAGAAAAGCAGATTCAGATCCTAGATACGGATTTGGTGCTTACGCAGCGCGGCCACGCGGAAGTTATTGTTGCGGTGGTGTATTTGTTTTATCGAATGGGATGGGATTCTGTAGAAGTTGCGGAACATCTCTCACTTAAAAGTCCACATGTTCGCCAGGTCTTAGCAAGATTGCATCATACGTGGCTGTCACACTTTGAGGACGATTTCGAGGCGTCAAGTAGAGTCGCTAGATGCGAACAGATGAGCGGGGGTGCTTCATCCTGTCCCGCACTTGACGCTCCTCCTTTTGCTTACTTGTGGGATAATCTCTAAAGATTTTGCTTGACATTCTACTTTAATCGTGATACCTTAGTTACAGGAGACTATTATAATGAAAAAGTTTTTTCAAATCAGTTTTCTGTTTATAGGAATGTTGCTTGCTTCTTTAACCTCTTTTGCCCATGTTGATAAAGGAACTTTATTTGCAACATCCTTTCCTCTCGGCGCGAACATTACGGTTGATGGTGTAGCACCCCGCATACCTGATACACCGACGACAGTAAAATTAGCGCCCGGCTTGCACACAGTAGTTTTCGCAGCGAGTGAACCCGGATGGGTTTCTCAAACGATAACCGTTTCAATTACTAGTGACCATCTTACTTCTATAGATGTTACGTTGCTTCCAGTTCTCACTACTGGTCCTGCCGGCCCCGCTGGTACACCAGGAGTGCCAGGCCCTCCAGGTATTCAAGGCATCATGGGTGTGCCTGGAGCAACAGGTGCCACTGGTTCTACAGGTATAGCAGGTCCGCCGGGAGCAGCCGCACCTACGCCCGCCTTTTTTTGGAATGCTAGTCCCGGAGGGTTTACTGTTGCTACAGATTACGCTACAGTTTTAGTACAAACGATAACTGCTGGTAATTATTTAGTTTGGGCTACGATATATGATACAAACCCCGAATTAACCTTGTCTTGTCGTGTAAGTTTAGATCAAGTAACAAATGCAGTAATTGAATCTACGGCCGCAGGTAGTTGGGATAGTGCTGGAGCAAACACACTCGGTCGATCTGTAGTTCATGGTGTTGGGCATATTGTTGTTCCCTCAACTCAACTTGTGTATTTGCAATGTCGAAGTACGACTGCTATAGGTATTGATCGCGCTAGTTGGGATTTTCTTCAATTACCCTAGTGCGATGGGCATACTTTATAATATTACATCGCGCGGTAAAACCTGGGTTGTGACTAATGTGGCAGATGAAAGTATTCCAATAGATGTTCGATCAGATTGGGTGTGGGCGAATATTACGCAAACAAATCCAGAGGTTCGTCGAGAAAACTTTGACTTTGATGATCCCTGGATGATGGAGCAGATTTTCAAAAATCAATGGGGTTTTAAGGGTTTTCCTGGTGCTCGCGTTTTAGATATTGGTGCTAATAAAGGTGTTTTTACTGCATTATGCGCTTTGAACGGGGCTTATGTTACAGCTTTTGAGCCAAATCCGATAGCCTTTAAGATATTGCTTGATACGATTACGCGAAATGGAATTGAAAAGTATGTTAGACCTGTTCAAGCAGCAATCACCACTTTTAATGGTAGTGTTTGGATTGAAGGTACGACTGTGCTGGAGAAAGAGGGCCAATTTGCTCGGGGCAAAACGGTTAATAGTCGCACTTGTTCCGTAGGTGAAAAAGGTACGACATTAGTGACGGCGTTATCATTGGCCGATGCTATCGGCAACCAAGATTGGGATTGTGTGAAGTGCGATATCGAGGGGCACGAATTTGAATTGTTTTTGGCAGTTCCCGAGAATGTACTGCGTCAGATTAAATTACTTAGTCTTGAAATTCATTCGGGTTGGGCATCTGATACTCTTTATGAATCGTTTGTACAACGGTTACGCTTGTTCTTTTATTTAGATGGGATACGAGATAACCAGAATTCTAATCGTATGTGCTACTTTTTTGGACATCGGCGTGCTACGGTTACAGTAGATGGTGTGATAAAACTTTAGGAGGCTACTATGCTGATTACTGTATTGTTGTACCTGGCTATTGCTGTCGCTGCGGCCTATTTGGGTGAGAAGTACGGGGCCCGGGCTATCAAACGTGCCGCAGAGAATGCTCATGTTGTGGCCTACTACGCCCACAATGAGGCGGAAAAGGCACAGCAGTCTGCTGTACGCATCGAGCGGATTATTCTGGCCGCCGCGAAACAAGGGTTGGCTAAGACGAAAGCCGAAGAAGATGTGATCGAGAAACAACTTGCTCAAGGTATTGCTATTTCTGAGGAGTTCTTTAAGCAGCTTGAGCATGTTGCGGCCGCCGCTCTTGCGGGGGCGGAAGCCGCAGGCAGGGCGCTTCTCGCGGACGTCAAGAAAGCTCTCTAGGAGAGTTAAATGGAAAATCACACAAGTAGTGCGCCCGGTCTTCTGCCGGTTTCTGGTTACGCTTGTAACATGTGCGGTGCTTGGGTAATACCTGGCACAATGCACATTTGTCCGAAATCCTTCGGCTCTACAGTATGGCCTGCTCCTACTTATCCCACTGTGGTTGTGCTTGCGGATTCAGAACGGGAGCGTCTTGTTGCCGAGATTACTAAGGCTGTGCTTGCTGCACTTGAAGGCAAGAAAAAGCGGAAAATGGAAACACGCAATTTCGATATTCCAATTTAATGCGCTGCAATTTGATCACAAATCATCTGAATGGTGCCGGGCTTGAGCGTGATGCCCGCTTGCTCAGAGGTATTTTTGAAGCAAAGGGCTGGCAAGTTCGAGATCATCAGTTCAACGCCCAGTGGGCCCCGGAACGAGCAGATTGGAATATCTTCCTTGAAACCTATATCCCGGAGTGGTGCAGTCGTGCGAAATGGAATGTCTACATCCCAAATCCAGAATGGCATCATCCTTCGATGACTAGCGCCCTCCGATATGTTGATCAAATTTGGTGTAAAACGCAAGATAGTTTGCAACTTTTTCGGCGTCTTGCTGGTGCAGAAAAATGTATCTACATTGGCTTTGAAGCTGATGATTTGTATTTGCCGCACCTTCCTAAGCAGCGAAAAATTCTTCATATAGCAGGGAAAAGCATTGCCAAAGGGACCGAAGAAGTTATCCAAGCGTGGCGTAGTGGCTGTACTGTTCCGTTGACAATTATGTCCTACGATTTATTCCTACCTGATAGTGGTCAGGGACATCCAAATATTGCTTTGGTAGGTCGTGTTGATAACACAACGCTTCAAGTCTTGTTTAATATTCATCAATTTTGTTTGCTGCCGAGTTGGGCGGAAGGTTGGGGACATACTTTGAATGAAGCGATGGGCTGTAAAAGTGTTGTACTAACAACCGATGCTCCACCTATGAATGAATTCGCTGGTATAGATACGCGAATGCTTTTACCTGTGTATCATAAAATTGAAAGATTTGAAACTTGGTTTTATCATGTTAATCCGCACGCCATGCGACGGGTAGTTGAATTTGCAATGACTATGCCAGAGGACGAATTAGATGCTATTGGTGAACAGGCGCGCGCCGCGTTTCTTGTAGATCGTGAAAGTTTTCGGCAAACGCTAAAGGAGATCATTCCTAATGCATGATTGGCGCGAAGGATTACAGCAGGTTCCTCTTCATCTTGCAACCTGGGGTGTTGTGGGTGGAATTGTGGCGGCCGGACATCGAACTGTTTTGCTTGTGTCGATCCTATGTTTTGTGATAGGCTTTGAAATATCTGATGTTCGTAGCGGCATGGATATGTGGTCAGCAGCAGCAATTGATGTATTTGCAAAGACAACACCCGCTGTGGTTGTGTGGTGGGCGCTACATATTAGGAAAAAGAGGCGGTCATGAAAATAAGTTTTCTTGGCAATTTTTCACAAGCGCATTGCACAGAGGTAGATTACAAGAAAACTTTTGAAGACCTCGGGCATACGGTTGTGCCTCTGCAAGAAGGGCAAGCAACCGGCGCAGATTGCATTGCGGCGGGTATAGCTTCAGATATTTTCGCCTGGGTAAATACCCACGGCTGGTCGACGCCCGGCTCGATCCCAATGGAAGAAGTACTTTCCATTTTCCGGGCGCGGAAGATTCCTACCTTTGGTATGCACCTAGATCGCTACTGGGGCTTGGAACTTGGTGATGGTCGTGAAGGCCGCATCGGCACAACGCCGTGGTGGAAGATGGATTACATCTTCACGGCCGACGGAGGGAACAATGAAAAGTTCAAAGCGCGCGGCGTAAAGCATCATTGGTTGCCGCCAGCAATTTTGAAGGCTAGTTGTTACGCCGGGCATGTGCGCGAGGAAAAGATATGTGATGTAGCTTGGGTAGGTGCGAAGGGCTATCATCCCGAGTATCCGTTTCGTGAGCAGCTAGTAACCTGGCTTGAAAAAGAAGCTTCGCGCAGGTGGAAAGTAAGAATTTGGGGCCCCGAACCATACGGCGGTGTTCGAGGATCGGCATTGAATGATATTTATGCAAGCGCAAAAATCGTCATTGGAGATAGTTGCTTTGCCGGCGCACCCTACTATTGGAGTGATCGCATTCCCGAGACTATTGGGCGGTATGGATTTTTGCTACACCCGTTTAGCGCCGGCATGGTAAATCCCTGGATGCTGAATTATGAAGCCGGGAGTCTGAGTAATCTCGCGGAGCGTATCGAGTATTGGTTGCCCCGCGACAAAGAACGGGCAGAAATTCAGAAGAATGGTGCTGCTTGGGTTGCGCGCTTCGATACCTACCATGAGCGCGTAGCTGAGATGTTCAAAATTATGGGATTAGCGTAATGAAACATGGTAGTTTATGTACTGGTATCGGCGTTTTTGATTTAGCATTTGAACTCGCTGGATTTGAACTAGTTTGGCAAGTTGAAATTGAGCCGTTCTGTAATGCCATCTTAGAATCGCACTGGCCCAATGTTCGGAGGTACACAGATGTTAGAGAAGTTGGAAAGCACAATCTTGAACCCGTTGATATTCTTACCGCAGGCTTTCCCTGCCAGGATCTCTCGGTCGCTGGAAAACGCGCCGGTCTCACAGGGGAACGATCAGGACTCTTCTTCGACATCGCTAGAGTTATTGGAGAGATTAAACCGCGCTGGTTTGTCCTCGAAAATGTTCCCGGATTGCTCTCTTCCCAAAGTGGAAGAGATTTCGGAATCGTTCTTAGCACCCTGGCCGAACTCGGGTATGGTGCGGGCTACCGAATTTTGGACAGTCAATTCTTCGGAGTGGCCCAAAGACGCCGTCGTGTGTTCATTATTGGATATCTTGGAAACGACTTCCCCATTGAGGTTCTTTTTGAGTCCCCGAGCAGCGCAGGGCATTCTACGCAGGGCGAAGAAGCGCGACAGGAAGTTGCCGCAACGCTTACTAACCACTTTGGAGGTACTAGCAACCAGTGGCCCCCAAGAACTGAAGCCGATAATCTCATCGTCGCCGCAACCTTACGAGGCGGAGGTGATACGCGCGCAAGTCATCGAAAGCAATCCGGTTCTGATCGAGCAACCCTTATCGTTAGCCCGCCCCTCCGAAGTGGAGAAGGAGCAAAAGGACACCCTGGAGATCCAAGTCGAGACGAAAAGCGAGCAGCAATTGTCTGTGCGCCGGCTGACCCCAACGGAGTGCGAAATACTCCAGGGACTCCCGAAGGGTTGGACAATTCCCGCGAAATGGAAGAATCGCTCTTACCAAAGGGGTTGGACTCTGCACGTTACCGCGCCCTCGGAAACGCTGTTACCCTCCCTGTAGCTCACTGGATAGCACAAGGGATTGCGGAGTTTGAAAGGAGCCGCTAATGAGATGCATAGATTGTGACGAAGTATTTGATGATGAAGGTGCAGCGCGGGATCATGTACGTGATAAGCACGCGGATGTGTGCGATAGAAAGCTCGAAGAATATTTGGAAGATTCACTAAGTGATGCCTTTGAGGAATTGATTACCTATGACGATTAGCGTAGTATGGCCGCGCAGTCGTGGCTTTTGGGATGGAGCGTTAGTAGAATCTCTATTTGCTAATCGCTGGCGTCCATCGTGTGCCTACGAGTTTCGGCACTTCATGTCTTTTGCGGAAGCAGACGTGGAAGATGACGGCGTAATTGTTTGGCTTCCTGCTAGACATTGCTGCGATTATTATGATACACTGAATGTTGAGATCGCACGTTTCAAGTGGGTGCTATTGATTGCCGGGGGCGACGAGGAATCGGTGTTTGAGACTGAGTGTATTCAACATCCCAACATGAAGGTGTGGCGGCAGTTACCGAAACCGGGCTTACACGATAAGGCAGATCGTTTTTTGATTAACGGCTACGCGACGGATACTGAGGCAGAGGTAGCGAAGCATACAGAGTTAGCTTTGCGTAAGCCGCTGGATTGGTCTTTTATGGGTCAAGTGACGCACATGCGCCGCGAAGAGTGCGTTCACAATTTACGGAAAATGGAAAATGGTTATCTACTAGAAACGGCCGGCTTCACGAAAGGACATGACCATGCTGAATACTTTCGCCTCATGGCTGCATCAAAAATTGTGCCGTGCCCGTCGGGTGCAAGAATGCCCGATAGTTTCCGAGTCGCCGAAGCCCTTGAAGCCGGAGCTATCCCCCTTGTTGACGCTAAATCTCCCATCGGAAGTTACCCGCGTGGTTATTGGGAATATGTCTTTGGAGCTAGTCACCCGCTCCCAGTCGTATCTGATTGGTTTACACTTCCCACCCTCATCCCCGAGTTGTTGGCCGGATGGCCTGAAAATTCGAATCGAATACAAGCCTGGTGGATGAACTACAAACGGCAACTCGCTTATGCGCTGCGCGATGATATCAATACACTACGAGGAGTAACACCTATGCCAGAAACTATTTCAGATAAAATTACTGTGCTGATGCCGACGAGTGCGATTCCATCGCACCCCGATACCTACAAGATTGATCAATGTATTGCGGGCATCCGGCATCATTTGCCTACGGCGGAAATCATCATCATGTGTGATGGGTGCCGACCATCGGTTGAGCATCGGCGCACACAATATGAGGAATACAAGCAGCGCCTAGTATGGAAGGCGCAGCACGACCCAGCATGGAAGAATATTCAGGTTGTGATTTTCGACCAGGGCGGAGAGAACCATCCTTGTCAATCTGGCATGGTGCGTTCAGTTTTAGCTCGCGGGCTTGTTAAGACGCCGCTGATTTTCTTTGCTGAGCACGATGCTCCGATGACTACTGAACCCGACAAACCGATTGATTGGGATAGGATCGTGAAGGTACTTGAATTTGGTCTAGCTAATATTGTGCGTTTTTATTATCATGAAGCGTTGATCCCCGAACACAGCTATCTATTTCATGGCTCTTTTCGATTGAACGACCAGGGCCCGGAGTTTGTGCGCACCACACAGTATTCTGGTTGGCCGCATGTTACTCGGACGGAGTATATGAGAGAACTGATTGCTAAGTATTCTCCATTTCGCGGAAAAGATACGGTATTAGAAACCTGTTTATATAGTCCTATATCAGACTCGACGTGGCCCGAATTTAAGGTAGTGATTTATGCAGATGGTAAAAATATTTCAAGATTTCAACACACGAACGGAAGAGGCGAAGCGGAGCAAAGAGACGCAGTTGACTGGTAGGAGGAACTATGAATCTTTATGAAATGATTGGTGCGTTGACGGTTCGGGCACTTTCAGCCGAAGAGACGGTGCTGTATGAACAGGCTAAAGTGCGTGAGTTGACGGCGGCAAATGAAGCATTGAAAGCTAAGATGCCTGAATGGATGCGGCAGGAGGGAGTATGAGAAATCTACCCGTACCGTTTCTTTTTGTACTTGCCCTTTTTATAGTAGGTTTCATTATGATGATTGCGCGAGATTACTGGGAGCGGAGGCGCGGATGAAAATCCTTATCACAGGTGCATCGGGTCACGCAGGCTCGGTGCTCGTTGAACGCGTCTTAGAACAAACGAACTGGCAAATATTTACGCTAGAGCGTTTGATACAGGATAGCAAATTTGATCGCCTCGCAGATGTAGCGGGTAACCGGCGTGTGCGCCGGCTCTACCATGACTTTCGAGCGCCGCTGCCAACGTGGTTGCTTGATATTCTGGATGGCGTAGATTTCATTGTGCACAATGGCGCGGAGGTTCATGCTATTCGTTCACTGACGAATCCCGAACTGTTCGTGCAGGCAAATACACTCGGCGTATTCAATATGCTGGAGGCTGCGCGAATTTTGAGACCGAAGATATTTTTGTATACATCTTCAGCAGAAGTATTTGGTCCGAAGCCGCCGAACTCTGCACACATGGAAAATTCCTCATTGAATCCATCTAACCCTTACGCCGCGAGCAAAGCGGCCGGCGAGATGCTTGTAAAAGCGTGGCATCGCACCTTTGGGGTTAACATAATCATTGCTCGTAGTATGAACTTCTTTGGAAAGAAGCAGCAGGTATCAAAGTTTGTGCCGATGGTACTGGCGAAGGCATTAGCGGGCGAGACTGTTAAGGTGCATGTAGGTGCGGATGGCAAGCCCGGCACGCGCCAATGGATTTATATTGAGGATTATGTAGATGCCTTGATTTTTCTTCTGCAAAATGGAAAGATAGGGGAAGCATACAATATCGCCGGCCAGGTACGCGATAATTTTGAAGTGATTCAGCATATTCGAGAGGTATCTACATTACCTATTCAGACAGAACATGTTGATGTTGGCATTCATCATAAAGCGCATGATTTGCATTACCGCATTGATGATCCTAAAATTCGACGGCTTGGATGGAAACCGAACTGGGGATTTGATTATGCTCTTCGTGAGACTGTTACGTGGTACTTAGCGAACAAGGAATGGCTGAAATGACTATTGAACAGCTACGTGAGCAACTGACGGAGGCCGGCAATAAGTTTGACGGCCATGTAACGAACGGTTCTATTGCTGCACAGTTAAAGCTTGTGGCACGCTTCGTAGTATTGGTGCAGGAGGAAGTAAAGTGAATATTCTACTCACAGGTGGTGCGGGTTTCGTAGGCTCGCATATCGCACAGTTCTTTGCGAGCTACGGTCACAAAGTTTTTGTGATAGATAATCTCACTTATGCGGGGCGATTGGATCGTTTGAAGCATTTGGATCCGAAATTGTTATCGTTTCATTTTCACGACATTGCGGAACCGCTACCAGCATCTTTGCTATCTGAGTTGCGGCAGGTAGATTGCATTGTGCATAACGCTGCTGAATCTCATGTCGTGCGCTCGATTGATGATCCAGTTCCGTTTGTGCGCTCAAATATTCTTGGCACGCTAAATATACTTGAAGCCGCGCGCAAGCTAAGTATCAGTCGATTTTTGTACACATCTACGGATGAAGTGTTTGGAGTAGCTACGGAAAACGTAAAGTTCACCGAAGATGATGCCTTGAATCCTATGAATCCATACGCAGCGACGAAGGCGGCTGGTGAGATGTTGGTGAAGGCGTGGCATCGAACATTTGGGGTGCCGACGATCGTAACGCGTACTATGAATATGTTTGGTGAGCGGCAGCACCCAGAAAAGTTTGTGCCTAACACGCTGCGGCGCTTGCTGAAAGGTCAACCATTGACTATTCATACTGTGCGGGGCATACCATGCACGCGGCACTGGTTGTACGTATGGAATCAAGCTTCAGCAATTCGTTTCCTTCTGTCAAATGGAAAAGTCGGTGAGACGTATAATATCTCCGGTGAGGAAAGAAATGTGTTGGAAATAGCGTCGAGCATCGCAAAACTTTCTGGTACGAATCTGAATTATGGGGAAATTGACGTAGCACTTGCACGGCGCGGCGGCGGTGATTTCAACTACGCCGTAGATGATAGCAAAATTCGGCAACTAGGCTGGTTTCCAGCACTTGACTTTGAGGAAGGATTAAAGCATACTATTGAGTGGACCCTAGAGAACAAGGATTGGCTTGAATGAGTTGGATAGTTCATAATGCAGAGATAACAACTTGGGCCGCAGAGGAAGCGGAGCGTATTGAATTTGGTGTGCCGAAGTATCATGCTGTGCTTTGTGACCCTCCATACGGAATAAAATTTATGAATAAAGAATGGGATGATCCCGGAGGTAAGGAGGCGTTCCAAACACAAGTGAAGCAATGGGGTGAAGCATTGTTGCCGCTACTTTATCCCGGCGCGCCAGTATTTATGTTCGCTGGGACTAGAATGTGGCACCGGCTCGCGGCGGGCATGGAAGATGCCGGGTTTCATCTATTTGATACATTGATGTGGATCTATGGTTCCGGTTTTCCGAAGGCGCAGGATATTTCAAAATTGATAGATCAGGCTCAGGGAAATGTGCGTGAGATTCTTGGTAGGGCAAAAGGAATTGTTACAAAGTCATCTGAACTAGCGGCACCGTGGGCTGGACATAAAACTTTGCAACTTAAGCCGGCCTGGGAGCCAATTTTGGCATTCCGTGCACCCAATGGTGGAAAGACATATGCGGAGTTGGCGCTGGAATATGGTAGTGGTGCATTGAATGTAGAGGGAGCGCGCATCGGCACAACTACTGTTGGACGCTATCCAGCGAATCTTGTACTCGATGAAGAATCGGGGGCAGTGCTCGATAAGCAATCAGGTGAAACAACTAGTATCGGCGTAGCTGAATTCAAGCAGCGCACCAAGTATGGTTGGGAATCCAGTAATGCTAATACAGAGCCGCAAGCTGGAAAACAAATAGGTCTTGGTGATACGGGTGGTGCTTCACGTTTCTTCTATTGTGCAAAAGCTGATCGCTCCGAGCGTGAATCTGGTCTTGAATCTCTACCAACTGTTGCATTCGGACAATTAGGTGGCGCACAGCAAGTCCTTGCGGAAGGCAAAGACGAGTATCTTCAGGAAGGTCATATCGGTTTGAATCGCATCAAACAGGTGCGGAATAATCATCCTACGGTGAAGCCCATCTCTCTGAATCTGTGGCTTGCGAAACTTTTGCTCCCACCGCCGTTAGGTGTGCCGCGCCGGCTACTCGTTCCGTTTTCTGGAGTTTCATCAGAGATGATAGGCGCTCTTGCGGCCGGGTGGGACGAAGTTGTGGGCGTAGAGCAAAGTGCCGAGTATGTGAAACTTGCTTTACTACGGCTGGAGCACTGGGAACGGAATGGATATCAGATAGAAACCGCAGCGGTTCGAGAGAAAACTACAGAGGGCCAGAGCGCCCTCGGGGAGTGGATAGAATGAAAGTACGCTTTGTAATAGATGTTGAGATTAATGAAAATGCGCGGTTAAAACTTGATTTCGACTCAGCAGCCGGCAATCTAGTAGATTCTTTAGCGGAGACTGCTCGACAAGAACTAGCTATTGAATTTGATAACGATATTGACGCGCCGTATAATAGTATAGCTACTATTATGGCTGGGTAATATGATTAACATTCACGGATTTCCTGCATTCAAAAAGCACGCCGAGAAGCAACTTCATATCTCACTTTGTATGCCGATTTATAAGCCGAACTGGGAGATGTTTGTTGCGGCTATTAAATCTGTAGAGGAACAAGGCTATGGTCCGTATGTTCTTTATATAGCTGATCGAGATGTTTCACTCGCCAATATAGTTCCTGAAGATTGGTTTTTAGATCGGGCGAATCGAGAACTTGGTAATCGAAAAGAATTAAAGTGTGCGTTTGAATATATTCCTAGCCAGGATACAAACGTGATTGCGGGTCTAAATAGAGCTTTACGGGATGCGCTTGGGGATGTGCTGTACTTTATGTGCGCCGATGACCTGCTTTGTCCGGGTACACTCACTTTAGTAAATGATTTGTTTCAAGGGCGCGTAGCGGAGCCATTCTGGATTTATGGTCGAACTGAAACGATTGATGTAGAAGGAAAACGACTTGGGGTTTCGGGCGGGCCCTTCACCTATGAGGATATGTTAATACATAATCGCATAGGTACTAATTCCGTTTTCTGGAACCACAAAATGATGGAAGTAGTGGGAATGTTTGATGAGCAATACCGCTATGCTGCTGATTACGATATGTGGATGCGCATGTGGAACGTGCGTCCGCCAGTATTTGTAGATTATATTTTTGGTTCATTCCGCCGCCATGCTGCGCAGACATCAGAAGTTTCAAATCAGGCTGTGGTCAATGAAGCCTTTCTGGTGAGTGACAAATATATTGCGGCGTATCGTAAGAATGGTTTCCTTGCCCACCCCGAATGGGAAATTTAACCGTAACACTTCCCAAGTATTATGGAGTTCATATGCTTAACGTGACGTCAAGAGCGGCGTTGAAAATAAAGGAAATCATGGCGCAGACTAGCACGGCAACAGGCGTGCGCGTCGCCGTGATTGGTGGAGGTTGCTCGGGCTTCAGTTATCACTTAGCCTTTGAGAACACAAGTAACGAATCCGATAACATTTACGAATTCAATGGCCTGAAGGTTCTCGTGGACCAGATGAGTGAGATGTACCTTGACGGCGTCGAGGTAGATTATCTTGAAACGCTTGAGGGTGCCGGATTCAAGTTCAACAATCCGAACGTCAAGAGCACTTGTGGCTGTGGTAGTTCGTTCAGCGTTTAGGATAAATTATGGCTTACTCTGAAAAGGTACTCGATCATTATAATCGGCCCAGAAATGTCGGAAGTATGGATAAGAAAGATCCGAATGTGGGCACAGGTCTGGTCGGTGCGCCCGAGTGCGGCGACGTGATGAAACTTCAACTTCGTGTAAATCCTGAAACAAAAATAATTGAGGATGCGAAGTTCAAAACCTTCGGCTGTGGAAGCGCGATTGCTAGTTCCTCGCTCGCTACTGAGTGGGTGAAGGGTAAGACTGTGGATGAAGCGTTGGCGATTAAGAATACGGAAATCGTGCGCGAACTTTGCTTGCCGCCGGTGAAGATCCACTGCTCGGTGCTCGCCGAGGATGCTATCAAGGCCGCTGTTGCGGATTGGAAAAAGAAGCACAACGGAAAGGAGATCCAAGATGGCTCGTGTGATACTGTTGGATAGCCCTAGTTGGCTACTATTTTCACCGAAGTCATTCTTGCATCTTCGGCATACTTTATCTCGCTGCGAATTTGCGCAAGCATGGTCATAATGTATCTGTTGTCGACTGCCATGATGTAACCCGCTGGGACAAAGAAAAACAAGAACTGCTTATTCACCAAGAAATGCTTGAACCGTGTGACGTTGTTGGGATCAGTGCTACAACGGCCAACTGCCACTGGGGTAAAATGTTGGCAAAAGCCTGGCCCGCTAAATACAAAGTATTGGGGGGCACGCACGCCACATACATCCTTGATGGTCCTCACGAACGATTCAAAAAGCCACATTACTTCGAAAATTTTGATTACATAATGACACAGGAATGCGAAGAATCTTTTGTTGCCTTTTGCGATGCCGTGGATAAGGGAATTTCACCGCGCATGAAGATGTTGCCGGTGATACCTAGCTTACATTGGTTTGTTGGCGATAAGCATTGTCAAACGGAAAAGGGTCCGCAGCCGGATGTGACGAAGCTGCCGATTCCTGCTTTCGATTTGTGGCCCGGTGGTTTCGGTGGTGGAGGACTTTCCGTAGTTAGTAACACGGCCGGCGTAATCAATCTCAATGAGGCGATGACGGCTTCTCTTTTTAATGTCCGAGGATGCCCATTCGGGTGCAATTTTTGCGCAGATCGCCGCACTAAGATACGCGAAGAAACTTATGAGCAAGTTGAGGCCCAATGCAAAATGTTGGCCGAACTTGGAGTCACTTGTATTCGCATCCAGGATGACGTATTGACTATCAAAGCGGCACACTGCCGGCGTGTTTCGGATATTTTGCACAGCTATGGAATGAAGTGGCGCGGTAATACGCGCGTGAACCTCACCGACCCGACGCTGTTCAAATATATGGCCGAACACGGCTGTATTGAATTAGGCTTCGGTTGTGAGCACGGTTCGGATAAGATGCTTAAACTTATGGGTAAAGGTACGGTAGCGGCGAAAAATACTGAAGGTATAAAAATGTGTCAGGACGCCGGAATGATTGCGAAAGCGTTTTTGATGATAGGATTTCCTGGCGAAACTTGGGA